>Ga0208130_1001703_pt1 | contig 10503 bp, 6 predicted proteins | sample ETNtaG_31_FD_185771 | JGI IMG/M metagenome (GOLD analysis project Ga0208130, IMG submission 185771) | Marine microbial and viral communities from oxygen minimum zone, Eastern Pacific Ocean - ETNP201310SV78 (SPAdes) (version 2) | ecosystem: Environmental > Aquatic > Marine > Oceanic ...
TAAGCTTTCGCAACTCCTGATGCAATAGTTCCTACACCTGGCTCAGATACTAATTTTACTGAAATAAGCGCATTTGGATTTACTTGCTTTAAGTCATAGATAAGTTGAGCCAAATCTTCAATCGAATATATATCATGGTGTGGAGGTGGTGAAATTAATGTAATTCCAGGTGTTGAGTATCTTAATTCAGCTATCAGTTTATTAACTTTGCCTCCAGGAAGTTGGCCACCCTCACCAGGCTTTGCTCCTTGAGCTATTTTAATCTGGAGAACTTCAGCATTTACCAAATAATGAGGCGTCACACCAAATCTTCCAGAAGCAATTTGTTTAATTTTTGACATTTTAATAGTGCCATATCTATGCTTTCCTTCTCCACCTTCTCCTGAATTTGATCTAGCTCCAAGTGTGTTCATTGCTTCGGCAAGGGTTTCATGTGCTTTTGGTGATAATGATCCAAGACTCATACCAGCAGAATCAAATCTCTTAATTATTTTTTCAACCGACTCAATTTCTTTAACTTTATTATTAGTATGTTTTACTCTTAATAAATCTCTGAGCATTGCTGGGGGTCTATTATCAACAAGACTAGAATATTCTTTATAAATATCATTTGATCCTGATGCTACTGCTTCTTGTAATTTCTTCACAATTTCAGGATTATAAGTATGATATTCGCCTCCATGAACATACTTTAAAAGACCGCCAACACTCATGTCAGATAAATTAGATCTTGCATAATCATTTAATTTTCTAATTTCTTTATCTAAATCATTAAAATTTTTGCCCTGTATTCTACTGACTGTATTCGTAAAGCAAACATCTACAATTTCTTCACTTAAGCCAACTATTTCAAATAATTGAGAGCCTCTATAACTAGAAATAGTAGATATTCCCATCTTTGATATTATTTTTAACAGTCCCTTATTAATACCTTTTCTATATCGCGCACAATTTTCATGAGCATTGCCTTTTAATTCATTTCTTTCAGTTAAATCTAAAATTGTTTGGTATGCCAAAGTTGGATAGACTGCTGTTGCTCCGAAGCCTATTAAGCATGCAATTTGATGAGTATCTCTTGCTGAAGATGATGTGACTACTATATTTACTTTAGATCTAAGGCCTAGCTTAACTAAATATTGATGAGCACAACCAACTGCCAATAGTGCATTTATTGGTAATGATTCTTCTTTGGGCAAAGATTCAATTAAATGAATAATAGTATTTCCTTTTTTAACACTTTGAGCAATTTTCTTTTTTAAAACATCTAAAGCGCTTTTCAAATCAACTTGCTTTTTATACTCAAGACTTATTTCGTCACACTTAAAATATGGATTAGCTAAAATTGATTGTAGTTTTTTATATGATAGAACTGGAGAAGATGTTACTAATCTTTTTGCATGTTCTGGAGTTTCTTCAAATATATTTAATTCTGGTCCATAACAGGTTTCAAGTGACATAACGCTTGCTTCCCTTAAAGAATCAATTGGAGGATTAGTAACTTGAGCAAATTGTTGCCTAAAATAATCATATATTTGTCGATGCATCTTGCTCATAACTGCGAGGGCTGTGTCATCTCCCATTGATCCAGTGCTTTCTTGAGAATCTATGGCTAAAGGTTTGATAACTGATGATCTTTCTTCTTTAAACAAAAGAAATAGTTTTGACAAAATATTAAAATCTTTTGAATCAATTTTTTTTAACCCTGGTCCTTCATATTTATCCAGACTAGATTCAACATGAATACAACTTTCTTTTAACCATCCTCTGTATGGAGCTCTGTTCTTAAGTTTTTCATCAATTTGTTTCTCAGATAGTATCTCCTTAGTCTGAGTATTTATTGCTATCATTCCACCAGGTGCTACTCGCCCCTTAAAAACAATATCTTTATCATTAATTGGATTAATTCCTGTTTCAGATGCTATAGAAATTACATTATTAGTATCTATCTGAAATCTTGCTGGCCGCAAACCATTTCTATCAAGTACACATATAGCCCAGTCACCATCAGACATAACAATACCTGCCGGCCCATCCCATGGTTCCATATGCATAGAATTGTATTCATGAAAACTTCTAATGTCTGGATCTAAAAGCTGAGCATTTTGCCAGGCTGGTGGTAAAACCATCCTTATAGATCTAAATATATCTATTCCTCCTTTGACCAAAATTTCTAACATGTTATCAAGTGCAGAAGAGTCAGAACCATCCTCATTAACAATCTGTTTAAAATCTTGTATTTTTGGTATCAGCGGAGTCTTAAAGATGCTAGCTCTTGCTTTGACCCAATTCCTATTACCTCTAATAGCATTAATTTCTCCGTTATGTGCTAAAAATCTAAATGGTTGCGCTAAATGCCATCTTGGACTTGTATTGGTTGAAAATCTTTGATGAAAAACACATATAGAAGATTCGAAGTATTCTGACTTAAGGTCTTTATAAAAATTACTAATATCTTTTGGGAGCATTAAGCCTTTGTAAATAATGGTTTTTGAAGACATGCTGCAAAAATATAACTTCTCATCATCTAAATAAATTTCTTCTATAAACTTTCTTGACTGCAATATAGCTGTTTGAAATTTATCTTCACTAACATTATCTGAAACTGGTTTTATAAATAGTTGGTATATATTAGGCATACAATCTAAAGCTATGCTTCCTAATACTTTTTTATTTACGGGAACATTTCTAATAGCAATAAGCTCTAAGCCTTCATCTGTAAAAATTGTCTTAATCTTTTTTAATATTTTAGAAAGGTCTTTAAAATAAAAAATTTGGGCAACTGCAAATCTTCCAGATAGTTTGATATTTTGTTCTTCTTTTAAGATTTTTTTATAAAAATCTTTATTAATATCGACTAATATTCCACAACCATCGCCAGTTTTTCCATCTGAACCTAAGCCACCTCTATGAGTCATGCTAATAAGGGCATTAATAGAGTCTGTAACTATTTTTCTTGATTTAGCGCCTTCTATACTAGCAATTAAACCGAAACCACAGTTATCACGAAATTCATTTTCTTTATAAAGTTTTGGCATATTTTTATTGATAAAGAGGTATATTCTACCAAAAAAATGTAATTTTTACATAAAAAGTGTCATACTATGTCATACTCACACGATAATTATGACTAATAAAAATAAGCAATATAGGATTGAGAAAGGTCTTTTGCTGTTTACACAGCCTAGATCGCCCTACTTCTATGGAAAAATTCGTATTAATGGTAAATATCGAACTCAATCTTTTGCCCCAATCTCTGATATAGATACAGCTAAGGAAAGGTTGTATGAATGGCGTGATGAAATGATTAATAATGAAAATGATTTTCAAGCTAAGAGTATTCCTGATAGAAATGAATATACTTCTTTCGAAAAATTAGAAAATAATTTCCAATTCCTTGATGTAGGAAGATTTGATCCTTCTAAAAAAACACCGGATGAAAGAAAAATTAATTTTGTTGAAATTTATGGTGAATATAATCAAGTCCAAGCATCTAACCAAGCTCATAGATGTTTAGATTGTGGAAACCCCTATTGTGAATGGAAATGTCCTGTGCATAACTATATTCCTGATTGGTTAAAGTTAGTTAATGAGGGAAATATTATAGAAGCGGCAAATTTATGCCATTCAACAAATAGTCTTCCAGAAGTATGTGGAAGAGTATGCCCACAAGATCGTTTATGTGAAGGTGCTTGCACTTTAAATGATGGATTTGGTGCTGTCACTATTGGCTCAATTGAAAAGTATATTACTGAAAAGGCTTTTGATATGGGTTGGAAACCTGACTTATCTCATAGAAAATGGACTGATAAAAAAGTTGCTGTCATAGGCGCAGGGCCTGCAGGTATAGCATGTGCTGATGTGTTAACAAGATCAGGAATAAAAAGTCATGTATATGATAGAAATCAAGAAATTGGTGGGTTGCTTACTTTTGGCATTCCTGAATTTAAATTAGAAAAATCTGTTATTAAAAGAAGAAGGAAAATACTTGAGGAAATGGGTATCAGTTTTCATTTAGGAAAAGAAATTGGAAAAGATGTTCCTTTTAAGAGTATATATGAAGATTATGATGCAGTTTTTCTTGCAATGGGAGCATATACATCCTTGGAAGGTGGTTTTAGAGGAGAAAAATTACCTGGAGTTTATAAAGCTCTAGATTATTTAATAGCAAATACAAAAAAGCTACTTAATATGAGCAAAAACAAAGAGGAGTATATTAATTTTAAAGGGAAGAAAGTAATAGTTTTAGGCGGTGGAGATACTGCAATGGATTGTAATAGAACAGCTATAAGACAAGGCGCTAAATCAGTAACATGCTTGTATAGAAGAGATGAAAAAAATATGCCTGGTTCAAGAAGGGAAGTTAAAAATGCTAAAGAAGAAGGTGTAATTTTTGATTTCAATATACAACCAATTGATATCCTAGGAAATACAAAAGTAGAAGGCGTTAAGGTGGTTAAAACAAAGTTAGGAGAAATAGATCAAAATGGCAGACAAGTTCCAGTACCTATTCCTGGATCAGAGAAAATTTATGATGCAGATGTTGTTATTATTGCATTTGGTTTTAGAGCTAGTCCTGCAAAATGGTTTGAAAATTTTAATATTGAAACTAAAAAAAATGGTCTTGTTGTTGCTAAAGAAGATCAAGAATATAAATTTCAGACATCAAATAAAAAAATATTCTCTGGCGGGGATATGGTAAGAGGTTCTGATTTGGTAGTTACCGCAATTTGGGAAGGGAGAGAAGCAGGCAAAAGTATTATAGAATACGTTTCATGAATGACCATGATCCATTGCTACTAAAAGCACTAAAGAGAGAGAATCTCAAGACTCCACCTATTTGGTATATGAGGCAAGCTGGCAGATATATGCCAGAGTATAGGAATATAAGAAAAAAATTTAAAAATTTCTTAGATATGTGTAAAAACCCTGAAGTTTGTTGTGAATTAGCAATGCAACCATTAAATGCTTTTGAACTTGATGCTGCAATATTATTTTCTGATATTTTAACAATACCTGATGCTATGGGATTGGGCGTGACATTTGAAGAAAATAAAGGACCAATCTTTAAAAACCCTATTAAATCAGTTACTGATATAAATAATATAGGGCCCTTTAATCCAGATGAGCTTTCGTATGTTTATCAAGCCGTTACAAATATTAGAAATACAATTCCAGAAAACATACCATTGATCGGTTTTTGTGGTAGTCCATGGACTCTAGCTGCTTATTCAATTGAAGGACAATCCTCTAAAGAATTTAATAAAACTAAAGAATTTATTACTAAGAATATAGATGAAGTCCATTTGTTTCTATCAAAATTAACAGATGCTTGTTTTTTGTATCTTAGAAAACAAGTTCAAGCTGGCGCAAATGTTATACAAATCTTTGATTCTTGGGCTAACCTTTTAAATCAAAAAGATCTTCAAACATTTTCATTAAATTATATAAATTCTTTAATACTTGCCTTAAAACAAGATTCAATTACATCTCATATTCCTATTATTCTTTTTTCTAGAGACCCTAAATGCGATGACAGTGCTCTAATTAAAACATCAGCTGACTGTATAAGTTTGTATTGGTCGATGGAAAATTTTAATCTTGATCTTGCAAAAGGTAAGACTGCTATTCAAGGTAATCTAAATCCCAAAGTATTACTAGAATCTAAAGAAACTATTAAAAATGAAACTTATAAATTACTTGATAAATTTAAAAATTTTCCAGGGTATATCTTTAACCTTGGTCATGGAATAACTCCTGATATAAATCCAGAAAAAATTAAATACTTAACTGATATCGTTAGAGATTATTAATTATCCCACAACCTTATTAAGCCTTCTTGAGTGCATGAGGCTATTAAATCGCCGTCTCTTGAAAAAATAGATCCTATTGAAAAACCTCTAGAATTTCTAGTTATAGGACTTTCTATAGTATATAAAAACCATCCATCTAGATTTAATTTACGATGGAACCACATTGCATGATCTAGACTTGCATTTTGTAAATTCTTTGTTAGAAAACTTACCCCAACAGTATTATTTGCAGCACCTAATAAGCCCATATCAGAAATATATAATAAAAAAGCCTGTTGAATAATCTGATCTTTTGGTAATTTTTCTTCGGTCCTAATCCAAGTATTTTTATAAGGCGGCATTCTTTCGGGTTTAAAATAATTCTGTTTCTCAACTGGTCTCATTTCAATTTCTCTTTGTCTGATGAACATCGGCATATCTTTTTCATCCATTTTTAATTCTTTTAGGATTTCTTTTCTTATTTCAATCTCGCTTTTAAGAGTTTCAGGCTCTGGAACATCTGGCATTTCAATTTGATGTTCTAATCCCTTTTCTCTTTTTTGAAAAGAGATAGATGAATTGAATATAGCTTCTCCATCTTGGATTGCTTTTACAGTTCTTGTAGTAAAACTTTTTCCATCTCTAATCCTATCAACAGTAAAAGTAATTGGTTTTTCTAAATCTCCTGGTCTTAAAAAATATGAATGAAAAGAATGTGCAAAATGTTCACTATTAACTGTCTTGTATGCAGCTATAAGAGTTTGAGCCATAACCTGTCCACCAAATATTCTTTTGTAACCCACATTTTTTCCAGTCCAGCTAAAAATATCTCTATCAACTTGTTCTAAATTAAATAATTGAAGAGACTTACTTAGTTGTGACTTCTTCTTGTTCATCTTTATGTAGCGCTCAAGCCCCCATCGACCACTAATTCAGTCCCGGTGATAAAAGATGATTCATCTGAAGCTAAGAAAACTGCAGCATTGGCAATATCTATTGGTTCTGCAAGCTTTCTAATGGGAATTTGCTGAATAAGCTTATTTTCTATATCTCTCTCTGGCGCTGAGTCAATCATGCTTTGAACCATTGCTGTTCTTGTAAATACAGGGTGAATTGAATTACACCTAACAAGATTGGTTGATTTTGCACAATGTAAAGCTACAGATTTAGAAAGGTGTCTTACAGCAGCTTTCGAAGAATTGTATGCAGCAGTATTGTGAGAAGCAACAATTCCTGACATAGATGAAATATTTATTATTGAGCCATTTCCGGACTCTCTCATTAAAGGTAATGCATATTTACATCCTAAGAAAACTGAATCTAAATTTACTCTATGTACTAAATCCCAGGTTTCAGAATCGGTCATTTCAACATCGCCTCCCCCACCAATACCAGCATTATTTACTAAAATATTTAGAGAGCCTGTATCATCAGTTATTTGTTTTATAACTGACTGCCATTGTTCTTCTTTAGTGACATCTAGTAGAAGATGAGAGCATGATAGCTCCTTTGCTGCTTCAACTAATTTAGCTTCATTAATATCAGCAATAATCACATGCGCAGATTCTGCAAGCATTGATTTTGCCATCTCTTTTCCTAATCCTTGAGCTCCTCCTGTAATAAGAGCTACTTTATCTTTTAATCTTTCTGACATAAGTTTAATTAAATAGTTAAAAGCAACATCTTACATTGTTTATAAAAAAACTAGAACTTTAAAGCGTCAAAAGGTAGGATATGCAGTCCTAAAACTAAGTTTTTAATTATGACTATTAATAAAGCAATAGAGTTACCAAACAAACCTGACCATAAGGTCAGTGTTTCAAGTGTCTTTAATATAGATAGCAAACTATCTGTTAAAGCATTTAAAAATAAGACAGATTGGGTTCCTGAAATTGATGATTCTTATGTTTTTGATAAAGATACAACCTTATCTATTCTTGCAGGTTTCGAGCATAACAGGAGAGTGATGGTTCAAGGTTTCCATGGAACAGGAAAATCTACCCACATTGAACAAATTGCTGCAAGATTGAATTGGCCTTGTGTAAGAATTAATTTAGATAGTCATATAAGCAGAATAGATCTTCTTGGCAAGGATGCTATTAAACTAAATGATGGAAAACAAATCACTGAATTCCAAGAAGGCTTACTTCCTTGGTCAATACAGAATCCTGTTGCTCTGGTATTTGATGAGTATGATGCTGGACGTCCAGATGTTATGTTTGTAATACAAAGAATACTTGAAGTTGAGGGTAAACTAACTTTATTAGATCAAAATAAAATTCTTACTCCCCATCCTTCATTTAGGTTATTTGCAACCACTAATACAGTTGGACTTGGAGATATGACGGGGCTATATCATGGAACACAACAAATTAATCAAGGCCAAATGGATAGATGGCATGTTCTAGCAACTTTAAATTATTTAGATCCTAATCAAGAATTAAAAGTTGTTACTTCTAAATTAGGAAATTTGAAAGGCGCTAAAAATAAAGAAGTTATTAAAAACATGATTAAATTAGCTAACTTAACTAGGGTGGGTTTTGAAAATGGTGACATCTCTACTTTAATGTCTCCAAGAACTGTAATATCTTGGGGTCAAAATTATAAGATTTTTAAAGATCTGATCACTTCATTTAAATTAACTTTTTTAAACAAATGTGATGAGGTTGAAAAGTCAATAATTGGTGAATACTTCCAAAGGTGTTTTAATCTTGAGCTTGAAAAAGATACATCAGATAAATAAATATTAATGGGTTGGATAAAGAATAGAGAACACTTACATGAAGCGGCCGTTTCAACAGTTAAAGCTATATCAAAAAATAAAAAAATAACATCTAATAAAGGTCTATCTCAAAGACCCCCTATGGGTAATCATATAATTATTCCATCTGCACCAAGATCTACTAAAGATATAAAACAATGGAGAGGTGAATCAGATTTTCAAGCCTTTTGGCATCTTTTTCACTCAAAAACAAAAGAACCACCTTTAACTCTTCCAGCAAGAATGATCTTTAATGAGTTAGAAATCTCAAGAGTAGAATTATTAGGCTGTTTAGAATATTTAGGTTCTAAAGAAAATATATCTAACTTTATCGAAGCTAAAAGTCTGAGTCTTAATGATGATAAATCGCTTAATTTTTTATCTTATGGTGCAAACTTATGGTTAAAAAATGCTGCAGAATTCAAGTTAAGTGAAACATCAAAAAATATTCTAAATAAATTTAATGAAAAATATAAATTGGATAGCTCTTTGGATCCTATCAAAGCAGATCTTTTAGCTAATATAAAAGATCAGAAAAAATTTGAGAAAATATCTATTAAATTTCTTAAGAAATTAAAGTTAATTAAGGAAAGTCCAGAAGACCAAGAAGATGATAGTGAATTAAATGAATCTCCTGGCTCAAATGATGAATTAAATGAACAAGATTTAAACCTAGACGGAGATTCTAGTGAAGAACAAAAAGCAGATCTCAAAGATTTTAAAGGTGATATTGATATAGATATTCAAGATGCTATTGATAAAACTGATGACACTTCAATAGATGAGGAAATAGAAGCTTTAGCATATCCAAATAACCAATTTAACGCTCAACATAAAAAAGATTATTCAATTTATACAACAAATTTTGATGAAATAATTGAAGCCAAAGATTTAATAACGACAGATGAATCTTTAAGGCTGAGAAATCAATTAGATAATTTAATTAAGCCGCATCTACCCACTATTGGAAAACTTGCAAATAGATTACAAAGATTACTGTTGGCTAAACAACATACTAGCTGGAATTACAACTTAGATGAAGGTATGTTGGATAATGCTCGACTGCATAGAGTTATAGCTAATCCTGGATATCCTTTAAGCTTTAAACAAGAAACAGAAAATAATTTTAAAGACACAGTTGTTACTCTATTAATTGATAATTCTGGCTCAATGAGAGGAAGGTCTATTAGTTTGGCTGCTATTTGTACGGATATCATTGGAAGTACTTTAGAGAGATGTCAGGTTAAAACTGAGATACTTGGATTTACTACCAAACACTGGAAAGGTGGAGATTCTAAGAAATTATGGCAAATTAATGGAGGGAGTTCTAATCCAGGGCGATTGAATGACATTAGGCACATAATATATAAAAGTGCTGATAATAGCTGGAGAAGATCGAGAAAATATTTTGGTGCAATGCTAAGAGAAGGATTGCTAAAAGAAAATGTAGATGGTGAAGCGCTTGCTTGGTCGCATGAACGTTTAATTAAAAGACCAGAAGAAAGAAAAATATTAATTGTTATATCAGATGGAGCTCCAGTAGATGATAGTACTTTGTCAGCAAATAGAGAGGATTTCCTAGATAATCATCTAAGAGAAATAATCTCTAAAATAGAAAATGAAAGCCCTATTGAGTTGCAGGCAATTGGTATAGGACATGATGTAACAAAATACTATAAAAATGCACTAACTATTAATAGAGCTGAAGAACTTGGTGAAGTCTTGTTAGATGAATTAACAAAACTTTTCAATGATTAACAATTATTATAAAATACATAATGTTTACGGTGTAAACATTATTTAATTATTAGTAGGTAAAGTATGAAAATTCATAAACAGGATGGACCCCCAGAGGATCTTTTATATTTTGATGAGGATATAAATCTAACTCAAAAACAAGTTGAAGATGTTGTAGAAATTTTTCACACACCTCTTACTGGTGCATATAACTGG
>Ga0208130_1001706_pt1 | contig 10488 bp, 8 predicted proteins | sample ETNtaG_31_FD_185771 | JGI IMG/M metagenome (GOLD analysis project Ga0208130, IMG submission 185771) | Marine microbial and viral communities from oxygen minimum zone, Eastern Pacific Ocean - ETNP201310SV78 (SPAdes) (version 2) | ecosystem: Environmental > Aquatic > Marine > Oceanic ...
TGCAAACTCTAAAACAGGGGCAGGTGCCTCTTCAGAAGATTTGATTACTACGGTATTTCCGGCTGCTAAGGCTGGAGCGGCTTTTGTTGCGGTTAACAACATTTCCGCATTCCATGGAACTATCCCAGCTACTACGCCGATTGGCTCTTGAGTCGTGAAAACGTGGAGGTTTGGTTTGTCGATGGGTAATGTTCGTCCCTCTACCTTGTCTGCTAAGCCTCCGTAGTACCGGTAATATTCTGCTACGTAAGCTGACTGACCGCGAGTTTCAACAGCTAATTTTCCGCTATCAGTAGTTTCCACAGATCCTAAGAGCTCTGAATTCTCTGTCATGAGATCAGCGAGTTTAAAGAGCATCTTTCCGCGTTCAGTCGCAGTTAATTTAGACCATGGTCCCTCATAGAGGGCGTGGTGAGCAGACCTCACCGCACGGTCTACATCTTCTTCGGTGGCTGCAGGAGCGGTTGCCCAAGGTTCCCCCGTTGAAGGATTTATTGATTCAAATCTTCCCCCATCGGAAGCTTCACAGAACTCCCCATTTATGTACATTAAATATTCATTCATCGGACTCTCCCGTTTCGAACGCACTAAAACAACTATTTACTTGCTTTACAGTCACTCTCTACTCTTCTTCTTGAACAATGCCCATTTCTTCCATATCGGAATAACGATTCCCAATTCGGTGATGCGGACGACCTCCTACAGAAGCGCCTATAGCTACTACGATCTCATTAGGTGCGGGTGAATCAGGAATTACCATCTCAAGAGTGAGGTAATGAGAACGCCAACCCGGATCGATTTTGTGCATCATAGGAATTGAAACAGTGGCTCCAGGGCCACCACGAGAGTTTGTGAAGGACAAATACGCAGTCCCTTGAACCGCTTCTCGGAAAATGTTGCCGAATCTCAGGGTATGTATCAGCGCTGAACCATGCTCGATCTCCCCCTCCGTTCCGACCATTGCTGCTTTCCCATATGCTTCTACCGCGTCTCCTCCGCCTGCCATCTCAATAAGTCGTGGAACCATTTCATGTCCAAGTTCTGGAGCAGTAGACAAAATCTTCGGTTTGAGATCTGAAACAAACTCTTCTCCAGACCATGGATTCGTTATAACGGCAGCTACTCCATAGAGATGCAGTGGTGAGTCAGCGACCTTCCCACCTTCAACGCGGATTTCCTCATGTCGTGTTACTAATTTGCGAATACTTAGAGTCAAAACTTTTACCTTCAATGTTCGTCTACTATTAGATAAACATTATGTCTCAAGAACGAAACTTTTCCGTTGTCGTGGTTGGTTCAACCATGATTGATCTTATTTCTTACCTTCCACGTGTTCCAGAAGTTGGCGAAACAGTAGTAGGTGACAGCTTTCAAATGACTTTTGGAGGGAAAGGTGCCAATCAGGCGATTATGGCCGCCACACTTGGATCAAATGTTGGATTTATAAACTGTTTGGGTCAAGACACCTACGGTGAGGAATACCGAAGAAATCTTGAGCAATACGATATTGATATTTCTTTTCTTACCGTTGGTGAATTGCCAACTGGTGTGGCAACCATTCTCGTCGAAGAAAACGGAGCGAATCGTATCGTTATCGTGCCTGGGGCTAATTTTGAGTTAGCTCCAGAAATCGCTGAACAGGGAATTCTTTCTCTTCGTCCATCTGTAGTAGTAGGTCAATTAGAGATTTCGACACAAGCCACAATTGCAGCATTCAAGGCTGGCAAGGAGATTGAAGCGACAACTGTTCTTAATCCAGCTCCGGCTACTGATGACTCTGCTCTACCATCTGAGCTTCTAGAGTTAACTGACTGGCTAATACCTAATGAAAATGAATTTCACGCCCTCGCTAGCGAAGAGGTCAGCGAAGACGCTGTTCGGTCTTTTGCTAGAAAGCACAAAATTAAGCTTGTGGTAACCGTCGGTGAAGAGGGTGCCATACTCGCAGACGCAGAAGGTGAAATTATTCGCTTTGCTGCACCTACTGTTACTGCGGTCGACACCACTGGTGCGGGTGATGCTTTCGTTGGTGCTTTTGCTCATGGTTTAAGCACCGGTTTAAATCCAAAAGATGCAATATCTCTTGCTATTGATCGAGCTTCAGATTCTGTTACCCGGAAAGGCACTCAAATTTCTTACTCTTCAGATGGCGCATAGTTTTGCTGACAGAAGAAGTAATTCAGTAAAGTATGATCACTACCGATTGCAGTTCAACTAATGGAAGACGAAATGAGCGAGACTAAAGAACATTTTGATGTCCTTATTGTGGGGGCTGGAATCTCCGGAATTAGTGCTGGATACCATCTTCAAACTATGTCGCCGAATAAGAGCTGGGCCATTTTGGAAGCCCGCGAGAATCTCGGTGGAACATGGGATCTGTTTCGGTATCCCGGTATTCGATCAGATAGTGACATGCACACACTTGGTTTTCGATTCAAACCTTGGAAACAAGCAAAATCAATTGCTGATGGGCCGGCGATCCTTGAATACCTAGAAGAAACGGTAACGGAGTATGACATAAGGGAGAAAATCAAGTTTGGCCACAGCGTTTCTAATGCATCCTGGTCATCAAAAGATTCCAATTGGACGCTTGAAATTCATACTGCGGACTCTGATCAGCCGAAAAGACTTTCTTGTAACTTTCTTTACATGTGTTCTGGCTACTACAGCTACAAAGGTGGATTTACCCCAGACTTTGATGGCGTAGCTTCTTTTAAGGGGAAAGTTGTTCACCCGCAAGATTGGCCTGAAGATCTTGATTACGCAGATAAGGAAGTTGTAGTCATTGGTTCAGGGGCTACGGCCATGACTTTAGTTCCTGCCATGGCCTCCACCGCTAAGCATGTCACTATGCTTCAACGCTCCCCCACGTACGTTGTTTCTCGCCCGGATGAGGATCGAGTCGCAAATTTCTTGCGGAAAGTTCTCCCCGATAAGGTCGCTTATTGGATAACTAGGAAGAAAAACATCTTCCGTCAAGGTTTTGTGTACAAAAAAACTCGGACTAAGCCTGACGAAGTGAAGAAACTTCTACTCCAAGCAGTGCAAGAGGAACTCGGGGAAGATTACGACATAGAGAAACACTTCACTCCTGCCTATAACCCGTGGGATCAGCGACTCTGTCTGTTACCAAATGGAGATCTCTTTAAATCAATCAAATCGGGTGATGCTTCTGTCGTAACTGAACATATTGATTCCTTTGTGGAAGATGGCCTTCTTTTGACATCCGGTGAAGTTCTAAAGGCAGACATCATCGTTACGGCTACCGGTTTGCAATTGGTGACACTCGGTGAGATGGATTTCTTCGTTGATGGCGTTCCTCTTGATTTCTCTAAGACCTGGACCTACAAAGGAGTCGCTTACTCTGATGTTCCTAATTTGGCTTCTTGTTTCGGGTATGTGAATGCTTCTTGGACGTTGAAAGCCGATTTAACTAGTGAATATGTTTGCCGACTTCTTAACCACATGGAAGAAACCGGCTCTACGCAGTGCACTCCACGGCTAAGAGAAGAAGACAGTGATATGCCGCAGCGTCAATGGATTGAGGATTTTCCTGCTGGATACATGCAACGCATGATGCCTCTTCTCCCCCGTCAAGGAGACCGTGAGCCTTGGCTGCACACTCAAGACTTTCAGAGGGACATCAAATTGATCTCAAAAGCTTCCGTTGACGATGGGGTGATGATGTTTACCAATCCTCAATCAGATTCTTTACCCAGTAGCGAGCATCAAACTGAAGCGCTAATCTCTTGAGCTTTTAGGCATCAACTGTTCGTGAATATTTAGTAGATAATTGTTCCAGTATTTCTAAGCATTCTTCTGCACAATCCGAAACAATCTGACTGACTGGTTGTATTTCATCGATTCGTCCAACAACTTGTCCTGCTAAAGCAAGGCTTGCGTTCATATCACCGCCGAAATATAAGTCTTGAGTGGTTCCAATTAACGCGGTCATTGCGTTAGTTTCCATATCAAACTCTAAGGCCTCACTTCTTTCGGTTCGCAACGCCCGTAATGAAGGCGATGTATGACGATTCAAGAAGACGGTGTCTGTTTCAGCGGCATCAACGATCGCTTGTTTCCAATTGTTATGGACAGGAGATTCCGCAGAACTAACCATACGACTACCCATTAGGATTCCTTCTGCGCCTAGAGCTAAGGCAGCCGCCATTGATCCTCCATCTACCATCCCGCCAGCGGCAATAACAGGCACATCAACTTTCGAGCAAACTAAAGGCAAAAGCACCATAAGCGCAACATCTCGCGGATTTTTGAATCCTCCACCTTCTGCTCCCTCTACGACAAGGCCGTCCACTCCTGCTTCAACCGCTTTCAGAGCCCCATAGAGAGTTGGAACGACATGGAATACCGTTAATCCGGCTTCTTTAAGTTGCGAAGTGTATTGCATCGGGTTTCCAGCAGAAGTCGTCACAAACTTGACTCCTTGGTCAATTACGAAATCGACGATGTCGGGATCTCGAACAAAAGCTTGAGCTATGTTTACGCCGAAAGGTTTGTCGGTTAGGTCAGACATTTTTCTTATTTCTTCACGTATTGCATCCAATTCTCCTGAGGATGTTTCAATGATTCCCATAGCGCCAGCGTTAGATACTGCGGAGGCAAGTTGTGCGCGAGATATCCATCCCATTGGTGCTTGAACTATTGGAATTTCTACCCCTAAAAGTTCAGTGATTCGGTTATTAAACATTGATTTCCTACTTTCCCTTGTCAATCAATTTTCTACCTTGAAAGTGTGTTTTTGAAAACTAGCAAGACTTGCACTGCAAGTTACTATTGAGTAACTTCAGTTCTGGGTTTTAAAAGAACAGTTTTTGAACAAAAGTAGAGATATGAACGAAAAATCGCCTTTATTAAGTGGAGACTCCCCTGATTCGATTCCCGTTATAAATACACCCGAGGGTGGCTTTAAAGAATTTCCTGATCCATTTCTTTCTACTTGTACCACAAATCTTGTAGATTCTGCACCGGATCTAAGGGGTGTATGGAGAGTCTACGAAGTCCAGGTAGACGGCGAGTTACAACAAGAACACCTAATTCTTGGCTCAATACAACGCATCGAACAAAGCGGAGACCGAATCATCATTACTAGCGGTGGAGTAATTCACGATATGCGTTGTGACGGAACAGAAGAAAACGGAGTCAACGACGTTATGGCAGCTGACTACAAAACACCGATAAAAGTAAAAGCCACGTACGAGAATCAAACTCATGTCTTAAGACCAGAGGGGCTTCCAATTGAAGTGAAGAGATGGCGAGAAGGTGAAGAACTCGTTTGGGAATACGTGGGATTCACCGCCCGACTGAAAAAAATTGGTTCAGCCAACGACTCACTCGGTAACACCCAACTTAGTGACTAGAAAATAGATAGTGAATATGTTAAAAACTCCCCTTTGCTCCCAACTTGGCATCGAACTACCAATCTTCTCTGCTGGAATGGGACCTATCGCCGGACCCGAACTAGTCGCTGCAGTCTCTAACGCAGGCGGACTTGGAGTTTTAGGATGCACTTCGATGTCTGCTGACGAAATAAGGCAAGTGGTTCGAAAAACATACGACCTCACCGATAAACCATTTGGTGTTGATCTAATTCTGCCCACCCGAATCGACCAAGGCGGAACCAAAATGGCAGATGTGGCGGAGCTCATTCCAGAAGAACATAGAAAAGCAGCGCAAGATATCGCCGAAGAATTAGGAGTTGATCATGCCGCAATATCCCCGGATTTAGACAGAAATGCTTTAGGCACCGATGCAGAAGCCCAAATTGAAGTCGTAATGGAAGAAAATGTTCCCGTTTTTGTCGGAGCCTTAGGGTCACCGGGATTTATAGCCAAAAGACTTCAAGACGCAGGAGTTGTCGTCATGTCTGTCGTCGGAAACACAAAACAAGCCGTGAGCGTAGTTAAAGACGGTGCAGAAGTTGTTATAGCGCAAGGAACCGAAGGTGGCGGGCACACAGGACATGTAGGAACAATGGCACTCCTACCACAAGTCCTAGATGCTGTTGATGTTCCGGTTGTAGCTGCCGGAGGAATTGGTGATGGCCGTGGGCTTGCAGCATCCCTCGTGATGGGGTGTCAAGCAGTGTGGGTCGGAACACGCTTTCTCGCTACAGAAGAAGCAGGAATACAAGGATGGCAGAAAGCTGGAATAGTTGCTGCCGCAGACCAATCCCCTGTTATAAGCCGCTCTTACACCGGCAAACGTTTCCGCATGCTCCCAAATAAGTGGACTGAAGCTTGGGAAAATAATGACCTAGACCCACTCCCTATGCCACTTCAACCCGTGCTTACTGGCTTAACTATTGGATCTCTCGCAACGGACCGCGGTGGAAAAGAAGGTATTTCAATGAACGGGGCAGGAAATATCGCTGGCTTAATCGACAGCGTCCTTCCAGCTTCTGAAGTCGTAGCCCAAATTGCTTCTGAAGCAGAAGAATGCATAAGAGGCATTACCGGTGCACCTTTAGGTCTAAAAGAGGACAGTTAATGGTTGCTGTAACAAAACAAATATCTATGAATGTGCCACCAGGTGAGATTTGGGAAACATTGTCAAAATTTGACCAGATTTCACAATGGGCTACTTTTGTAAGTCATTCTTCTCAGTTAACTGAAAGAAGTTCAGGTATTGGCTGCGCTCGACGTATACAACAAGGGTCAAACACGATCGTTGAAACCATCACTGAATGGGAAGAAAACCAAGTGCTGGCCTACACTCTCTCTGGTTTCCCACCGGTTTTTCGTCGGGTAACTAACCGATGGCTGCTTGAACCTGATGGATCTGGAACCAAAATAAGTCTCACCGTTGAGTTGCTACCGATCCGACCTCCAGCAAATCTTCCCGCTTTAATAGTCGGCACCATAGTTGGTCGCATAAACAAGAAAATGATGAAAGATCTGAAGAAATTCATAGAAGAATCTCGTAACACGACCGGAGTGTCCTCATGAACAAACCTGACATTGTCATAATAATGACTGATGAAGAACGGGCCCCTACTCCATATGAAGGGGAAGAGGTAAAAGCCTGGCGAGATACGGCATTGACGGGAAGAAAATGGTTTGAAGAAAACGGCATCACTTTTCTTCGCCACTACACCGGCTCTTTAGCCTGTGTGCCCAGCCGTCCAACATTGTTCACTGGTCAATACCCCGATCTTCATGGAGTTACTCAAACCGATGGGCTCGGTAAAGCTTACTCAGATACCCGCATGAGGTGGCTTCGACAAGGAGAAGTGCCAACTCTTGGCCACTGGTTCAGAGCTGCGGGTTACGACACGCATTACGACGGGAAATGGCACATAAGTCATGCCGATCTGACTGATCCAGAAACTGGATTGCCGCTTGCCACTAACACTGACAAAGGCGAGATTATTGATTCAGCGGTTGAAGCCTACCTTGATGCCAACCCACTGGACCCGTATGGATTTGACGGTTGGGTGGGACCTGAACCTCACGGTGCTCCGTTAGCAAATTCCGGGGCCATACGCGACGGTCTTATCGCAGACCGTATTGTTGCTTGGCTAGAAAACAGGTACCAGTTAAGGCGAGAAGGAGATCCTCAAGCGCTACGACCGTTCTTACTTGTTGCGAGTTTCGTTAACCCGCATGACATCGTTTTGTTTCCCGCATGGAAACGTCGAGATATCTCTCCCTTGACAGAAACTGACCTTCTGCCGCCAGATATTCCTGAATCTCCAACACGTCATGAGGATCTTTCCACTAAACCTGCAGCACAAATCGCTTATAAACATTCCTACTACTCCGGCTACGGGCCTACACGAACGCTGAGAGAAGTTTACGAAGAAAACGAACAAGAATACCGAAACCTTTACTACCGTCTCCACCTTGAGGTAGACGCACCTCTTGACCGGGTTCGTCAAGCAGTCACAGACGGAAACGAAGGAGAAACAGTATTGTTCCGCACTGCTGACCACGGTGATCTTCTCGGCTCCCACGGCGGACTCCATCAAAAATGGTTTAACCTTTACGATGAGGCTGCCCGAGTTCCTTTCCAAATTGTTCGCATTGGGCAAAACCCGACAGTTTCACAAGTAGTTGAAAGTACGCCAACATCCCATGTTGACTTGATACCAACCGCTCTTAGTCTTGCCGGGTTAGACCAACAACAACTATCACAAGAGCTTTCCGACAACTTCAGTGAGGTTCATGCCCTTCCTGGACGAGATCTTTCCGCATTTGTAAACGGTGAGGATTCTGCATCTCTTTCTGAACGTTCTGTGTATTTCATGACAAGAGACAACATGCTAGAAGGTGACACCTTAGCTTCAGGTATGGCTAGAGCACTTGGGATGAACAAGAACCCACCTCCACCGCTACGCATTCAAGTACCTGCCCATGTTGCATGCAACTTTGAAGGGATAGTCACTTTAGTTCCTCGAGAGATAGTCGAAGAGGGAAAGGGTCATCTCTGGAAAATAGTTCGAGCCTTTGACGACCCTGAAACTTGGTCAACTCCGCATGTCTCTCATTTATCAGCGAGCCCATTACGTGGCGGCGATACTTACAGAACTGAACCGATACCAGATCAATGGGAGTTATATGATCTAACCGTTGACCCCATTGAAGTAAATAATCTGCAAGACTCTGATTCTGCTCAAGAAGTCTTCGCTTATTTGAAACAGCAATTAGCCCAAGAAGCGGAGCGTTCTGTGCCGGTACGAAATAACCCTTGGCCGTATGAAAAACGTAATCCTCCTGTTGAGCAACTTCCAAGAAAGTCGCCTCCTCCTGTAGCGAGAGCTTTAAGGAGACTGGTCAGAAAACTTGGTATGCATCCGCATGACACCGAAAGCTACACGTTGAAAAGTAAGGGTTTAAGAGCTCTAATTGTTTGCACAAACCATGCGTGGCTTGATGTTGGAAAACCAACTGGTCTGTTCGCATCTGAAATGACTGTCCCCTACTACTTGTTCTCTGATGCAGGCATTCAGGTTGATCTTGCCAGCCCTAAAGGTGGAGAAATTGCTGTAGATCCAATGTCTTTGCGTGCTGTCCCCCGATCCGAGCATGACGATCGTTTTCTTGCTGACACTGAATTGAGATCTAAAGTAAGGAATTCAATATGTGTTTCTGATATTGAGGTCGACGATTACGATGTCATCTTCTTTTCTGGTGGATGGGGTGCTGCATTCGATCTTGGTTTCTCTGACGTGATCGGGGAAAAGGTAACCGAAGCGAATGCTAAAAATCTAGTTCTAGGCGGAGTGTGTCATGGTCCGCTTGGATTCTTGAAGGCCAAAGATGCTGAAGGTAATCCTTTAGTTAAAGGGCGCAGAATCACTGCAGTAACTGACAAACAAGTTAGGGAGCTTGGGATCGAAACCACTCCCCATCATCCTGAAAAAGAATTAAGGGAACTAGGTGCAGATTTTCAGTGCACACATAGAAGGCGAGATCCGCTCGCTAATCATTGGGAAGTAGACGGAAATATCGTGACTGGTCAAAATCAAAATGCTGGGCCGATGGTTGCTCGGGAAATAATGAAATTGTTAGACGAGAAGGTCGGAGTTTGATGAAACAAACATTTGAAGGGAAAATTGGTAGAACACTTGAAGATTCGGAAGCTTGGTTCCCTGAGCCACCCCACCCGGGTGAGGATGCCCCGAACGTTATATTTGTTCTTTTAGATGACACTGGTTTCGCCCAATTTGGCTGTTACGGATCTGAGATAGACACCGAAAACGTTAACTCTCTCGCTCAAAATGGTTTACAGTTCACAAACTTTCATGTGACACCATTATGTTCCCCGACACGTGCCTCGTTATTAACCGGTCGGTCTCAACATGCGGTAGGAATGCGTGGAGTTTCCAATTGGCAGTCTGGCTTCCCTCATCAACTTGGGCATATTTCTAATCATGCGGGAACAATTGCAGAAGTATTGTCTTCGAAAGGGTACGCCACGTTCTGTACGGGCAAGTGGCATCTTGCCCCTATGGAAGACACATCTGCCGCTGGACCATTTGACCAATGGCCGGTTCAACGTGGTTTTGATCGCTTTTACGGTTTTCTTGAAGGTGAAACCGATCAATTTCATCCAGAACTAACCGTGGACAACCACTATATTGATCCCCCCAAGAGCCCTGAAGAGGGTTATCACCTAAGTGAAGATCTCGTAGATCAACTCCTAAGGATGATTTCCGACAGCAAAGGAATCCGACCTGATCGTCCATTTTTTGCTTATCTGCCTTTTGGCGCTACTCACGCCCCACATCAAGCGCCACCCGAATATCTAGAGAAATACCGTGGCGCTTTTGATGAAGGCTGGGATGTCATGCGGGAGCGCTGCTACCAAAAACAGATTGAATTGGGTGTCATCCCTGAAGGAACACAACTCGCTCCACGAAACCCTGGGGTTGACGCCTGGGAAGATTTACCGGAGAACCAGAAAAAACTTGCAGCGAGACTTCAAGAAGCCTTTGCTGCTTTTTTGGACCACACTGATGACCAGATC
>Ga0208130_1001707_pt1 | contig 10485 bp, 9 predicted proteins | sample ETNtaG_31_FD_185771 | JGI IMG/M metagenome (GOLD analysis project Ga0208130, IMG submission 185771) | Marine microbial and viral communities from oxygen minimum zone, Eastern Pacific Ocean - ETNP201310SV78 (SPAdes) (version 2) | ecosystem: Environmental > Aquatic > Marine > Oceanic ...
ATATCCCTACGTTACCTCATCAAATACAGTTTCAGCTGCGGCAAGTATTGGTTCCGGAGTGGGCCCGAAGCGCCTTGATTACATTATGGGGATTGTTAAAGCTTATACGACCAGAGTTGGGTCGGGGCCGTTTCCAACAGAACTTCATGATAAATACGGTGAGCACTTAGGTTCTGTTGGTGTTGAATTTGGAGCAACAACAGGCCGACCAAGAAGATGTGGTTGGCTCGATGTCGTAGCCCTTAGAAGATCTGTATTGAATAGCAGTATCTCAGGATTTTGTCTTACTAAACTTGATGTGCTTGACGGCTTGGAAAAGATAAAAATTTGCACAGAATATAAATTGCACGACAAAACCATTTCAAATTTTCCATTAGAAATCTCAGAGTTAGATAATTGTGAACCTTTGTATGAAGAGTTTGAGGGTTGGGAAGACTCAACGAAAGGTTTAAAAAGATTTTCAGATATGCCCTTGAATGCTAAGAAGTATATTCAAGCTATTGAGGAGATGTTGCATCTTCCCATTGATATTATTTCAACTGGACCTGATAGAGATCATACGATTATCAGAAACAATCCATTCTCTTGATATCAAGACCCATAAATAAGATTTATGAAAAAATATGAATCTTTAACAATAAGAGTTGGCCCAAAAGCATACCAAGAAATTCAACTTAATGGGCTAGATATCAAAAAAATCAAAACCATAATGGGCGCGTCTGGTGGGCCAAAGTGGCTCGTACTCAGTCACCTAGATAAATTAATTGTTGATAAAATTCTCCCACGGTTAGAAGGTCCTGTGCATCTTATCTCCTCCTCCATAAGTTCATGGCGATTTGTATGCTATGCACAAAAAGATCCTTTGAAAGCAATTAAAAATTTTGAATACGGATATATAAACCAATATCTACCAAAAAAATATAAAAAAGGATTTCTGAATGTGAGGCTAAGGGAGATGTTTGATGAATTATGTCCCAGTGAGGCAATAGAAGATGTTATCAATCATTCTTTATTTCGAACAAATATAATCACATCTTCATCACGCCATATTCTCAAGAGTGAATTCAATCCCATTCTTCTGTCAGGCTTATTATTGGCTTACCTTGCAAATGCTGTTAGCAGAAATGCATTAGGTCATTTTTTTTCAAGAGCGATATTTGAAGACCATAGGAATCCAATCAAGATTCTTGAGAAACGTCATTTTGCAACTGAGCGTATAGATTTATCTGTTGATAATTTAAAAGATGTTGTGATTGCTTCTAGCTCGATCCCAATATTTCTAGTGGGAGTAAAAGACATTCAAGGAGCACCTAATGGATCCTATAGAGATGGAGGGTTGACTGATTATCACATTGATTTCTCAGTAGATGATCATGAGGGATATATGCTTTATCCTCACTTTTTTGATTTTCTTAAGCCTAGCTGGTTTGATCGTTCATTATCATGGAGACGATTGAACCCTCATAATCATGCAAGAACTATCATGGTTTGTCCTTCGGAAAAATTCATTGATAATCTTCCAGGCTCAAAAGTCCCAGACAGAAATGACTTTTCATTGATGACGAATAATCAGCGAGTAAAAGTGTGGAATAGTGTAGTGAGTTCCTGTGAAAGGTTAGCCGATGATTTCAATGAAATCATTGAGCATCAATATCTTCCTAGATTAATGAAGCCATTTTAGTGTTGTTTATTACGATCTTCCCAAAAATAAGCATTTTTGATATCAAGAGATACAGGATCAAATCTGAATACAGTTACTTTTTTTCTTTTCTGTTCTTCATAGTCTTTAAGTGCTTTCACTGCAGGATTAGACATAAAAAAGATAACTAAAATACTAATTACATTCAGCCACGTCAGTATACCTATACCAATATCACCTAAGCCCCATGCAACCTGTGCTGTTTTAACTGAACCATAAAATACTGACGCTAACATTACAATTTTGAGTATCAACATATCACCTGGAAATTTATATGTTCGGCGGAGGTAAGCAATATTTGTCTCCGCTTGGTAGTAGTAAGCAAGTATTGTTGTAAAAGCAAAGAAAAATAATGCAACAGCTACAAAAGGTGCTCCAAGCCCTGGAATTGTATTTTCCATTGCATATTGAGTAAAGGCCGGGCTATTTGCATCTATTGTAGGCGCAATATTCTGAATAATAAATTGAGGGCCTTCCCCATGAACATTGTATGCTCCAGTTATTAAAATCATGAAAGCAGTAGCCGAGCAAACAAATAGTGTATCAATATAAACAGAGAAAGCTTGAACCAAGCCTTGTTGTGCTGGATGATCAACTTCTGCTGCTGCTGCTGCATGTACACTTGAACCTTGACCGGCTTCATTTGAATAAATGCCTCTCCTTACACCCCATCCAATAGCAGCACCAGCTCCTGCCATAGGTGTAAAGGCATCAGAAACAATCAAGACCAAAATATCTGGCAATTGACTGATATTTAAACCAATTATTGTGAGCGCAATGATGATGTATGCCAGAGCCATGAAAGGGACGATCACCTGAGTGACATTCGCTATCCGTTTTACCCCGCCAAAGACAATAAAAGCCAACAGTATCAGAACGACGATTGCAGTCGAGATTTTTATAGAGCTCAGCGGACCGAAAAATGTATCTACAGTTTGTCCGCCACCAAGTGCCAGCTCAACCGCATTACCAATACTATTAGCTTGAACACCACACAACAGAATTCCATTTGCAACGATTATGGCAATCGCAAAAATCCAAGCAAACCACTTTGCTCCCATTGCCTTTTCAATGTAGTAAGCTGGTCCACCTCGATATTCACCATCTTGCTCTTCTTTGTAAATCTGGCCAAGAGTAGATTCAATGTATGCGGTTGAGGCACCGAGAAAAGCTACGATCCACATCCAAAAAACAGCACCAGGACCACCAAATCCAATTGCAGCAGCAACCCCGGCTATATTTCCTGTTCCAACTCTTCCTGATAAGGATACCGATAAAGCTTGAAATGAAGAGATACCCTTATTCGAGCTAGCTCCAGAGAAAAGCAATCGAACCATTTCTTTAAATAATCTAATTTGAACAAATCTTGTTTTGAATGAGAAGAATAACCCAGCTCCAAGAGCAAGGAGAATTAGAGCATTACTCCAAATATAACCATTGAGGGTATTAACAAAATTTTCCATTACATGACCTTATGCGTAAAATAGTATACTAACCAAATTTTATTGAGATTGCTTCAACCATTTGAATATTAGGTTAAACTTAATCTAACAGTAACTTCCAGCTTAAAGACTTAGGTAAATCTTTTTTGAAAAAAACAAAAACAAATAAATACACACATCCTGTTCCCTCACCAAACGATATAATCAAAAAGCTGAATGAATTAATTTTTCCAAAAAAATTTGATGAGCTATGTGATTTATTTTCTATCTCTGAAGAAAAGCTCAAGAGATCTTTTCAGCGAACACTTTTTAAGATGACGAAACAAAAGTTAATCAAGAAGAATAAGAAAGCTGAATATCTAATACCTAGGAGACATAAAACAGTTCAAGGTGTCGTTTCTGAAGCTCCAGAGGGATTTGGATTTGTTATCTTAGAAAATGATGACGATGTATATCTTTCAAATCATGAAATGAGATCCCTCATGCACGGTGATACAGTGCAAATTAAGGTGATTCAGCAGAGAGATGGAAGACATTCTGGCGAATTAATAAAGATCATAGAGAGGCACTCAAAATATGCTCAGGGAGAATTGATATTTTCAAAGGGGAAGTATTATTTAAAATGTTTAAAAAGAAACCTGAAAAAGAAGTTTATTCTAAATAAAGCAACAATAGGAAATGCTGAGATTGGAAATTACATAGAGGTCGAGATAACAAAATACCCTTCGAAATTAGATGATTCGATCTACGGAAAAGTTATTCAAACGATTGGAGAAAAATCAAAAAAAGGAATCCACACAGATTTAGCTATAAAGTTATATGAATTACCTCATGAATGGCCTGAAGATGTATTGAAAGAGATAAGTGTATACAACAATTATGAGGATGAGGACCAAGAAGTATATACATCCAGAAAAGATTTAAGACATATAAATTTTATTACTATTGACGGTACTGACGCTAAGGATTTTGATGATGCTGTATTTTGCCATCCTTCAGAGAATGGCTGGAAATTATTTGTCGCAATAGCAGATGTAGAGCATTTTGTTTCTATCGGAAGTGCTGTTGATAATGAGGCGCTACAAAGAGGAACTTCTGTTTATTTTTATGATCGTGTGCTGCCTATGTTGCCAGAAGTCCTGTCTAATAATCTCTGTTCATTAAGGCCAAATCAACCGAGATTAGCAATAGTGTGTGAAATGGATATCGATTTTGATGGAAGTGCAAAAAATTCAAAATTTTATAAAGCTGTAATTGAATCAAAGGCACGCCTTACTTATTCTCAGGTATCCAGTTTAATAGCAGACGGAGATTTTAGTTCAGTCACTTCCTCGACATCAGATTTAATAGAAAATCTGAGTAATTTATATAAAGCGCAGACAACTTATAGAAAAAAACGAGGAGCCATTAATTTAGACCTCCCGCAATTGAGAATTATTCTGGATAATAATAATGAAATGCGTGGAGTAAAAAATATAACCAGGTCCATTGCACATGGAATTATTGAAGAATGCATGATTGCCGCAAATGTTGAGGCAGCTAAATTCATAAAAAAATCAGGGATACCTACCTTATATCGTAATCATGATGTTCCTGATAAGGAATCCATTGAAGATCTTTATAGGTTACTGAGATCTCAGGGGATCAATACTTCTGGTTCAAAAGAAATAAGCCCAACCGCTTTGAATAAAATTTTGAGTCAATTAGAAAATAACCCAAGGAAAGATTTAATCTCAATGATGATGTTAAGAACCTTCAGTCAAGCTAATTATTGCCAAGATAATATCGGTCATTTTGGTCTTGCTCTATCTCTATATGCACATTTCACTTCACCGATCAGAAGATATCCAGATTTATTGGTTCATCGAGCAATCAGCCACATCATTGATACATCGAGACAAAAAAATCCCGTCTATTCGGAAAATAAAATGAAATATTTTGGTGAAATGTGTTCTAAAAATGAAAGAAGAGCAGAAAAAGCAACAAGAGAAGCTGAGATGATGTTGAAATGCCAATTTTTAGAGGGCAAAGTAGGTCACAACTATAAAGGCTTAATTACCAGTGTGCATGGATTTGGATTTTTTGTTCAGTTAAATGATTTTTTAATTGAGGGGTTGGTTCACGTGACCTCGTTAACACAAGATTATTTTATCTTTGATAAGATAAGAAAGGTTTTAATTGGAGAAAAAACTAATAAAATTTTTAAAATTGGAGCTCAAATTGAAGTTGTTATTAGTGATGTTGATGTAGCAGCTCAAAAAATTTCTTTCACTCCTATAAAATAAATGCAACCAAAAAAAGCAATGAAAAAGAGTAAATATGTTATTGGGCTTAGATCAATCGAGCAACTTATAGATAATAAGACCACTAAAATCAATAAGTTGATTGTTGAATATAACCCAAAAAACAAAAGAATTTTGGAAATAGTCAAATTTGCAAAACAAAATTTAATTCCAATCATTTCAGCAAATAGATCAAGATTGAGTCAAATAAGTGGTGAATCCTCTCACCAAGGTGTAATAGCAGAAGTATCTAGAAATCTAATTCAATCTGAGGCAGAACTTCGATCTTACATTGAGAGTAATATAGAAATTGTGGATTCTTCATCACTTTTATTTCTGGTTTTGGAAAATATCAAAGATCCACATAACCTTGGGGCATGTATGCGAACAGCATGTGCTGCTGGCGTTGATGCGATAATCGTGAATCGTTCAAACTCAGTATCAATAACTTCAACGGTCAGTAAAGTAGCGTGTGGTGCTGCTGAAATTGTTCCATTAATCCGGGTAAAAAGTTTAAAAAAGGTATTAACATGGATGGGCGAATATGGAATCAACCGTATCGGTACCAGCGAGAACGCATCAAAAAACTTATTTGAAACAAATATAAAAGGACACACTTTGCTTGTCATGGGAGAAGAGCATTCAGGTATAAGTAAGATGGCGCAAAAAAATTGCGATAATTTATTGAAAATACCAATGAAAGGTAATCTTTCAAGCTTAAATCTTTCTGTTGCAACCGGTATTTGTTTGTTTGAAATTAATAGAAAAAATTTAATATCTTAGTTGATATTTCCTTGCTTATAACGTTGAGCTTGGGTAGGATTCTTTTCTGGTTTGAAACCAAAAACTTAAAATACGGCAACCCTTACCTTACCGCTGAAATAAACGGAAGGTTTTAACCGAGAGGGAACAATATGAGACATTATGAAATAGTTTTTCTGGTGCATCCTGATCAAAGTGAGCAGGTACCTGCAATGCTGGATAAATACCAGAATATTATCAGTACATCTGGCGGCACCATCCATCGAACCGAGGATTGGGGAAGACGTCAATTAGCACACCCAATAAAAAAAGTTCACAAAGCGCATTACATTTTAATGAATGTTGAGTGTGTAAAAGAGTCAATTGATGAATTAAAGAATGTGTTTACTTTTAGTGATGCAGTGCTTAGATATCTGATTCTGAATAAAAAAGTCGCAGTAACAGAGCGATCACCAATGCTCGAAGCTGTTGAAGCAGAAAAAATCAAAGAAGAAGAGGTAAAACGCAAGCGTGATGAAAAAGCTGCTGCTATATCTTCTTCCTCAGCTAAAAATGACGAGTCGTCAGATACTGCAGATCAAAAAAATGAAGAAATTACAACAGAAGAAACTTCTGAAGAGATTGACAACCAAGAACTTCCTGAGAACACTTCCGATGAAATCTCAGTAGAAAACACCGAAAGTGAAAGTGATAATAATGAGGAAAAAACATGATAAATAAATACAAAAGAAGAAAAAAATATTGTCGCTTCACCGCAGAAGGAATAACAGATATTGACTATAAAGATTTATCATTACTGAAAAGCTTCATAACAGAGACAGGTAAAATTATTCCCAGTCGAATCACTGGCACAAAAGCAAGGTATCAAAGACAATTGACAACCGCTATAAAAAGAGCGCGATACCTCTCATTATTACCTTATACTGACAGGCACTAATATAAATCTGATTAGTAAATATTCTAAATGGTTATCAGCACACCCTCTAAATGGAGGGGTTGCCCTGGCTATTTCTATGCTGATGCCATTTTCGATGATCCTGAGTGGTGCAACGTTAACAGTATTGATTCTTAAGGCATCCATATTAAAAGCTCTATTTCAATGCCTGGCTGCAATGATATTTCTCTTTATTTTAGGATTTTTTTTTAATTTCGGTATTGTTGATATAGCCACTAATGGTTTTTTATACTGGTTACCGGTTATATGTATAACTTTGTTATTTAAAAAAAATAGTTCGTTTACACTGACCGTTCAACTATTGTCAATCATATCGATTTTATTTTTAATTTGTTTCTTTATCGTAGTTGGCCAACCAGATATTTTTTGGTCTGAAGTTTTGATTAATTTTTCAACTATTCTCTCCGACAGTGGGCTCAAAGACGAGGCTTTATTGATTCAGAATCAAATGAATCTCATTATTGAACAAATTTCCTCAATCATTGCGGTTATGATTTGGTCAAGCTATGTTTTTATTCTTGCTTTTGGTTTGAATATTTATAATTCAGATGAGAGCATACCAAATTCTTTGGATTCATTTAGCGATCTAAATCTTGGAAAATACATCGCGGTATTTACAGCATTATGCTCACTATCATTGTTTTTTTCGGATATATATTGGTTGAAAAATTTAACTTACATGCTGCTTCTTTTCTTTTGGTTGCAGGGCCTGTCTGTTATTCACTGGTTTAGAGGCAAAAGAATAATTCCACGATTTTTTTTAGTGATTATTTATGTATTGCTGCCAGTATTTAATGTTTTAATAGTTATGTTGCTGGCAGTTGTTGGGTATACTGATGCTTGGTTCAATTTCAGGTCAAGAATTAAACAATTAAAAATTAAAAATTAGGGTAAAACAATGAAAGTAATTTTATTAGATAGGGTAGAAAATCTTGGTGCGATCGGTGATTTGGTATCTGTGAAATCAGGTTATGGTCGTAATTATCTCATTCCCAATGGAAAAGCCGCGCTTGCAACTGCAAAGAATATAAAAGAACTTGAAAAGAAGAAAGAAGAATTGGAAAAAAGAGCGGCAGAACAATTAGAGGCTGCTAAATCAAGAGGTGAGCTCATAAAAGGAATGAGTTTAACTATTTCTGCTAATGTTGAAAGTGAAGGAAAACTTTACGGATCAGTTGGCCCTGTTGATATAGTAGAAGCGTTTGAAAAAGTTGGTGTAAGTGTTGAGAGAAGTGAGATTAGAATGCCAGATGGTCCGATTCGTGAAGTTGGAGAATCTGAAATCAGCCTTCATTTTCATTCAGATGTTGATATTCCTGTAACACTAAATGTTGTTTCGGAGGATGAGTAATCTTCATTATGAGTCTTTAGTAAGGTAGAGAAAAAGTGACTGAATCATCGAGCAATAAAAAGGATGACAATGAGATTGACATAAAAATTCCACCTAACTCAGTTGAGGCGGAGCAGTCAATATTGGGTGGGTTAATGCTTGATAACAGTGCCTGGGATAAAATTGCCGATATCATTGTAAAATCCGATTTTTACAGAAAAGATCACCAAATAATATTCGATGGAATATCCAGCTTGATAGAAACAGCTGAAGCATGTGATGTTGTCACTCTATCTGAGTATCTCGATAATAAAGGAAATCTTGATTCTGTTGGCGGTCTGGAATATCTGGCAACTTTAGCTAATGAAACGGCTGGTTCTGCTAACGTAGTATCCTATGCGAAAATTCTCAGAGAACGGTCTGTCTTGAGATCGCTCATTGCTGCTGGAAATGAGATAAGCGGTAGTGCATTTTCTACTGAAGGAAGATCAGCATCCGAACTAGTTGATCAGGCTGAAAGGCTTGTTTTTGAAATAGCGGAAAAAGGAGCGAGAGGCAGGGCAGGTTTTGAGAGATTAGGAAAAGTGCTTCCAAGCACAATTGATCGTATAGAATTTCTTAAGAACTCTGAGGGAGAAATTACCGGTGTATCTACTGGGTTTAAGGAATTTGATAAATTAACTGCGGGTCTCCAACCAAGTGACCTCATAATAATTGCGGGAAGACCTTCAATGGGTAAAACAACCCTGGCTGTCAATATTGCTGAGAATGCTGCTATAGGGTCTGAAATATCAACAGCCATTTTCTCAATGGAAATGCCCAAAGAGCAACTGGCATTCAGAATGATTTCATCTCTTGGTCGAGTAGATCAATCTCAATTAAGAACAGGAAATTTTCCAGAAGAGGACTGGTCCAGAATCAATACGGCAATCCAATTGATGTCTGATGCTCCTATTTATATTGATGATTCACCTGCGCTTTCACCAACTGAAATCAGAGCAAGAGCAAGACGCCTAAAACGCGAATCCAATCTTGGCCTTATTGTTCTGGATTACATTCAATTGATGCAGGTTCATGGAAATACAGAAAATAGAGCTACTGAGATATCTGAAATATCTCGATCTTTAAAAGCGCTAGCTAAAGAGCTTAATGTTCCAATAATTGCTCTCTCACAGCTTAATAGAAGCGTAGAATCAAGAACCGATAAAAAACCAATTATGTCAGATCTAAGAGAATCAGGTGCAATTGAACAAGATGCCGATCTGATTGCATTCATATACCGTGATGAAGTCTATAATCCTGATTCCCCGAGAAAAGGTATCGCCGATATATCAATTGCAAAACAAAGAAATGGGCCAATTGGCGAGTTCCCATTAACTTTTGTTGGGCAGTACACCAAGTTCGAAAATTGGGTATCAGAAGGATTTGTAAATGAGAGCTTTCAGTGACATCAAATCCTAGTGTATCAATAAGTAAAAAGGCACTCATACATAATTTCATGCAGATAAAAAAATTATCTGGTGATTGTAAAATCATGTGCGCTGTAAAAGGAAATGCATATGGACATGGCATTAAAACAGTTGTCGAGTTTTTGGAAAAATATACTGATATGTATGTTGTTGCTAGGATTAGTGAGGCAAAAACATTAAGAGACATCGGAATTACAAAACCAATTACAATCCTTGGTGGATATTCAAATTACAAAGAACTGCAAGATTCAGTGAAAGTTAAATGTGAACTAGTTATTCATAATTTTCATCAAATTGATCTTTTAGAAGAGTATCAAGAGGTTAATAAGCTTAAAAAAATCTGGTTAAAAATTGATACTGGCATGAATAGGATGGGCATTCCTATTTTTTTTGCAAAAGAGGCAATAAAAAAAATCAAAAACCTGAATTTACAATCTGAAATAGGACTTATGACGCATCTTTCAGATGCTGAGATTTTAACTAAACCAAAAAATACTCGACAACTCGACTTGTTTTCTGGGCTTGTTGACGGGTTTGAAGGGGATA
>Ga0208130_1001708_pt1 | contig 10476 bp, 9 predicted proteins | sample ETNtaG_31_FD_185771 | JGI IMG/M metagenome (GOLD analysis project Ga0208130, IMG submission 185771) | Marine microbial and viral communities from oxygen minimum zone, Eastern Pacific Ocean - ETNP201310SV78 (SPAdes) (version 2) | ecosystem: Environmental > Aquatic > Marine > Oceanic ...
ATTAGAGATTCTGAATCAAAATGAAACCGGGCAAGGTGGCTTCAAAGAAGTCATTGCAAAAGTTGAGGGAAGAGATGTCTTTTCAAAATTAAAATTTGAGTCAGGTACTCATCGTGTACAAAGAATACCTAAAACAGAATCACAAGGAAGGATACATACCTCTGCATGCACTGTTGCTATCATCGCTGAAGCAGATGAAATGAATGAAGTTGAGATAAGCAATAATGATCTTAGAGTAGATACATATAGGGCATCGGGCGCTGGAGGTCAGCATGTCAATAAGACTGATTCTGCAGTCAGGCTTACCCATATTCCTACAGGGATTGTTGCAGAATGTCAGGATAACCGCTCGCAACATAAAAACCGAGCAAAAGCATTGTCGCTTCTCAAAGCAAAGATTTATGACATGGAGCAAAAGAAAATCCAGGACCAACAAGCTGAGGAAAGAAAGATGCTTGTTGGGAGTGGAGATCGATCTGAAAGGATTAGAACTTATAATTATCCACAGGGTAGAATCACAGACCATAGGATAAATTTGACTCAATACAATCTTGCAGAGTTTATGGAAGGTGACCTTGACACCATGATTGATACACTGGTTCAAGAAAATGCAGCAAAGCAGATGGCGCAACTTGATGATTGAGGAGTCATCATTAAAAAATGCAGAATCATTGATCCGTTCAGGAACTAAGAAACTATCATCTATCTCCCATGTACCGAGACTAGAAGCAGAAATTCTTTTGTCATTCTTACTTGATATCAAGCCGATAAAATTCCATACAGATGATATCCACATAAGCCCAAAAGTCATGAACAAATTTGAATCGATGATTGAATCAAGATTCAAAGGTATGCCAGTAGCATATTTAACCGGCAAAAAGGAGTTTTGGTCTAAGGATTTTCTCATCAATCAGTCTGTTCTGGTGCCTAGACCAGAAACTGAATTGTTAATTGAGAATGCAATTGAAATATTTAAAAATCATGAGTCTACAAAAATTCTTGAGCTTGGAACTGGCTCAGGAATCATATCAATTGTTCTTCATAGTGAGCTCCGCTGTCCTGATATCACTGCTGTTGACATCAGTGAAGAAGCGCTAGTGACTGCAAAAATGAACGCGAAGAAACATGGAGTAACTGACATTAGATTTTTGATGTCAGACTGGTTTAACGAGATTAAGAATGAGAAATTTGATCTCATAATCAGTAATCCACCATATGTAGATAAAACAAAGCTTTCAAAAGAAGAACAACTTGGCATCGATATGGAGCCAGATATAGCATTATATTCTGATAATGATGGAACGAGAGACTTAGAATTCATTATCAAGAAAAGTTCTAAGTACCTTCATGATGGAGGTTGGCTAATTCTAGAACATGGTTATGATCAATCAAGCTATTGCGAGGAAGAAATGAAAAAGGCTGGTTACTCAAATATAAATAGCTCGAAGGATATGCAGAAGATTCAAAGAACAACATATGGCATGTTCACAAATGGATGAACTCAGATATCAGAATCATCTGAGCCTTCAAGGTTTCAATCATGAAACACAAGAAAAGATTTCAGAATTAACCTTTACAATTTTTGGAGTTGGGGGGTTAGGTTCTGTTTGTAGTTTATATTTGGTCAATGCCGGTATCGGCAATATCAATTTGGTTGATTATGACTCAATTGATCAGTCAAATCTGCCAAGGCAGATAATTTATACGCCAGATCAAGTTGGGGAAAATAAGGCAAGGGCAAGCAAGGCAAAGCTGAGTCAATTTAATCCAGATACAAATATCACTGCATATGATGAAAGGATGACGGGGGAAGATCTGCAAAATATCGTTGATAAGAGTGACCTTGTTATTGATGCTACAGATAATCTTTCCTCGAGATTACAAATCAATGAAGCTTGTTACAATGCAAATGTCATTCATATAGTCGGAACTGCAATTCGATTTGAAGGACAAGTCATGGCATTCAATCATAAGAATATGGGGCCATGTTTGAATTGTATTTACAGTTTATATGATGAGAATCTTGAAGATTGTGATGGGGCTGGAGTTCTATCAACGGTAGCTGGAACAATTGGAACATTGATGGCAAACACTTCATTGAAAGCAAGCATTGGGGTAGATGTATTCAATGAGATGCTTGCTTTAGATCTGAAAAATAACATCATCCAGAAAATTTCCATGAAAAAGGACAATAACTGCGATATATGCAGCTAAATGTATCGTTTATGCTTCTATTTGTTATTATCTTTCAGTATCAGCATTTATTTTACGGACAATTAGCTCATTGACCAGCTTGGGATTTGCCTTGCCTTTGGAGCGCTTCATTACTTGACCTACTAAAAATCCCAAAACTTGTTCTTTGCCAGCTAGATACTGATCTTTCTGCTCTGAAAATTCAATCAATACATCTGTGACATATTGATTGATAGAATCCTCATCAGTTATTTGCTCAAGCCCCTGCTTTTTAATTATTTCATCTACTGTTTCATCATTAGTGAGCATCTGATTAAAAAGATCCTTGGCTATTTTTGATGAAATCGTATTATCTTCTATTCTCGATATGAGGGATGCCAATCTCATAGGTTCAATTTGAAAGGCACTGATTTCTATGTTTTCCCTATTGAGCACAGCCATAACCTCTGACAATATCCAATTTGATACTAATTGTGCATCTTTGCCAAAACCTTCAAGAGTTTCCTCAAAATACTCTGCAATTTGCATGTTCCTAGAGAGTTCTTCAGCATCGGATTGTTTAATTTTTAAATCTTCTACATATCTTGTTACTTTTGCATCAAATAGTTCTGGGAGAGATTCTCTTATTTTATCTATGGTCTCTTGGTCAATCTCAAGTGGAAGAAGGTCGGGATCAGGAAAATATCGATAATCATTTGCCTCCTCTTTGCTTCTCATTGGCCTTGTTTCATCTCTATCTGGATCATAAAGACGAGTTTCTTGAATAATCTCATCACCGTTTTCTAAGCGATCAATTTGTCTCTCAACTTCATAGTTGATCGCATTCTCTACGAATCGGAAAGAATTGATATTTTTAACCTCAGCTCTGGTGCCAAATTCTATTTGTCCAACTGGTCGAACAGAGACATTTGCATCACATCTAAATGAGCCTTCCTGCATATTTCCATCTGATATTTTCAGATATCTAACAAGCTGATGAATCTTTTGCATGTATGATGATGCTTCTTCAGCTGATCTGATATCGGGCTCTGAAACAATTTCTAATAGAGGTGTGCCAGCTCTATTTAAATCAATGGCTGTTTGATCGATAAACTTATCGTGAATTGATTTGCCAGCATCTTCCTCAAGATGTGCTCTGGTGATGCCAATATCCTTTCTTTTACCATCACTCAGTTCGATCTCAAGTGATCCACTTTCCACAATTGGCAATTCGTATTGACTGATTTGATAACCCTTAGGTAAATCAGGATAAAAATAGTTTTTTCGAGCAAAAATTGATCTTTGGCTGATCTTTGCATCAACTGCAAGACCAAATTTTATTGCCATCATGACCGCCTCTTTATTTAATACCGGTAATACCCCTGGATATCCCAAATCAATTAGGGATGTATTGGTATTTTGATCAGAGCCATAAGCCGTTGATGCGCCCGAAAATATCTTGCTGTTCGTATCGAGTTGAACATGTATTTCAAGACCAATCACTGTCTCCCAACTCATTAGTCTATCCCTCTGCATATTTCAGGTGTTCGCAAATGCCAATCGGTTGCCATCTGATATCTATGAGTGATATTTAGTAGATCATGTTCCTTAAAATGTGGCGCAATAATTTGTAGGCCAAAAGGTAGCTCATCTACAAAACCAATTGGATGAGAAATAGCAGGTACTCCAGATAGATTTGATGAGATTGTATAGATATCATTCATATACATGCTCACTGGATCATCAACTTTTTCACCCAATTTAAATGCTGATTGCTGAGTCGTCGGCCCCATGATGACATCAACTTCTTCAAAAGCGTTAAGAAAATCTTGATTGATTAGCTGTCTGACCTTCTGAGCTTTTAGATAATATGCATCATAATATCCTGCCGAAAGTACGTATGTGCCTGTGATAATTCTTCTCTTTACCTCCTGCCCAAACCCCTCTTTTCTGGTTTGTTTGTAAAAAGCATCAAGATCATTTCCTTCAGTTGATCGATGACCAAACCGAACACCATCATATCTTGCAAGGTTAGATGAGCATTCTGCTGGAGCAACAACATAATATGTTGGAACAGAATACTTAATATTAGGTAGACTTATATCTTTGAATTTAAGGCCTAATTTTTCATATTCATGAATGGAATCAGTCACTAGCTCTTGAAACCTTGTATCTAAGCTCCCATCAAAAAATTCCTTGGGTAAACCAACAACTTTGCCTGACAAATCATTGCTTAGGAAGTCGGTATACTTTGGAACTGTTTCCATTGAAGAAGTTGAGTCTTTCTGATCAAAGCCAGCCATGTGTTCCAAAAAGATTGCGGCATCTTCTGCTGAAATTGAGAGTATTCCTGCTTGATCAAGGCTGGAAGCAAATGCAATCATGCCAAATCTTGAGCATCTCCCATATGTGGGTTTCAAGCCCGTAATTCCAGTCAAGGCTGCCGGTTGTCTGATAGAGCCTCCTGTATCTGTACCAAGTGCAATCGGTGCCATTCCAGCAGCAACTGCAGCTGCAGAACCGCCTGAGGAGCCACCTGGTGTTCTCTCAAGATCCCATGGGTTAGATACATCTCCATAAAAACTGGTTTCATTGGATGAGCCCATCGCAAACTCGTCCATGTTTGTTTTACCTAAGATGATACTGCCCTTTTCTCTTAAGTTTTTAACAACGGTGGCATCATATGGAGAAATAAAACTTGATAACATTTTTGAACCACATGTCGTTTGATCACCTTCACTACAAAAAATATCTTTCAGAGCGTAAGGAACACCTCTAACTTCTGAATCGGCTTGCTTTGTGTCTAAATCGAATTCATCACCTTCTATAGAAATAAAAGCATTAATCGAATCATTCATTTGCCTGATCCGTTTGTTATATAGCTCATAAATCTCTTCGGCAGATGCAGATTTGCTCTTAATCATGCTTTGAATTTCTTTTACTGTATGACGTTTCATCAATCGATCACTTTGGGGACCTTATAGAACCCCTCTTCTGCAAAGTCTGTATTCTTCTGATATTTATCTCTGTCATTGAACTCTGTGACTTCATCAGCTCTGAGTCTCTGTGTCATTTTCAATGGATGAGCCATTGGTTCAATATCACCTGTATCGACTTCCTGAAGCTCTTCGATCATGTCGAGGATAGACTGCATTTGACTCAAAAATACAGATTGCTCCTCATCATCCAAATTTAATTTTGAGAGGTTGCACAAGTGTTCTATGTCTGATTTATCAATGCTCATGACAGTTGGCTAAAAAATATAATACTTATGATAACTTCCTGTTGCTCAAAATCCTACAGGTTGTTAGAGTATGTGGATTGTCTCAGTTTTTTTTCAAGTAAGAAATGCTTAAGAATATTATTGGTTATTTTTCGAATGATCTTTCGATCGATCTTGGCACGGCGAACACGCTGGTTTATGCCAAAGGTAAAGGCGTTGTTCTCAATGAGCCATCAGTTGTGGCGCTTCGAAGTGAAAATGGCAAACCCACAAAAACGGTTGTGGCTGTTGGCACTGATGCAAAAGCAATGCTCGGCAGAACGCCTGGAACGATTGAAGCAATAAGACCGCTTAAGGATGGTGTGATCGCTGACTTTATAGTGACAGAAGCAATGCTTCAAGCCTTCATCAAGAAAGCTCATGGAAACAGAATATTCAGACCAAATCCCAGAGTATTGGTATGTGTGCCCTATGGATCAACTCAGGTGGAAAGAAGAGCCATTAGAGAATCTGCTGAAGGAGCTGGCGCAAGAAAAGTATTCCTGGTTGAGGAGCCAATGGCTGCAGCTATAGGTGCTGGTCTCCCTGTACATGAAGCAAGAGGTTCAATGGTTGTTGATATTGGTGGCGGAACGTCAGAGATAGCTGTTCTTTCATTGAATGGAATCGTTTATGGAAACTCAGTGAAAATAGGTGGTGACACTTTTGATGAAGCAATCATTAATTTCATCAGGAGAAATTATGGAATTCTTATTGGTGAAGCTACAGCTGAAAAAATAAAACATGAAATTGGAAGTGCATATCCAAGTGATACTGTGAGTGAAATCTCGGTCAAAGGCCGAAATCTATCAGAAGGAGTTCCCAGAACATTTACATTAAATAGCAATGAGATTCTAGATTCATTACAGGAACCCTTACAAGGAATTGCCAATGCATTAAAATCAGCTCTTGAACAAACGCCTCCTGAGCTTGGCTCTGATATAGCTGAAAGAGGAATCGTCCTCACTGGAGGGGGAGCACTTCTTCAAAACATAGAAAAGCTTTTGGCTGAAGAAACTGGATTGCCAGTTTTAATCGCTGAGAATCCCTTAACTTGTGTCGCAAGAGGCGGGGGCAGGATTATTGATATCCTCGACGAGAAAGGGGCAGACTTTTTTGACCTAACCTAAGTCATTCAATAGCGGGCTACTATGGCAATCAATCCCGGTCAGAGAATCCACCGTTACGAAAAAAACTATTCATCTTATCGATTGATCTTTGTGATTGTTGTCTCCTGCATCCTGATGTATCAAGATTCTCAAGATGGTTATACCAAAACGCTTCGAACATATTTATCAGTATTTGCATATCCCATTACATATGTGGTCAATCTACCTAGAAATACCATTGAAGATTTAGGAACAAATCTCTCAGATAGATCTTCAATCATTGATGAGAATAAACAACTGAAAGAAGAGAATATCCAGCTTAAATCGGATTTACAACGAGTCTATAAATTGGATTCAGAAAATAAGAGGCTCTATGAGCTTCTTGGTTCATATCCAGATAGACAGAGAAATTTCTTATTCGCAGATATTATTGCGACGAGTACAGTTCCAGATAGACATCAAATCACAATCAATAAAGGCAGTAATGATGGGGTCAATATAGGAGATGCTGTTGCAGATTCAAATGGGATCATAGGACATGTAATCAGAGATCAATTCTTCTCCTCAGAAATATTGCTTATTTCAGATCTTGAACATGCCATTCCAATTGAAATTACAAGTACTGGAGAAAGGTCAATCGCTTACGGAATAGGCGATATGAATCATCTTGAGATCAGATCAATACCATCAAATTCAAAGGCGATGAAGGGTGATGTTGTTATCTCGTCTGGACTAGGTGGAAGATACCCAGAAGGTTTTCCTATTGGAGAGATATCAGGAATAGATGGAAAAGAAGGTGAAAATTTCTTAACCATAACTCTATCGCCATTTGCGAATCTAAAAATCATTAATGAAATATGGATTATTCAAACTGAGGCGATTGAGGATGAATAAGAAAATCAATAACCTCATATTTGTTTGGCTAATCATGCTATTGACAACAATGATGACGATAATGCCTTTGCCTGAGTACTTCTATGGGATCAGAATAGAATGGGTCGCGATGGCGGTCATCTTTTTCTCAATCATGAATGTTTCATTGATGGGAGTGATTGCAGCATCGATAGTGGGGCTTTTAATGGATTTACTGCAAGGAGGCTTACTCGGAGAAAATGCACTGATCCTTTCAGTAATCAGTTATTTATCGTATCGATTCAGATTCCAGATTCGTGTCTATCCTGACTGGCAAATTATGATTGTAACCCTCTTTTTGCTTTCTTTTGGGAACTTGATATCTCTCTGGATAAGAGGATTCAGTGGTCGTGTACTTTTTATTCCTGAAGAATGGGTGAGCATATTCATTGCTGCATTAATTTGGCCAATCTTTATGAGGGTACTTCAAGTTCTCCAAAATTATTTTGTTGAAGATTGATGGATAATTTTAAAACCAGGCAAACTCAAGAAGCAGAAAGATCTGTTTTCCTTAATCGAATTCTATTCTCTTCTTTAGCAATACTTCTTTTAGGTGGTCTCGTTATTTCAAGACTGGTTTATCTGATGGTTATTGAATCAGATGAATTGAGCCTCAGATCAATGAACAATACACTGAGAACACAGTCTATCCCGGCTCCAAGAGGGCTGATTTATGATAGAAACATTGAAGTCATTGCAGAAAACAAACCCAAGTTTCAATTGGAAATGGTTCCAGAACAAGTAAATGAGCTTCAAAGTTCTCTTTTATATCTCACAGAATTGGGGATCCTGGATGAAGATGAAATACCAATCATCGAAGAAAGAGTTAGAAGAAATTATCAATTCAAAAGCATTGTCATAAGAAGAGATTTGGATGAGAGGGAGATGGCAATATTTGCCAATAACAAGATATTGCTTAAAGGATTTGATATTAAATCAAGATTAACCAGGAATTATCCACAAAATGAAATCTATGCTCATGTTGTGGGTTATATGGGCTCTATTTCTAATAGTGACTACCAGCGTTTTGATCCTTCTTTCTATACTGGCAAAGAACAAATTGGTAAATCAGCAATTGAGAGAGAGTATGAGCATATTTTGAGAGGCATACCTGGAAAACAGAAACTATTGGTCAATGTCAGAGGCCGAGTAATGGATGAGGTTGAAAAAGAAGCCTTCGTGTCCGGCAATGATATTATTTTGACCCTCAACAGTGAATTGCAAAGGACCGCCTATGAGTCCATGGCAGGAAAAAAGGGCTCTGTAGTGGCTTTGGATCCGAGAAATGGAGAAATTCTGGCAATGATCAGCATGCCCTCATTTGACCCAACGGCTATCAGCCTTGGACTCACACAATCTGATTTCGATAAATTAAACAAAGATAAAAAGAGGCCTCTATTCAATCGAGCAATAGCTGGGCAGTACCCTCCCGGCTCCACTGTAAAGCCAATGCTCGCTCTCGGTGCACTTGATATGGGGATAGTAGATTCTGAATACTATCTGCCATGTGAAGGTGAATTCAAACTTCCAAATTATTCTAGACCATTCAGAGATTGGGCAACTCATGGTTCGGTGAATGCAAAAAGAGCAATTCAAGCCTCTTGTGATGTTTATTTTTATGAAGCAGCTGTTGAAATGGGAATCGAACGCATGAGCACTTTTTTGAAAAAATTTAATTTGGGTGAAGAAACAAAAGTAGACTTAAACTCTGAAAAAGAAGGTGTGGTTCCAAGCAAAGAATGGAAAAAAAATAATTTTACATCGAAGCAAAATCAAAATTGGTATCTGGGAGAAACAGTAATTGCAGGGATTGGACAGGGCTATATGCTCGCTACACCAATGCAATTGGCATATGCAACAGCCATCATCGCAAATAGAGGTTTTGCATTTAAACCTCACATTTTAAAACAGATTAATTTGAAAGATTCTGATGAGCCATTAACGACCCAATCGGAGAGAATTGATCATGTAATGAACATTGATCAAAAATATTGGGACATAGTATTTGATGGGATGAATGCAGTTGTAAATGAACAAAGGGGCACTGCATATGGTGTCTTTCCTGAGAACTCAGATATTGCTGGTAAAACTGGCACCTCGCAGGTATTCAGTATGGATAAACGCTCAGGAGACGATGTGCCTGAAGAATTGAGAGATCATGGGCTCTTCATTGGTTTCGCTCCAATAAACAACCCTGAAATTGTGATTGCCGTACTTGTTGAAAATGGTGGCGGGGGTCGAGTGGCAGCAGCGCCAGTTGCAGAAAGAATGTTTAGCAAATTCTTAGAAATTGGAGGCAGAAAAGTTGTTGAATCAAATTGATACTTGGCAAATTCAATCGAAAGAAGGATTGATGCATCAACTTCACATTGATTTGCCTTTAATGATCGCAGTCCTTTTGGCAAGTGCTGTGAGTGCGATTGCAATTTTCTCTGCATCAAATAGCAGCGAAGCCTTTCTTACATCACATCTCATAAGAATTGGCCTTTCTATCCTTGCCATGATCATAGCTGCACAATTCAGCCCACTGTTTTACTCAAGAATATCTCCTTGGCTTTATTCGATTTGTTTAATACTTCTGATCGCAGTTTTCTTTTTTGGAGAGACCAGAAATAATGCGACTCGATGGATTGATATCGGAATCTCATTCCAACCCTCAGAGCTACTCAAGATTGCAATGCCATTGGTCGTTGCTAGGTACATCGCCTCTGGGTCAATACCGTTAAATAATACAAATATTATTGCATCTTTAATACTCGTGCTTGTCCCAACTGCTTTGATTTTTAAGCAGCCTGATCTTGGGACATCGGTGCTGATAGCCTTTTCTGGATTGGTAATCATTTTCTTATCGGGCATCAAGAAGCGCTATCTCTTTTCAGCTGTCTTTCTTTTTCTTGGCTGTCTTCCATTCATTTGGAGAACAATTCATCCATTTCAGCAACAACGAGTTCTGACTTTCCTCGATCCTGAAAAAGATCCTCTCGGGGCCGGCTATCATATCATTCAGTCAAAAATTGCGAT
>Ga0208130_1001709_pt1 | contig 10474 bp, 13 predicted proteins | sample ETNtaG_31_FD_185771 | JGI IMG/M metagenome (GOLD analysis project Ga0208130, IMG submission 185771) | Marine microbial and viral communities from oxygen minimum zone, Eastern Pacific Ocean - ETNP201310SV78 (SPAdes) (version 2) | ecosystem: Environmental > Aquatic > Marine > Oceanic ...
AAAAGAATTCGTATTAGACCCCTTGCAGAAATTAAAATTAAAGAATGGAAGAATAGACCAAAATTATTTTATGAGTATTTTAATGAAATTGATGGTAGTGACCAAAAAGCACATAGATATGGTATAAGCCTAAAAAAAGAATTAAATAAAAATCAGAGTTTTATTATTCGTTACTTTTTTCAAAAGTATGATGAAAAAATTATTTCAGATTTTACAAATAATATAATCTCTATTAAGTATAGTTTTAATTAGGCTTATCTTATAACTATAAAGTATTCATGAAAAACCTAAATTATAGTAATCTTAAAGAAAAAGTTAAAAAAGCAAATAAGAAGGAATTTTTTGCTCTTTTAGCTTTACTTTGGTGGATTCCTGGAGGTTCACTTTGGTGTATGATAGCAATTTGGATTAGGTACTCTCTAAGAATAAAAAAATTTTTAGGTCTTAAGATTTAATCTTGATTAAACTTTTAAAAAGTTCTTAGGTCTAATCCAAAACTATGAAAAAACTACTTCTACTATTACTTATTTTAAATAGCTCATATTCCTTTTCTCAGGAAAATATTCTAGTATTAAGTAAAATTCAAGAAGAAAAATTTATAATGGATGGAATAGTATCTGATCAAGAAATTGAAAATGCTAAAATGTTAGAGCTGATATATGAGCAAGAACCTGGATTAAACACATTACCTTCTCAAAAGACAGTTGGTTTTTTTTCTTATTCTAATAAATTTCTATATGTTGGAGTCAAGGCTATAAGAAAAAAAGTAGTTGCTCCTCTTACCACTAGGGATAATAGAGCTATTTGGAGAGGGGATTTTACAGGACTATCTATCGATACTTATGGAGATGCGAGAAATAATATTATCATTAATTCAAATCCTTCTGGAAGTCAAAGTGATGCAATTCGAATTCCTGGAATTAGCTTTGGAGGTGGACCCAATGTTAATTCTAATGTAAATTTTGATTTTCAATCTACTGGTAGATTAACAGACGATGGTTATGAGTTGGAATTTATTATACCTTTCTCAGAGTTGCCATTCCCTAATGGAAGAAATCAATCGTGGAAAATAAAAATTTTTACTGGGTATATTGATGATGAAAATGAGGGTGTTGAAGTTAGATCTGCAACCAGTAGATCAAGTAGAGATGCAAGTTGCCAGCTATGTCTCCTTGACCATACGATTGTAATGAATGATATAGAGATTGAAAAAAAGTTCAACTTTCTTCCGTATGTAAGTTCAAATTTATCCGGTACAAGAGATAACTATAGCGATAGGTTAGATTATCAAAACCCTGAATTTAATTATGGTGTTGGATTCAATCTTGAATTAAATAAAAATTTATCTGTTGAAGCAACTATTAATCCAGATTTTTCTCAGGTTGAATCAGACGCAACTAGAATTGATATAAATTCTCCAACTGCAATTAACTATCCCGAAAAAAGACCTTTTTTTAATCGTGGAATTGATGCAATGGATTATCAGATTGATGTATTTTACTCTAGGTCAATCAATGATCCATCATTTGCATCAAAAATAATTAACCAAGGAAGAAAGTCTAGACTATATGTTTTAAGTGCCTTTGATGAACAGACACCTTATCTAGTGCCAACTCAATATGAGTCTTTTTCTGGTGTAGCAGGTAAAAGTTTTAGTAACGTTATTAGGTATCAAAATTTTATTAATTCTAAGACACAAATTGGTTTACTAGCTTCAAATAGATATTATGAGGGAGATGCATATGGAAATTTGTATGGTTTTGATGCACTATTCAATTTTTCAGATGTCTGGAAGTTTGAGTTTGAGGTATTTCTTAATAATAATAAAGAGCCAGATGCTGATTGGATTGACTCTGATAAAAAATTTGGTGATTATTCAGTCAGACTTGATGGAGAAACATTAAGTGGTAATGCAGTTTTCGCTACCCTTAGAAGAGATACTGAAACATGGAGGTCCTTTATAGAGTATAGTCAATTATCTGACGGATTTAGATCAGACCTTGGGTTTATTACCACAAATAATCAAAAAAAATATACCCTTTGGCATAGTTATAATCAATATCCAAACAAAGACTTTATTAAGAGATATCGAGTTAGTTTAAGACAAGATTTTGAGTATAATTATTCACATGATATTTCAAGATCAAATTTTCAAGGTTATCTAGGCTTCTTAACTGTTCTAAATACAGATGTTTTATATAACTATGAATATAACTTTGTAAAGTCTCATTTAGACTTTCAATTTAGAGACTTTATAAATCATTGGGTTAGAGTTGAAACACAACCAACAGATTTCCTAAATTTAAATATATTTTATAAATGGGGTAAGGATATTGCCTATAGATTAGAAACCCCAATGCTTGGTAATGAAACTAATATAAGGTTCAGCTCTGAGATATCAGTTAATGAGAATTTTAGAATTTCTCCTACTCTTAACTATCAGTCAATACAAAATTTGGATTCGGACGAATATTACTTCAAAGGTTATATTGGAAGACTTGACATACGTTATCAATTCACTAACTTTCTTGATCTAAGACTTATCTCTGAGTACAATGATTTCTCTGAACAATTTTTCTTTCAACCCCTTATTTCATGGAGGCCTAATCCTGATACAATTTTCTATCTAGGAGGTAATCAAAATTATATTGAAACTTTTACAAATTACAATTCTCCACATTACAGGGTAAATAAGACTCAGCTATTTTTGAAATTTCAATATTTGTTTAAGTAGTTTGACAAGTCATATCTTTTGAATTTGAAATTTTTATTTAATTATCAAATACACTTATAATTAATAATTTTTATTATTTTAGGTGTAACTATTAACCAATGACAATTAATTCAAAAAGTATCTTTCTTAGAAGAGTCCAAGAGGCCTATTTACTAAAAAAAATAACGAAAAGGACTGCTACACATTTTAAGTCTGTGTATAACAAGTTTGATAGTAAGAAAAAATCTGAAGCTGATGAAAAAGCTGATGAACTAATTGCTGAATTACTTTCAGAGTCAATCATTAAGCAAAGAAGATAGCTATCTTATTGCCCAACATTCAATTTCAATCTTAGCTCCAAGCGCAAGCCCAGATCCTGCAAAAGCACTTCTTGATGGTCTTTTATCTTCAGCAAAGAATTTTTTGTACTCCTCACTCATTTCTGCCCATTCTGAAATATCCGAAAGCATGCAAGTACATTTGAAAACTTTATCCATTGAGCTTCCAAGTGCAAGTAATATTCTCTCAATATTTTTCATTGTTTGCTTAGTCTCTTCTTTGATACCACCAGGAACAACCTCTGTATTGCCTGGTAAATTCCCTACTTGACCTGCTACATAAATTACATTATTTACAATTGTTGCATCTGAGAATGGAAAATCTAGCTCTTTTGTGTTGTCAGAAGTATAGTAATCAATTTTTGTTTCAAGAGTAGTGTAAGTATTTTGTGTTTTTGTACTTACACATGATGTAAATAAAAACAAAATAGCAATAATAATATTTTTCATTGATTTATATTTTGAGAAGCAAAGGATACACTTTTTTCTTAAAATTGCTAATTTTTTTTAATCTTCAAATGTATTATTTAATGTATCATTAATACGTAAATAAAATATATATTATAATTAATTTATAATATATAATTACAAAAATATTTATTAAATCAAATAATACGAAATCTTTTAATTATAAATACATTTAAATTTATTAAATAAATAATACACTATATAAATGATACATATTTTATATACTTTTAAGTTATATCTTTGAAGTTTAAATAATTACAATGAAAAATTCAATATTAATTATGTTCACAATAACTCTTTTATTGAGTTCTTGTGATACAAGCACTCCAGAAAAAACTATAGGGTTTGTTACTGGTGATAACTCAGAACTTCAGTGGCATCTTGGAACCCAGGAGGCAATAGATGTTGTGACTACTGTAGATGAATTGTGGGCTAATCAAGATTACGAAGCCATGAGACCTTTTTTTGCTGATAGCGTAGAGGTTTGGAGACCAAATGGTGATTATACCGATACATTTGATTCTTTTATAGAATCTCTTAACGATGGTTCAAATGTAACCTGGTCTTATAATTATGCTTTTTCTGTTGATCTTAATCCTGAGATTGGCGGTGAGTACGTTCAGGCTGGTTTTTCTATTACTTATCCTGCAACAGAGGATTCTGAAGAGAGAGTTGACTATCAACATGAAAGTTATTATGTAGTAGATGGGAAGATTATAACTCTTAATCAATATTCTATTAGAAATGTTCAACAAGATTAATTGTTGAAAATGTGTAAATAACTAATATGTTAATTCTAGATAAGAATTATAATTAATTTATAAATTGACTATTGTCTAAATAATTGGTTAATAGTCTATCTAGACAAATTCGTCATCTTTGACAATAAAAAAACCCTCAAGAAAGCTCTTGAGGGTTTTTAATTAACCATAAACCAATTTATGTTCGCCGAAGCCAACGGTTAAATCTATGTAGATTTTTTAATTAAATGAAGTTATGGTTATTAATAATTATTAACATTTTTATTCAAATGAAGCATTAACTTCACCAAAGTATGCATATTCAGTAGCTGTATGTACCTTTCCATCTTCGTTGAAATTTAACACAACATAATGTTTAGTCTTTGCAGTTTTTCCTGTTTGTGAATTTTTCATACTCCAAGTACCGTACATTCTTATGTTATTTGGGCTAGACATTGCTTCAGAAACTGGATATGTATTACCACCCCAAAATCCAACGTTAGTTCCTGGTAATCCATCACCTTCAGCATATGTCATCTCTTCAAATGTATCCATCCAATATTGAATACTTTGCTTTATAGATTCAATCCCAACAGTACTTCCATTTGGACCTGTCCACTGAATTGAATCTGCCATAAATGATATTGCTTTATCAAAGTTTTCTTCTTCAAAACCTTTAATCCAAGTATCCTTTATAGTTTGAACATTTTGTTCAAATGTATTAGAGTCTACTTCACTGACTCCAGCGTTAGGAGTTTCACACGAAACAAACAGAATTACAGATAATATAAATAACTTTTTCATACAGGTTAATTTTTATTTGATTCAACATATTGTTCAATTTGAACTTGCATTCCATTGACATCCATCCAGTCTGAGAAAGATACAATTTTATTATCCTCGTTAAAACTTAATACACCATACCATTTATTATAAACAGGTGCTCCAGTTACCGAATGAATACTAGACCAAGTGCCATATATTCTCATAACCTCAGGAGTTGAGTTTGTTTCTCCTTGAGAGTAAAGTGAACCTGCCCAATATGCATAGTCAGAACCCACAAGACCTTCACCTGGATTAAATGTTATTTCATCAAAATTTTCAAAGTAACCTAAACCAGCTGCTTTAAATTCATCATAACCTAATAATACATTACCGTTATAATTAGGAGGACTCCATTGAACAGAATCAGCTACAACACTCATTAATAAATCAATATCTTCATTGTAGAACCCTTGAGTAAATGTTTCCCAAGACTTAATCTGCTGTTCAAATTTATTTTTGTTTTCCTCAGTTACTACTGAGTTTGTACAAGAGACCATTATTAATAGTCCAAAAATTAGAATTGCTTTTTTCATATTTTAAATTTTTGTAATTATCAAAAATAAAAAAACCCTTGATAATCAAGGGTTTTAATTTTATAAATAATTTAAATTACTTGATTGGATCCTCGTCATATGCCTCAACAAATTTTGTTCTATCATAAAAAGCTCCAGTCCATTGAATCTTTTTATCTTCTCCGACAAAAAATGTAGCACTATGATATGGAACTGTAATTGATGTATCATCATTTGAAAAGGTTTGTGGTCCCCAGCTTAAAAGTATGTGAAAATCAAATTCTTCGCCCTCTTCATTTGTATCAGTACCTTTCATTGCTAAGTAATTCGTGTCTTCACCAGCTGAAATATTCCAAATGTTAGTAGTTGTTTCCAACATAGCTTGAATTTGGTCCTTACCTTCCATGTTCACTCCGTTAGGAAATGACCACATTGCAGTGTCAGAATACATTCCAACTACAGATTCAATATCCCCAGAATTCATAGCTTCATATTGACTGTTGATTAATTCGACTAACTCAGTCTCATCAATTACAACTGGATAATCTGAGTCAGCTTGTGCTGGAGTTTCACAACTTAAAATTGCAAAACTCATTAATAGTGTTAAAAATATTTTTTTCATTTTATTGTATTTAAGTTAATTATTTAGTTCCTGTAATCACCCTAAAAATTGGCCTCATAGACCATTCAATTGGTGTTAATTTATTTAGTGGTAGTCCTTCTATTGCAGCTCCACCTCCTAGATGTTTCATCATGTTTTCGAGTGAGTCGTAAGAATCCCATGTTGAAAAAGATGAATAATTAGATCCTTGAGGTGTTATTTTTGTTGCTACACCCCAACCAACCATTCCAGACTTAATTAAATTTTTTTGAAAATGTGGCATCACAATTTCTTTTGACTCCTTTAAGACTGTATTTAAGTCATCTGGAGTTGCAAAATTTATAATTATATATTTAGCTTCAGCAGCATCAGGTATTTGCATCTCAACCTGATAAATATACTGTTTGTCAAATTCAAAAAGATCAGCCATTTTATATAAAATTTCTGGTTTATATCCGGTAACCTCTTCAGAATTTTGCCACCAATATTCATTATCAATTAATGATTCTACAGAAGGATGAACAGTAATAAAAAGATAATTGAAATCATCTTCGTTGGTGTTAAGTCTTTTAGCTACCCACCAACCGTATAGTTTTCCTTTATCTTTTGCATCTTGAGCAGTTTTAATTGAGTATTCAGTATGAATGGTTTCAAAGTATTCAGTATGCTCAGCTGGAACTTTTACTGGTCTTAACTCTACAATTTGAGAATTAATATTTATAGTCAGTAAAAGTAAAGTAATAGAGATTAATTTTCTCATTTGTTAATTGATTTTAGGTTAAACCTAAATATAGTAATTAATTGAATATCAAATTAATCTGAATCTCAATTTCATTATTTATTTTTTGAAGCAAAAGAGAAGGGCGTTCAACATTAAAGTCTGAGAGGTTAATTATAAATTTACCTGTTAATGAAGTATTATTATTTTCAGTTGATTTATCTAATAGAACATTTAAATCTTTTTCAATGCCATGAAAAGAAATAGTGCCAGAAACATTAATTACATCTAATGAGTCAACTATTTCTGAAGATCTAAAAACTATATTAGGGATTCTCAATGCATCTAAAACTCTATAAGAATTACTATCAAGGCTTGAGTTTCCACTTTTAAAATCTTTCACTTTAGCTATAACTCCAATTTTTGAAATTTGATTATCGTTAAGTTCAATTAAACCAGATATATTCTCATTTGTTGCTTCCCAATTATGCAGAAAGTGAGTTCCAGAATAACTAATTGATGAAATTGAATTATCAATTTTTAGGATCTCTTGGGCAGACAAAATATTTGCAGATAGAACAAATATGAAAATTAATTTTCTCATTAAAAATCAAATATAATTGTAATCATAGCAAGAGTATAACTTGCTACTGCAGTATATGCTGCGTTTTTATGAATTTCTCTATACTTATTAGACTCATTTTGTTTATCTGAATAGATATTTGTCACTATCATAGCAGGAATATGAACATTGGCTAATATCTTATGAAGTTTTATGTTATTTATCCCCTCCTTTTCTCTACTAACAAGTGGGGGTGGAGTAAATAAAGATAGGCCTGCTCCAGTAAAATATGAAGCAGTTACAATCTTACCAAGTTTTTTATGTGTATCATAAACACTGTAATCACCATTATACATTTTACCGCCAAGAATACCTTGATAAATCATACCAGCAAAAGTTATGTAGCCTATAATTTGGTGAGCTTTCAGCATTTTTTCTCTTACTATAAGTTCCTTTTCTCTATTTTCTAAAGTAAGATTTGAAATACCAGTCTTTCTAAACAAACCCTTTTCACCCCAAAGAATTTTCTGAGTAAATATCATCTTTTCTGGAAGTAGAATTGGTTCCTCCTCTACAATTAGGTTTTCAAACTCCTCAAAAAAATTGTTCTGGGAAAACGAGAAATTAAATGTAAGTATCAATAAAAAAAAATAATTTTTATACTTACTTATCTTCATTCTAGGATGTAGTTACTGTTAATGTATCACCTGAAAGTGAAGCATCATATTTTTTTAATCCACCAGAGGTAGCACCAGAATTACAATCTTTTACGTCACTACCATCAATATTAAAACTATTTCCATGTGTACCACATGTAAATTCATTATTAGAATATGACCATGAATTTTTAGAACCGTTGTGAGGACAACAATTATCAAAAGCTCTAAACTCAGTGTTGGAAATTTTCAAAATAATTATATTGATTGACAACAAGTTAATAAAATCACCTGGATTTGTTAGATTACTAAATGTAGAATTTGATAGATCAAGCGTTACAGTACTACCTGATTGATTAATACCATCATTAGTCTGAGTACTAGTACTAGTACCTTGTGAGCTTTGACCAGTACCGCCAGAAATATTAGAATTTGAGCTGTACGAAGATCCTTCATCATCTGATTTCGAACATGCTTGAATAAAGGATAACCCAAAAAAAGCAAACGTTACAGTGGGACAAGTATTTTGCAAAAATTTTCTTCTTTCCATAACTAAATTTTCTCTAAACTAATATGATTAATCCTTTTAAAAATAAATATCATTATTTTTAATATTCTTTTAACTTATAAGCAAACAAGTATTTTGAAGAAATTTAGAGTAAAAAAAGATATAAAAGTCGCAGAGACTCTCCCAGGAAGATTTTATAAAGATCCTGATATATTCAATGAGGTCAAAGAAAAAATTTTTGTAAAATCCTGGCAGTATATTGGTCACAATAGCATAATGCCTGTAAATATTAATACATATCCATTCAACTTCTTAAATAACTTTATTAATGAGCCTTTAATATTAGTTAGGGATAATAATGATAATTTTAAATGTCTTTCTAATGTGTGTACTCACAGAGCAAATATTATAGTTGACCATCCTTGCGAACTAAAAAGTATTAGGTGTAATTACCATGGAAGAAAATTTGATCTTAATGGAACATTCAAGTTCATGCCAGACTTTGAAGAAACAAAAGACTTTCCAAGAGACTGTGAAAATTTAAAAAGCTTTCCAATATCTAATTTCGGTCCTTTTTTATTTACTAGTTTAGAGCCAGGGTTTAATATTCAAGAAGTCTTTAATGAAATTCAGAATCGATTATCATTTTTTGATTTTAATTCCTTAGAGGTTAGACCTGATCTTTCTGTTGACCATCTTGTAAATGCTAATTGGGCAATATATTGTGAAAATTATTTAGATCCATTTCATATTCCTTTTGTACACAAAGATCTTACTAAAGTCCTTGATATAGAAAACTATAAATGTGAATTATATGAAAATTATAATCTACAAATTGGGTATGCATCAGAGGGTGAAGAATTTTTTCAACTTCCTGAAAATCATATTGACTTTGGAAATAAGATTAGCGCTTATTATTATTGGATATATCCTAATATTATGCTCAATTTCTATCCTTGGGGATTATCTATAAATATTGTTACTCCATTAGATATAAATAGAACCAAAGTATCATTTATTCAATTTATGTTGGATGAAACCAAATATGATTCCGGAGCAGGTGGAATGATAGATAAAGTTGAAAGAGAGGACGAATTTGTAGTTGAACAAGTAAGTAAAGGATTAGAATCAAGATACTATAGTACAGGAAGATTCTCTCCTACAAAAGAATTAACTATACATCATTTTCATAGATTAATTTCAGAATCTTTAAATAGTTAATATTATCTTTTAATAATTGTGGAAAGAATTTTTTGAGAATGATCTCGAGAATTTTCAATAAACCATTTATTTGTCTTTAATCCTCCACAGATAACTCCAGCAAGAAATACTCCATTAATATTAGTTTCCATGGTTTCCTCATTGTATAATGGGGTTTTAAATTCATCGTCATTTACTTTAACTCCAAGCTTTTTAAGTATTTCGTAATTTGGAAGATATCCAGTCATTGCTAATACAAAATCATTATTTATTTTTTCCACTCCAGTGGGAGTTTTAATTAATATTGTATCCTCCTTGATTTCAAGAATCTCTGATTCATAGAATGCTTTTATTTCACCACTTTCAATTCTATTTATAATATCAGGCTTTACCCAATATTTAATATTTCCTCCAATCTCCTTTTCCCTTATAATCATAGTAACACTATTTGCACCTTTTCTATATGTATCGAGAGCTACATCAACTGCTGAGTTTCCTGCACCTACAATTGCTATATCCATTTTATAATATGGGTGAGACTCATTATAATAATGTAATACTTTGTCAAGTTCTTCACCTGGAATATTTAACATATAAGGTATATCATAAAACCCTGTACATATAACTATATTT
>Ga0208130_1001710_pt1 | contig 10472 bp, 12 predicted proteins | sample ETNtaG_31_FD_185771 | JGI IMG/M metagenome (GOLD analysis project Ga0208130, IMG submission 185771) | Marine microbial and viral communities from oxygen minimum zone, Eastern Pacific Ocean - ETNP201310SV78 (SPAdes) (version 2) | ecosystem: Environmental > Aquatic > Marine > Oceanic ...
GTATCACGACATCTGGCAGGCCTTCGCTGTTCTGTTACCTGTGCGATCGGTGGGGGTGATGGGTGACAAGCGCACCTATGCCTGGCCGATTGTGCTCCGCTGCGTGTCCAGTGAAGACGGCATGACTGCTGACTGGTCGCGCCTGCCCTACGACCTGATGGAGACCATTTCCAATCGCATTGTGAATGAGGTGAAAGGTGTGAACCGTGTAGTGCTGGATATCACCAGCAAGCCGCCCGGCACCATCGAGTGGGAATAGTTCAGGCGGTGAAATGGAGAACTGGGTGGCTAATGGGAAAGAGTCTTTGTTGATCTGATTCATTCAGCGTTGGTTCTTTCAAAAAACCAACGCTTTTTTGTTCCTCTCCAAGTTGGCCTACAGAGGAGTGTCAATGAGTCCCTTCAGGGGGCTGGTAGGCCGCTGCCAGCACCGATAACCTTGGCCCCCGGCTTCAAGGATGTGACCGCTGCCCAACAGCAGGACCAGCAACTGCAGCGACGTCTCCAGCAGGACAGCATCCAGCTTGCTGGCAAGACCGTTTACATCAATCCGTTTCTCTACTGGCGACGCTTCGACAGCAACACCGATCGCTGGTTGCGCGAGCCTGGACAGTTGAATGAGGATCAGATCCAGCAGAATCGCGGCCGTTTCTATCCAGAGTTGGAGTGGGCTCTGCTGGATCCCTCCGATCAGGAGATCAAGGATGGCGCGGTGGAGATGTTCCTGAAAAGTCTGGAACTGATCGGAACGTTTCATCCCGAGCTCACGTCAGGCCAGCTGCTTGAGGTCGAGCGCAAGATGGCGATCACCAAGAAGCGCTCCTTCGAGCGCTGGGTGGAGAAGTCGTACCGAAGGCGGGTACGACTTCAAAGCCGGGAGAAGCGTCGGTTTGCCCGGGATCGCTTCTGGCGTGGCTGGTCTGAGTGGATTGCCCTCGAGACCACGCATCATGCTTTGGTTCCGATCGTGGCGATTGTCGTGCTGTCCGGTGTGATCGGCTGGTCATTGGGGTCCTCTCGTTCAGCCTGTCCGACACTTGTTCTCCCTTCGGAGCAGACTGGACTTCGTTGAATCATTAGGCCCGCCTCTATGGCCGATAGCCAACCACTTGATTCGCTGCGCCTGGCGCTGATGCAGGAGGTTCTACCGATGGGTCTGGCGTTTGTCGATCGCGTCCGCACGGATGGCCCTGCCAAGGCCGTTGAGTCGGTCGCCAGAGGGGATGATCCCCTTGGCGATCTGCGAGAGCAGGGTGAAGCCGCGGCTCGGGAGGTTCGTGAACGCTTGGATCAGATCAGCCCCGGGCTGGGAAATCCTGTGATGTCTGTCCAGGTGGAGGTGGATGAGCCTGTGGCGCCGCAAGACAGTCTCGATTCGGATCACAGTGACGCGTCGCAGTTGCAGGACGTTCTGGCACGGATTGATGGGCGTCTGCAGCGGTTGGATGCGCTGATGAACAAGGTGAGTTGACTGGGATGGCGGGTTCTGGTTTCTCGCAACGGGATGGTCAGCGTCAGAGCGGTTTGCGTCAGCAGCCACTGGTGCTTTTGGCGCTCGTTCTGCTGGTGAGTGCGGCGATGGTCTCCCGCCTGGTGTGGCTTCAGGTGCTTGAGGGGTCCCGCTACCGCGAACTGGCTGATGAGAATCGCATTCGCCTTGTTCCTCGTTCACCGACACGAGGACGGCTGCTGGATCGCAAAGGGCGGGTGTTGGCCTCCAGCAAATTGACCTACTCCCTTTATGTCGAGCCTCGCTTGGTGGACGATGCCAGCTGGCCCGACCTGCGCGATCGTCTGGCCAGCTTGCTGAGTCTTGATGCGGCCGTTCTGGATCAGCGCCGCGGCAGCGGACAGGCACGGGACGGTTATCGCATCAATCTGGCTACCGATCTGAAGCCTGAGCAGGTTCTGCGTTTCCGTGAACAGTCGCAGGGGTTGAAGGGGGCCCAGGTGGATGTGGACATCCTGCGCTTCTACCCTCACGGCACCCTGGCGGCTCATGCCCTGGGCTATACCCAGCCCATCACGGAGCAGGAATACAAGACCCTCGCCGACAAGGGATACAAAATCCGAGATCGCATCGGGCGCATCGGTGTGGAGGCAGCCTACGAAACCCATCTTCGCGGCGCCTGGGGTGGGCAGATGCTCGAGGTGAATGCCATGGGCGAGGTGCAGCGTCATCTTGGCGATCGGCCTTCGGTTGCCGGCAAGGACCTCAAGCTCACGCTGGATCTGGATCTACAGAAGGCAGCGGAGCAGGCTTTGGCCGACAAGCCTGGTGGTGCGATCGTCGCGATGGATCCCAGCAATGGCGCCCTTCTTGCTCTGGCCAGCAAGCCCACATTCGATCCCAATTTCTTCTCCAAGCTCGTCACCACCCAGAAGGAGTACGACGCACTCTTTTCCAATCCCAAAAAGCCATTGCTCAGCCGGTCCATGAATGCCTATGACCCCGGCAGCACCTGGAAGGCTGTGACGGCGATGGCCGGCATGGAGTCCGGCAAGTTTCCTGCTGATACGCAACTCAACACCACCGCCTGCATCACTTACGGAGGTCATTGCTTTCCTGATCACAACGGTGCCGGCTTTGGACGTATCGGCTATGCCGATGCGTTGCGTTTCTCCAGCAACACCTTTTTCTACCAAGTGGGTGTTGGCTCAGGATCCCTTGCGTTGAAGAAAGCGGCGGATGCGCTGGGCTTTCAACAGAAGACCGGCATCGAGATCGGTTGGGAGGAAAGTGTGGGGCTCGTGGGTGATGAAGACTGGGCGGCGGCCGGTCGTGGCTGGGCCGACCCCGGAACGACCCCCTGGATTCCGGAGGACATGGCCAGTGCTTCCATCGGGCAGTCGGTGGTTCAGATCACGCCCCTGCAGTTGGCCAGGGCCTATTCCGTGTTCGCCAATGGTGGCTGGCTAGTGACCCCCCATCTGGCTGATCAAGGGCTCGACTGGATTGACCCTGCTCGGCGCACAAAGGTCGACATCAAACCATCCACGCTCAACAAGATCCGCGAGGGTCTGCGCAAGGTGGTGTCTGATGGCACCGGTTATGGCTTGAACGGTCCTGGGATTCCACCGGCTGGAGGCAAGACGGGAACTGCCGAAGACAGTACCGGCGGACCGGACCATGCCTGGTTCGCCACGTACGCGCCTTATCCAGAGGGGAAGATTGTGATCGTGGCCTTTGCCCAGAACACACCTGGCGGCGGATCAGTGCACGCCCTGCCGATGGCCAAAAAGGTAATGGAGGTCTGGAACCGCACCCGCGGCAAGCAATGAGTCAGGCGGCAGCGCTCAGTTGCTGCTTCTGGAGAACGTTGCGGTAGTAGCCGCGCAATTGTTCCGTTGCACCTGCCCAGCCCCAGCGTTCTGCTTCTTCTCTGGCGGCTCTGCGCAGGGACTGGCGTTCGATGTCATTGCCGAGCAGGCGACGCGTGGCTGTGATCAGGCTGGAAGCACCTCCATCGTTGCCGTCGGGTTCATAGAGACAGCCATTCACGCCGTCGGTGATGATGTCGGGAATGCCGCCGCGGTTGGCTCCAACCACCGGGCAACCGGCTGCCATGGCTTCCAGCAGCACCAGTCCGAGAGTTTCCGTGCTGGAGGGGAAGAGGAATGCATCACCGCTTGCATAGGCGCTTGCCAGCTCTTCACCGGCTAGGTAGCCCACAAATGTGGTGGCCGTGCCTTCAAAATGTTTTTCCAGTTGCTGGCGGTGGGGTCCGTCACCGACCAGCGCCAGACGAGCATCGGGCAGAGCTTCGAGCACAGGTTTGATCCGCTCGATCTGCTTCTCGGCGGAGAGCCGGCCCACGTAGAGCAGCAGAGCTCCGCGGTCGTCTTGATCGCCCATCAAGCGTTGGCGCATTGCATTGCTGCGCAGCTCAGGACTGAACAGTTCGGTGTCCACCCCTCGCTGCCAGAGATCCGTGTGCTGGATTCCCTTGTCACTCAGCTCCTGAACCATGGCGGTGGAGGTGCACAGATTCAGAAGGGCCTGGTTATGGGCGGCTTTCAGCAGTTCCCACAGCAATGGCTCGAGCATGCCCATGCCGTAGTGCTCGAGGTACTTGGGCAGATGGGTGTGATAGCTGGCAACCAGCGGGATTGATTTGGTCTTGGCGAGCCAGATGCCCCCGAGCCCCAGCACCGCTGGATTCACAACATGAATGAGGTCTGGCGCGAAGCTGTCGATCGCTTCGGAGACAGCTGGCCGCGGCAGAGCCAGCTTCAGCTCCGGATAGAGCGGCAGAGGCATGGCGGGCACACCGATCAGGCGGGCACCCATGTACTCCTCCGGACAGCCTTCTGGACAGAACACCATCACCTCATCGCCGGCGTCCACCAGATGCTTCACCGTTTTGGTGAGGCGGGTGACGATGCCGTCGACCTTGGGCAGGAAGGTTTCGGTGAAGAAGGCGATTTTCAAGGGAAGGGCCTGATCAGGAGGCGGAGCCGATGGCTTGGGCCTGGGTTTTGGTCCAGGCAGAGGTGCAGAGGATGCGGTTGCGATCGCAGCGATCGGCGTAACGGGTGGCGATTTCCACCACTTCCTTCAACAGACCGTCATCGAGTGTGGTGGGGTTGAGCCCGAGCTCAATGAAACAACGGTTGTCAACGATCAGGTCGTTTTCAACGGCTTCGTTGCGGGGATTGGGCAGGTTGTTCACCTTGGCTCCAGTGAGGGCTGCAACTTTCTTGGCCAGTTCACCCACCTGGTGGCTTTCGGTCATCTGGTTGAAGATCTTGACCCGTTCGCCTTGTTCTGGAGGGTTATCCAGGGCCAGCTGGACGCAGCGCACGGAGTCGCGGATGTGAATGAACGCGCGTGTCTGGCCCCCAGTGCCGTGCACGGTCAGTGGATAGCCAATGGCCGCCTGCATCAGGAAGCGATTGAGCACCGTTCCGTAGTCGCCGTCGTAATCAAAACGATTGGTCAGCCGTGGGTCGCGATCGGTTGCGTCTGTGTTCGTGCCCCAGACGATGCCCTGATGGAGGTCGGTGATGCGGACCTTGTCGTTCTTGTTGTAGTAGAGGAAGAGCAGCTGATCCAGCGTCTTGGTCATGTGATAGACGCTGCCAGGGCTTGCCGGGTGGAGGATTTCCTCCTCGAAGCGACTGCCATCGGGCTGGGGGACTTCCACTTTCAGGTAGCCCTCTGGGATGGTGGCGCCTCTGTGGGAGCCGTATCCGTAGACGCCCATGGTTCCTAGGTGGACCACATGAATGTCTTGGCCGGATTCCACGATGGCGGCTAACAGGTTGTGGGTTCCGTTGACGTTGTTGTCGACCGTGTAGCGCTTGGTCGCGCTGCTTTTCATCGAATAGGGAGCTGCGCGCTGTTCAGCGAAGTGCACGACCGCCTCAGGCTTCTCCTGGTTGAGTAGATCCACCAGGCGCTCGTACTCGTGGGCGATATCCATGTGCACGAAGCGCATGGGCTTGCCGCCGGTCTCTTCCCAGGCTTTGAGGCGATCACCGATGTTGGCAATCGGTGTGAGCGATTCAACCTCCAAGTCGATGTCGATCTTGCGGCGACTGAGGTTGTCCACGATCACAACATCGTGGCCCTGATCCGCCAAATTCACGGCGCAGGGCCAGCCGCAGAAGCCGTCACCACCGAGAACGAGAACTTTCACCCCAAACTCCTGCTGAAGCGTGCGAGCCGCCAATGAGGTGCAAGCTACTACAGGGTTTTCAGCTGATCGCCACGGTTAGGGCCATCAGTGCCACCACCAGCACTGAGCCGCTGATGATCAACGCTCTGGAGGCACTGCTGCGGCTGGTTTCCTTGGCCATGACCTCCATGCGGGGCTCCTTGGCAAAGGCATTCAGACGTCCACCGTCTTCGGTTGTGACCTGCATGGGTCCGTTGTGACTGGACGGACCTTATGAGTGCAATTGCTTAATGACCTCATTTATGTCGCTTGCTTCATGTCACTTCACCAGTCTTTACTTGACCAGGCCGGTGGTCGGAGAGCTGGCACTGGCTTGTTCGAGTTTTGGCAGTCGGCCAGAAAGGTAAGCAGTGCGGCCCGCTTGAACCGCCTGACCCATCGCTTCAGCCATCGCCGCAGGGTTGCCCGCTAGGGCAATGGCGCTGTTGACCAAGACGGCATCGGCGCCCATTTCCAGAGCGGCGGCGGCTTCACTGGGGACCCCGATCCCGGCATCCACCACGACTGGAACACCGGCGTTCTCGATGATGAGCGCGATGTTTGATGCGTTGCGCAGCCCCTGTCCGGATCCGATCGGTGAACCCAGGGGCATCACTGTTGCGCAGCCCACCTCTTCAAGCCGTTGGGCGAGCAGCGGATCGGCATTGATGTAGGGCAGCACTGTGAATCCCTCCTTCACAAGCTGTTCAGCAGCCTCAAGAGTTCCGAAGGGATCCGGCAAAAGGTGCCGGCTGTCGGGAATCACCTCCAGCTTCACGAACGTGTTGTCTTCCTGGCCTGCCAGCTTGGCCAGCTCGCGGCCCAGCCTGGCCACACGCACGGCTTCATCCGCGTTGGCACAGCCAGCGGTGTTAGGCAGCATCCAGATGCGTTTCCAGTCGATGGCATCCATCAGGCCGGCGTGGCCGGCTGCCACGGTCTGCACACGCCTGACGGCCACGGTCACCATGTCGCAATCGGAGCGAACGAGGCTTTGCTGCATCGCTTCCAGATTCGGATACTTGCCCGTGCCGGTGAACAGCCTGCTGTTGAACTGCCGACCACCGATCAGAAGTGGGTCGGTGTTGGACGGGGTCGAAGCCATTGAATGAGCTGCGGACTAGTGGGGAACCGGATCGGAAGTCGAACAGGCCACGGTTGAGGGACCTACCCTGCGGCCATCATCCGTTCTTGTCATGCCCATCACTATGGACATGAACGCGCCGATTGAGATTCCGGCGACGTTCGAACCGTCATTACCTCTCGATGCCTCCGCCTTGACGGAGCCACTTGATCTTGAAGGTTCGGTTCAGCGTTTTGATCCGATTGCCAGGGCCGCCAATATCGCTATGTCGATGCCGAGAGAGTGGTGCGGCAGTTACATGTCGTTCTCAAGTGGCAACAGCGTGGATGTGAAACTCACCTTTGCGAGTGTTCAGCCCATCGGCCAGATGGTTGATCTGAGAGGAAACATGCAGATCGGCGAGATCAGCACGCCGGTGCAGGGCAATCTCAATGCATCGTCGGATCAGTTGGATTTGTTGCCGCTTGCCAGCCAGCTCACGGACGACCTCGAGCCTGGTGGCAGTTACCTCGCTCTTCAGGGAATGTCCCTTTCGAGCTGGCAGGCTCCACGGCTTACCAATCGCGGCGGCAGCCTGAGCTTGGCTCCAAGCTGTCCTGGTTCAGAAGCCCCTGCTGTCAGAGCTCTCTGGTGAGCTCTTCTGCGATTCGATGAAGGAGCTGGTTGTTTTGCCTCCTGCTGCTCGTTCCAAGCGTTTGAGTCGGTTTTTTGCCGTTTTGTTCGACGGCTCAAGTGCCAGCACTTTGCGGTAAAGGTCTGCTGCTTCCTCCCTGTTGAGCAAACGCTCCTGAGCAAAGGCGAGATTGTTCAGGGCCACTGGATAGTCCTGCTTGGCCTGCAGGGCAAATTTGTAATGCCGTACAGCTCCTGAAAAATCCTTCTGAGCAGCCAGGGAAAATCCCAATGCGTTCTGGATCAGAGCCCGAGCTTCCTGAGGTTCATTGTTCAGGCGTTTCACGGCCTGACGCAATGTTGCTGTGGCCTTCGGATAAAGACGTTTGCGTAATTGGACGGAGGCGAGCTCATACAAATCTCCAGCATCCTTGGAGGATCCAGCTTCGGATTGCTCAAGACGAATGAGCTCTAATTCATCACGACGAACCCGCAGAAGCTGCCGACCTGCAATGACGGCCGCAATAGCAAGCAAGCCAATCAGTCCAAGCAGGTAGGTCTGCGGCAGGAAGGAATTCATGAAGGCTGGTTGAGCTCCCGTGAAGGGACGCTATTCAACCCTGAGTTGCATTCACCACACTGGCGAAGCTGGAGGGGTCCACCACGGCCATTTGTGCCAGCATTTTGCGGTTGATGCGCACATCAGCTTTTTTGAGACCACCGATCAAACGGCTGTAGCTCACACCGTTCATGCGAGCTGCGGCATTGATCCTGGCAATCCACAGACGGCGGAAGTCGCGCTTGCGCCGGCGCCGATCGCGGTAGGCGTTGCACAGAGCCTTCATGACCCGCTGATTGGCGGTGCGGAAGAGGGTTCCGTTACTGCCTTGGAAGCCACGAGCCAGACGGAGAATCTTGTTGCGACGCTTACGGGCGACGTTGCCTCTTTTAACGCGTGCCATGGGTCTTGAGAAAGGGAATTAAAGGAAGATGTGAATCAGCTACTGCTTGGAAAGCAGGCCGCGTCTCAGGCGTAGGGCATCATCAGGGCCACACGCTCTTCGTCGGTGCGATCAACGACAGCTTTCGTTTTCAGGTGCCGCTTCAATTTCGGGCTTTTGTGATCCAGCAGGTGGTTGTGAAACGCGCGGCGTCTCAGGAATTTGCCAGTGCCTGTTGCTTTGAACCGCTTGGCGGCTGCTTTGCGGGTCTTGAGCTTGGGCATTTCTCTGGCAGTGCGCGGCACAAACGACAAACATAGAACCTCAACCTGCCTTCAGCCAAACCCTTTGTTCAGGTTCATGCTCAGATCAGCTGTCCAGCCCGCTGTGATGCCCCGTTCCGCTTCAGTTGCAGTCTTCAGGCTTCTCCCCTGGATTTGGCTTCCGGTTTGGGCGGGCCTGGGTTGTCAGGCCCAGGTCATCGAGCAGCCTTCGCCTCCTTCTGAAGCTCAAGATGAGGCTGTTGTGGTGCCGACTCATCGAAGCGTGCCATTGCCGCCCTCGGCCAGGAACTCCGTTCTCTGGGTGTCACTCGACGATCATCTCGGTGCAGGAACTCGGTCCGATCGATCGGCTGCTCAATTGACGTTGATCAGCGCGGGAGCTGCTCCACTACGACTGCTGGACCAAGCCGGACAGCTTGTGTTGTCGACTGACAGGCTGCGCTTCAGCTGGCGACGCGTCGCTCTCCCGGAACCTCTCGATGTGGCCCGACGTGTGGCCGGACCCTTTGCGAGTTTCGAGTCAGCCGACCAAATCGCTCAGCGATGGCGTGGTCAGGGGGTGGAGGCGCAGGTGGCTCATCCAGGCGAATGGGAGGTTTGGGCTCCCGCTGATGCGCTTGATCTTGCAGGTGTGTCCCTGCGTGAGGTCAGTCAGCGCATCAGCAGTGTTGTGATGCCGGTGCTCGAGGGGCCCGAGGGAGGACGCACCCTGCAGGGGCCTCTGCAAGTGCAAGCTCCTGATGGCATGCGTTGGAACGGTGGTGTTCTGCGCGGACCGTTTCGTCTGCAGGCGGACGCCTATGGCAGCTGGACGTTGCTGGAGCAGCTTCCGCTCGAGCGTTATCTCGAGGGGGTGGTGCCCCATGAGATCGGAGCGGGATCCCCAGCGGCTGCTTTGCAGGCTCAGGCTGTGCTGGCTCGCACATGGGCTTTGGCCAATAGCCATCGTTTTGCTCTGGATGGGTATCACCTCTGCAGTGACACCCAATGCCAGGTGTACAGCGATCCACGGCTGGCGAGCCCAGCCGTTCGACAGGCCATCCGTGCCACGTCCGGGGAGGTCTTGTTGTGGGATGGCCAGCCGATTCATGCGGTGTATCACGCGACCAATGGCGGTGTGAGTGCTCACGCTGAGGAGGCCTGGAACATGGAGCCACTTCCCTACGTGCAGGTTCAAGCGGATGGTGCGGCCGCTTGGGGTCAGTCGATCTCCCTGCCTCTGCGCAGCAACCAGGACGTTCAGGCTCTGTTGAACAACGGGGGTGGTGCCTATGGAGCAGGTCATCCCCGTTTTCGCTGGAGCCGTGTTTACACCGCAGGACAGCTAGCCCAGGCCCTGGCCGCTGCAGACCAGGGAGATACTGTCCCGACATCGATGAGCGTGCAGAAGCGCGGGCCCAGCGGAAGGGTTCTCGCCCTTGAGATTGATCGGGATCGTGGAGCCAAACCCGTGGTCTTGGAACTGGATGCCATCCGGCGCACCCTTCGCCGTTTGCCCAGCACGTTGTTCGTTGTTGACGCTGAAGGGGCGGGGGTCTGGCGCTTCCAAGGCGGAGGATTTGGCCATGGAGTGGGGCTGTCTCAGGCAGGTGCGATCGATCTGGCTGATCGCGGTTGGAGTGCTCAGCGAATCCTGCAGCACTATTACCCCGGAACCCAGCTGGGGCCATTCACAGCTCCTGCTGGGTCCGCTCCTGCTAAGGCCCCTTAAAGTTCCCCATGTTTCGTCGTGGTGGGAGGGCTGTGCCCGCAGGGATTGGAGATCACCGCCGCGGCAAGACGGTCTTCTTCCTGGCGGCCTGTGGCTGGGCCGGCGCGGCGCCCCATTGGTTGGATCCATCCCGGAGCCTGATTCCTGCTATCACTCTGGCGATGGTGCTCGGGGGCTACG
>Ga0208130_1001713_pt1 | contig 10453 bp, 12 predicted proteins | sample ETNtaG_31_FD_185771 | JGI IMG/M metagenome (GOLD analysis project Ga0208130, IMG submission 185771) | Marine microbial and viral communities from oxygen minimum zone, Eastern Pacific Ocean - ETNP201310SV78 (SPAdes) (version 2) | ecosystem: Environmental > Aquatic > Marine > Oceanic ...
TGGGAAATATGAAGACTTCCAAAGGTTTTTTGGAAATGGGATGAATTTACAGACTCATCATTCTTGGATTGAGCAGGATGAAGGACTCCTTTTAATTATCTCTAGCAACCAGCTTGGTGAGGTTTGAAAAAGGGTTCTAGATAAAATGAATCCCATTTAGCATGAAATCAGAGTGAATCCCCCAGTTCTTCGCAGATGTCGAAGAGATCATCGGTCATCCCGTAATGAGCCACGTCAAAAATCGGAGCATTCTTATCTGTATTGACCGCAATGATGGTTGATACATCTTTCATCCCCTCTAGATGTTCCGGTGCCCCTGAGATTCCAAGAGCTATATACACCTTGGGATTGACCTTTAACCCGGATTTTCCAACCTGAAATGATTTGGGCAACCATCCCGCATCAACGATCGGCCTGGAACACGCCAAGTCGGCATTCAGGGTTTCAGCCAATTCCTGAGCCACTTCGATGTCATCCTTGCTCCCAATTCCCCGACCCACCGCAACCAGGATATCACTTTGGGTGATGTCCACATCGGCTGCTTCAGGCTCGATCAGTTCCTTGAATTGAATTCTTGAGGAGCCTGCTCCTACTGACACATCTTCAATATTGGCAGATCCACCCGATTTCCCCTCATCTGCAGAAAATGACCCCGCCAACACCATGGCTACCGCTTTCGATGCTGATGATTTAACTTCCATTTTACCGCCATAGAGTTGGCTGGTGAATTCATAACCGTCTCCTGAGCTTTCAATCCCTGAGCAGTAGGAAATCACTGGAAGATCCAGTGAAACCCCAAGAACAGGTGCGATGTCCATTCCCATTGAAGTCGAACCAACAAGAACAAGATCCGGAGATTCGGCTTGGATTACCTCTAGCGCAGCACTGGCATAGGCTTCCGGATTAAAGTCGTCATTACCTCCGACACAAAGAACACGGTCAGCAGCACCAAGTTCTGATGCGCAATCCTTCATTCCCCCGAAGACAAGTGCGCTGCAGCTTCCACCATTGGCAAGCTGGCGGGCTCTGCCCAGCATTTCCAGGCTGATATCCTGAAACTCACCTTTCATATGTTCGGTCACGACCAGTACGTTTCCCATTTAAACCCTTCTTTTGAATGTATTTGAATTATTTATGCAACCCCTTTTTCCTTAAGTAATTCGACCAGTTCATCGACCGAACCCAGCATTTTCGCTCCGCCTGTCTTAACCGGAGGGGCCATGGAAGTCACTTCACTTTGAGCAGAATCAGTGGAACCATTCAGGCTTTTTTCCTCAATACTTGCTGACTGCTGAATCTGGCGCACTTTACTCACCGGCGCGTATCTTGGAGTTTGTCTTGCTGCCTGGATTCCCAAGACTGCAGGAGTTTGCACATCGAAGGCCGCCATCAGACCACCAAAATATTCCTTCTGGACCGTAACACATGAACTTCCGCCATCAACTCTTGTCACCACACTGACGCATGGAATCTTAAGCATGGCTGAGAGCATCGGTCCCATCATACCTTCTCGATCATCCACCGACTGTACCCCGGTCATGATCAAATCGTATTCTGAACCAAGAGCTTCAGAAAAAAGCGCAGCGGCATTTCTGCTTCCCTCCGCTTCGGCTCCTGTAAGTTTGAGAGCTTTATCCGCACCTTTTGCCATCGCTGTAAAAAGTGCCTTGTCCACCTCTTCACCATCGAGAGCAATTGCTGTCACTTCAGTGGCTTCTCCTGCTTCCTTAAGGCAAACAGCCTCTTCAAGCGCATGCTCGTCGTATTCGTTTAAACGGAATTTAATGTATTCCGTGTCCAAGGCCTTGCCGCTGTCATCGACCTCAAGTTCTTCGGCAAGGTCTGGAACCTGTTTCAGTAAAACCGCAATTTTCATCTGTTCCTCATCACGTTTTTTTTACATAAAAATGTTTCTCGTTTCCTTCGAGAATGATCTGCACCAATTGATTTCCTGAAGACCTGCACCAGGCCTTTAAATCCGGCTCAGCTCAAGGATGCGAACTGCTGAGCTGAAGAATCTCTCCAGGATTCAGCTTTTTGATCGCCTGCCAAGTTCTGATCACCGGCATCCCCATCCCGCAGTCTCCAAGTTCGAGGTGAACACTGGGATGCATGGCATCAGCATGCTTGGGAATCAAATCATGTTTTTTCATTCAGCCTGCTCGATTTCTACCAGGATCTCTTCTCCACTTTCAAAAGCCCTGTATTTTTTTAACGGATAATCCGCAGGTCCACGAATTCTCTCACCACTGCAGACCTGAAACCTGCTCCCGTGCTCTGGGCAGGTCACAATTCCGCTTTCGGGATCAAATTCCCCATCGGCCAGGGAAAAACCCGCATGGGGGCAAATATCCCGAACCGCACAGACCTGCTCTTTCCATTTAAAAACAGCAATCGGATCTTCACTAGAATCCGGAAGTCTTCCAATCAGCCCTTCTCCCTGATTGATTACCGGCTTTGCCTTCTGGAGCATCTTTTTTTTGACCAGGGCTTGACCCTTTACTAGCTGCTTCAGCCTCTCATGAATCAACCTCGGCAAGGCTCCACGGTTAGCTACCAGATCTGCTCCTGCTGTTTCCGCAGCAATCCAGAGTTCCCTGTCCGGTTCACTCACGGAAATTGCAACAAAGCATTCAGGCCATTTTTCTTTCCAGTCAGTTACCTCCTTCAGCAATTCTGGTTGTTCGAGTTCGGCCACCAACATTTTCGGCGACTCCAGCTTTTCATCTGTAAACTCTCCAAACTCGAGTCCCAGCCTTGATGCCTGCCGCCTCAGATGTTTTTTGAGCAGGGCATTCTCAACCCTGAGGACCAGAGGCCCCACGCTTGGTTATTCTCCTCCCATACAAAGGTCCAGGATCTCTGCAATGTCCAGGACCTCAAGTTTGCCTTCATTATCAGTCGATTTGACTGCGTCTTCGAATCGTGACACCTCGTAAGGACAACACACGACGAGCACTTCGGCACCGATTTCGATCGCTTCCTTAACCCGATTCTCAGACAACCGTTCCTTTGTATGGTCCGCGGTCACACCGTCGAGCCACATTCCTCCACCGCCTCCGCCGCAGCAATAACTCTGCTCTCGACAGCGGTACATCTCGATGAACTCTGCACCAGGAACTGCTTCGATCAGTTCCCTGGGAGCAAGGTACTCCCCATTATGGCGCCCCAAATAGCATGGATCATGAAATGTAAGTTTTTTCGGATATGATTGAGTCAACAAGGGCTTCAGTTCTGCTAAACGGCTTCTCAAATATTGGGTGTAATGAGCGAGCTTGTATTCATTCCCGGTTATTTTAGGATAATGATTCTTGAAAGCATTGAAGGCATGAGGGTCGGTAACGACCAGCGTATCATGCTCGTATTTTTGAAACTGCTCATCGTTATGCTGGGCCAGTTCTTCAAAAAGCCCGCTCTCTCCCACCAACCTCTGGGAATCTCCATCACATTTTTCCTGACTTCCTAGAATTCCAAAATCCAGCCCGAGACGGTTAAACACCCGGGTCAAAGCTTTGGCCGCATCCTGTCCCCGCTGATGATAGGAAAAATAATCACTGACATACCACAGGACCTCAACCGGGTCCGATCCGTCTTCCTTGGAAAGGTCCCTGGGCGGATTTTCCAGTCCCTTTGTCCAACGCGGGCGCTTTCTCGGAGACTCCCCCATGGGATTGCCGTATTCCGAAACATTCTGCAGCATCTCCTGAATTTCTCCCGGAAGACTCCCGTTCAAAACGACCTGCTCCCTGATTGCAGGCATAATTTTCATCATGTCAACTTCCTTCGGACAGACCCTGAGACAATTCATGCAGGTTGTGCAAAGCCAGAGATCGTCGTTCTCAAAAAGATTCATCCCAGTCTGAAGTTTTCGGAAGAGTTTCCTCGGTCCGTAACTTCCCACATGATCCACCGGACACACCCCGACACATTGTGCACACTGATAGCACCATCCCATCGATTCAGCCCCCGGGGTCTCCGTCACTTTGTCCATAAAAGTCAGATCGTATCCGGTCAATTCCCGGGGTTCGTACATTCGGTTCCAAATCCCGGAAATATCGACCCCTTCGACAACGGCTTCTTCTTTTTCCGTATATTTCTCGTATTCGTGTTCAGACATTGATCAGCACTCCATTTTCTGCACCCCTAATACCCGGCGTGTCAACTCCGGAAGGTTGGGGAGGATTCGATTGAATTCATCGGATAATTTGACTCGAAAAACCGTGTACATGTAAACCGCATAAACGCAGGCCAGGAAAACATCCACTCCGTATGTACCCTGTCCCAGATTTGAAAAACCCCGTTGCTGGCCAGCCTGCCTGACCTGTGCCATGGCTTGCCCCACTCGCATATAGGTCTCTCCCGGGGTGTCTCCAAGTAAATCGACCTCTTCCTGAACTACCAGAGGGAGTGAACCGGTATTGGCATCCGGATCCCAAATCCAATTGGTCCAGAGCCAATATTGCCGGGGATTACTGAAATGCAATAGTTCTCCGGCAAAATTGATCCGCATTTTTTCCTCAACCCCTCGGACCCCATTGACAAAAGCATCAAAGCGCCCATCGAGTTTTTCATCTTCATTCAGCAGGTTTTGAATCTGTTCCCGGAGATTTTCAAAACCATTGGCGGAAATCAGCCTTTTTGATTTCCTCCCGATGGAAAAGATCTGTCGAACCAGTAGTCCAAATTCATCCTCGGTCAATTGTTTCAGTTTTTCAGGCTCAAGCATCCTCCCAAAAAATTCAGCCTTACGGGCAATTCTTTCTGAGAGATCTTCCAAATCTGCCGAGGTCGCCAACTTAGTGGCTTCCTTCATAAATTCAAGAGCGGATTCAGAGTCGACAACCTCCTCCACCGTCAGCGAATCATGAAGCATCAGGCAGCAACTTTTAAGGAAGCCTTTCGAAGGAAAGCCGAAGCTTTCATGGCAGCAGCACCACCCATTGAAACAGAATCTTCTAAGTCAGCTGGTCCGCCAGCTGCTCCAGCAACAAAAATGCCTTCGACTGGAGTCACCACGGTATTCAGAGCTCCACCTATGCTTTCAATATAACCATGAGATTCTAACGGCAGATTAAACATTTCGGCCATTTGCTTGGTCCCTTCACTTGGCTCCATACCTACAGATAAAATAACAACATCCATCGGAGCTTCCAAAGGTCGACCCATCGTAGTGTCTTCTCCTTTCACTACAACTTGATCACCTCTCCTGGTGATTTCAGTAACAATACCTCTAATAAAATTTATCTTATACTCTTCCTGGGCTTTCCAATAAATCTCATCCTCCCAAAAACCATACATTCTCATGTCGATGTAAAAGACAAAAACCCGACAATCAGGAATCATTTTTCTAATCTCAATTGCCTCCTTGGAAGCAATTCCGCAGCATACCTTAGAACACCATTGGTTTCCGATCTGCCGGTCGCGGCTGCCGACGCACTGGATGAAACAGACTTGTTTCGGTGGCTCTCCAGTGGATGGACGTACGAATTTTCCGGCTTTTAGCATGCGTTCCGTGTCCACTAGTGTTATCACGTCATCGAACTCGTAATATCCGTACATTTGGGTTTCCTTGCCCGGATCAAAATGTTTGAATCCCGTCGCAACAATCACACTTCCCGCATTCAACTGTTCTTCTCCAGACTGACCTTTCAGAGTCACCTGCAATTCAGGAGCATTTCCACTGGCGGCCTTAATCTCAGTAGAGGTTCTGATATCGATCAAGGGATCGTTTTCAATCTTTTTCACCATTGCTCCCATGGCTTCTTCAGCATTAATAAGATTCGGGGTCAATGCCGCATAGTCGCAATGTATTGGGGTTCCTCCTAGCCGATCCTCTTTTTCAACCAGGGTCACCGGGTAACCAAGATCGGCAACCCCTCTTGCCGCTTCGAGACCTGCGGGTCCACCGCCGATGATAAGTACAGGATTTTCAGGCATCTGCTTCCTCCCAACTGATGTAGTCGATTTCTCCAGATTTAATTCGGTCCGCCTGAGCTTCAAATTCCGCCCATGCTTTTTCGTGATCAATTCCCATTTTTTCCAATAAAGGTTTGTTGTCCACACCATGCCAGTGAAGTTGGCAGACGATGTAGGGGTGAGCACCCATGGCAAGGGCGGCAAATTGTGCGTCGGACATCACAGGGATGCCGACGTTGCTTTTGTGGGCTTGAGCTGCAAACTGACTCTTGTCAAGGGTGGTGACACAGCCTGTGTCATGGGTCAGGACCACATCAGGATTGACCTCCTCCTTCATTCGCTCGATCTTGCGTTTGGTCGCAAAAGAACGCGAGAAATCACGGCTCACCAGGATGTGGCGGAAACCAAAACCACAGCAGTCATGCCAAGTAGAGTAGTCACCTACATTGGCACCAAGGGATTCAACCAATCCGCTGATGATTGCCGTCCGCTGGCCGTCAAACAGATCCCGGTCATAAACGGCATCCTCAACAACAAGCTTATGGTAATGACAGGCAGGGTGAACGGTGACGGTCACATCCTTAAGATCAAGGACCTGACGCTCAGCAATCCTGTCACGCATTGCGTGAACCCACTCCGAGTAATGGACAATTTCTTCCGGGAAGACAAAAGGCATCTTGAGGCGGTCCATGATCTTCCGCACCTGCCTTCTCAATTTTGGATAATGAAGTAACTGTTCCCGGGTTTCCTTATAATGCCCATAACTGGTTCCACAATGGATCAGTGGAAAATAGCCATCGATCTTGGCCTGAGAAAAATTCCGAACTGCAATCCCTGCCTGAGCAGCAGCATTTGAGGTTGAAGACGCATAATAATTCCATGCAGTGCAGGAAGTCTGATCGCGCGGATCATGGTAATCATATCCAAGTTTGCGATTGAGCCAGAAAATTGCAGTTGAATATCCTGGAATATGACCACACTGCCCACACGATTTGTGGTGCCAGGTCATCTGTTCCGGGATTTTCTTAATCCTACCGAACTTTGTTTCCACTTCGATATAAGGTTCCGGAACCCTTTGGACTTCGAGTTCCCCTTCTTTTTCAAGCTCGAGTAAATGTTCCCTGTAATCTTCAGTCGGTGGAAATGATTCCCTTTTGAACTCCCGAGAAGAAACCGATGGTGGGGTAAAAACCTGGTCATGAGATGCCTGCTGCATCATACCTCCTTCATTCTTGTGCTTTTTTGAATCAATTCGTTGAATGGATACTCATTCATCATCTTCATCCTCATCAAGCAGATTTTCAAAATCATCAATATCGTACCCGTTTTCTTCCAACAACTCCTCCATTACCTCCTCGAGAATCATATAAATTCCTTCGTCGATTTTTTCAATCATTTCAAGATTGCCAGTGAGTTTCCAGATCATGTAAAGCTCGAGTCGGGTTTTTTCACTGACATCCCAGGCAAGTTCCGTAGTATGCATCGTTTCCGGAGGAACACACCTGCGCCAGACATCGAGATTGTCGGAAACCTGTTTCACATCAGGCCCCCAGTCAGGGAAAAAATCTGGTTGCAGCATATCCGGCGCAACCTGGGTTCCAGTTGACATGATTTTGTAAATGATCCGACTGTAGGCCTGAAGGGCATCTTTAGCAGACTGTAAACCGTGGTTGACTGCCACTTCACGCATTATGGTGATGATACCACCAGGGTTGTTTTGACGAGGACATCGGGTGCATGAAAAACATTGAGAGCAGTCCCAAACTCGATCATTCAGGAGTTCATAGAAGGTATCAACATCTTCCCTCGCCATCACTTGGGCAAATACTCTTGGACTGAAATCATAAAATCGTGCGGAAGGACAGGCAGCCACACATATTCCACATTCATAGCAACCGTAAAGCTGGTGCTCGTAACGCATGTCAGCTTTGACTTCATCAAATAAAGCCTGCTTCGTTTCAACAGGAACATCCTTGTATTTAGCGTCGGCGTAAATTGACATCTTTCTTTAATTCAAATGACGTTTCAGGGTTTCTTCGAGTTTCTCTTTTTTTGGTAATCCAACCAATCGTTCACACTCTTCTTCTCCCTTTAAAATGACAAGAGTCGGAATGGTTTTGATTTTAAAATCCTGAGCTTTTTTCAGTCCTTCACTATTCTCAAGTTTCACCGTCTTCAACTGAATTCCATTCAACTCCTGTGAAAGTTCCCAACTCATTTCAACTGCTGCTCCACAGCCATTGCAGGCAGGATGAGTGAAAACATTAAGAATTATGGATTCTTCTTGATGGACGGACGAATCACCCATCAAATCCTTCACAATGGATGCATTCCCCGAGTTCCTTCTCAGTCATGTATGCTTTAAAACCATCAAGAGCCTCATCTCCTGAAACAAGTTCACCTTGCTCTCCATCCAGATCGGATGGTTTGATCCTGACGATCCATCCCTGCTTGTAGGGACTTTTATTGAGGATAGTGGCATCTGATTCAACTTCATCGTTGCACGCCATGATTTCACCAGTGAGAGGGGTTTTTACCGGACCAACCCATTTCCCGCTCTCCACTGTAGCAACACTTTTTCCTTTTTTGACCTTCTTCCCCACAGATTTTGGTCGACAGTGAATCACCGAGCCAGCCATCGTCTGGGCAATATCCGTCATGCCCATATCGTAACTTCCATCACCATTGTCACGAAGCCAGACATTGAACTCGATGTGATACTTCAATTCATCGGGCAGCAAACAGTTGTTCACTTCGGCCATCGTTCCTCCAGAAATTCAGTAGTTGAGGACCATTGCACTGTCCATCCCAACATCAACCATATAAGCTGCACCTATGACCCCGTCACATTCTTCGATCAGGTCATCCTCGCTCATGTCGTGCAACTGGAGCGCGGCGGAACATACGCGCATCTCGACCCCTGCCTCCTTCGCTTCCTTAATAAAATCGATGATACGCTTCCCGCCTTCTTTCGCTACTAGACCTTCGGCAATTCCTTTTTTCATCAAAAGTACTCCATCAATTTGAAAAATCATTTCTGCTTCGTTATCCATTGCAGCAGCAATGTTTGCCATATAAAACGGCGTCGCACAGCGTTGAGGAGTTTCAGGTCCCGAAGTCACAAATACTGTCATTTTTCCTTCTTCATCCATCTAAAAATCTCCGTATGTATTCATAATCGTAACATTTCTTCAAAAATGTCTTTCATCAGACATTAAAAATTTCTTGGAGCAAAACTCTTGAAAAAACTCTTATCAATAATAATTAATATATTCAGATATTTAAATAATTTTATAAAAAAATTATTTCTTTTGAATTAAAAATGAATGAACACCATTATCTTCAGAATGATTCATTAATGGATTCCCGGTTCTTTTAGTCCAAGATTGAACATCATTTACCGAGCCTGGATCAGTAGCCATCATTTTCAAAATCTGACCACTAGTCAATCCATCCATCGCTTTTTTGGTTTTTAGTATTGGTAATGGACAGTTTAAACCCTGACAGTCCAGTTCAGAGTCAAATTGAGTATCGGACAAATAACCTCCTTTTTTAAAAAAAATTTTTTAAACTTAGCTTATGATATTTTAATGTCAAGATATTTGGATAAATTAAATTTTTGAAATATGTGGCGCAAATGCGATTTATATAAAAACATTCATTTTGATATAAATTGTTTAAAATCACTTTTTATAAAAAATGAAAATATTTCGCTAAATAATCATTTAAATTATGGAACAGGCATTATCAGGAACATTAGTGGTTTCCCTGGAACAGGCCGTTGCAGCTCCATACTGCAGCAGGCTTTTGCAGGAAGCCGGCGCAAGGATCATCAAAATCGAGAGACCGGAAGGCGATTTTGCCAGAGAGTATGATACTGCCGTAGACGGGGAGAGCACCTATTTTGTCTGGCTCAACAGCGGCAAAGAATCGATCGTCCTCGATCTTCGGAAGGAGGAGGAACGGGGTCTACTGAAAGCACTGATCAGGAGAGCTGATATATTTCTTCAGAATCTCAAAACCGGGGCAGCCGAACGGCTCGGTTTCGGATACAAAGAGGTTAAGGAACTGAATCCGGGCATCATCATGTGCAGCATCTCGGGTTACGGAAGTGAGGGAGAGTACGCGAAAATGAAAGCCTATGATGCACTGATCCAGGCAGAAAGCGGGCTATGTTCAGTGACAGGTCCTGCGGGATATCCATCCAAGGTTGGAGCTTCGATCTGTGATATTTCAACCGGTTTGACGGCTTATGGAGAAATCCTCAAAGCACTGTTGAATCGGAATCTAAACGGATCAGGAGAGCATATCGAATGTTCACTTTTTGGTGTGCTTTCCGAGTGGATGTCCGTTCCGCTTCTTTTTTATGAATACGGAGGAAAACTTTTGAGTGGAACCGGAATGGACCACCCCCAGATTGCTCCCTATGGCACCTATCAAACTGCAGACGGACCGATTTTCATCGTCATTCAAAATCCCAGGGAATGGCTACAATTTTGTGAAAAAGGGATTGGACTTCCGGAACTTGCTGAGGATC
>Ga0208130_1001716_pt1 | contig 10447 bp, 7 predicted proteins | sample ETNtaG_31_FD_185771 | JGI IMG/M metagenome (GOLD analysis project Ga0208130, IMG submission 185771) | Marine microbial and viral communities from oxygen minimum zone, Eastern Pacific Ocean - ETNP201310SV78 (SPAdes) (version 2) | ecosystem: Environmental > Aquatic > Marine > Oceanic ...
GCATATTACTTTTTGGCTCGCTCAGAAATAAAAAATAGATACCAAACAATGAGAGTAGAAATACAAAACTAATTATAGAAATAGTTGAATATAAAAAAAATTTACTTATAGTATAACTTCTTCCAAAGCTATCTACATCACTTGTAGTTAAAAATATTTTAAATTTTCTAGTTTCCATCTTTAATTATATCAATTATTCTATCCAAATCATCATCATCAGTAAAATGTATATTGATAACTTTGGTAGATTTAGTTTTTTTTATGTTTACTTTCGTTCCTAAATGTTCAATTAAAGAATTTTCTTTTTCAACTAAATATTTATTCACTTTTTTTAATTTTAAATTATTATTTACCTGCTTACTATCTTTTAATTTTTTAACTAGCCTTTCAGTGTCTCTAACACTTAATTTGTCTCTTTTGACTCTCCTGAAAATATTTTTTATTTTTTTAGACTCTCTGAGCGAAAGAACAGCCCTGGCATGTCCTTCTGTAAAATCGGGATCTTTTGATCTTAAAACATCTTTGATATCTGGCGGCAACTTAATTAAACGAAGTTTATTAGCAATTGTTGAACGATTCTTTCCAATTTTCTTAGCTAAATCAGATTCAGAGAAAGAATATTTACCTTTCAAAAGAGCATATCCTTCCGCTTCTTCAATAGAGCTTAAATTATCTCGTTGAATATTCTCAATCAAGGCTAATTTTAACATTTCATCATCACTTTTTACATCAAGTATATAAACGGGAACTCTATCCATTTTTAATTCAATAGCTGACCTAAAACGTCTTTCTCCTGCAATCAATTCATAACTACCATCCTCTAAAGGTCTAACGAGAAGTGGTTGTAAAATACCATTTTCTCTGATTGACTCAACTAAATCAGACATATTTTGGTCTGAAAAAATTTGTCTAGGCTGATTTGAATTTGGACTTATTAAATCGACATCAATATGATCAATATAGTTTTCATTTGAACTATCAGTTTGATAGTTTGGTATAAGGGCCTCTAACCCTATTCCTAATGGTTTGTTTTTTTTATTTTTAGTCATATTTTATTTATTTTTAGATAATATTTCTGATACTAAATTCATATAATTTTGAGCTCCAGTTGATGCTGCATCGTATAATACAATTGGTTTTCCATGACTTGGAGCTTCTCCTAATCTTACATTTCTTTTAATGAATGTATTATATACCTTATCATCAAAATAATTTTTCACCTCTTCAACTACTTGTCTTGATAATTTTAATCTATTATCATACATAGTAATTAAAATTCCTTCAATTTCTAAATCAGGATTTAAATGTTTTTGAACTAATCTGATGGTATTAAGCAATTGCGAAAGACCTTCTAAAGCATAATACTCACATTGAATTGGAATAATAATTGAATCACAAGCAGTAAGTACGTTTAAAGTTAATAACCCTAAAGATGGAGGGCTATCAATTATTATATATTTATATTTTCCTAGAACGTTTTCAATTCCCTCTTTTAGAAATTTTTCTCTTGCGTATTGATTAACAAGTTCAACTTCAGCGCCAACTAATTTTCCAGATGCAGGTATTACATCCAAATAATTTAATTCTGTCTTTAAAATAGTTTTACTGATATCTTTTTTCTTAATAATTAAATCATAAATTGAATTTTTATATGTTCCAGGTCTAATCCCAACACCAGTTGTAGCATTTCCTTGAGGGTCCATATCGATCAATAGTGTAGGAGCCTCTGATATTGCTAAATATGAAGCAATATTAACTGAACTAGTTGTTTTTCCAACACCACCCTTTTGATTTGAAATTGCAATAATTTTAGTTTTGTAAAAATTAACCATTATTTATTTAACACCCTTAATCATCTAACGCCATTTCAATTTTAGATTTCATATTTTGTAAATGTAATTTTGTATAATTATCATACAGATTTTCTAAATCTTGTTCATTTATTTTTTTGTAAACAGTCTGCATTGACTCTAGGGCTAAATTTTGAGCGTCTACAGGATATTTTTTATCTTTAAAAATATTAATCATTAAAGAAATATGGTGACTTTGTAATTCTCTTCTAAAACTATTTATCGAATTTTTATTAAAAAGCTCTAACCAAATGATATTATTTAAACTATCAAACATTTCAAATAAAGTAAAGACTTCCTGTGTATTATTAAATCTTAACTCATTATCATGAACTCTACTTAATACATCTAGACTGAATAAGTTGTTAAGCGTTCTTGTTTGTAAGTTTTTTACCATTTTATGTATTGGGTAATCTAACTGATCCATATACCACAATGTACCTTCTAAATCGTCAAGTCTTGTTGGGGCTAATTTATTTAACAATTCAGGTGGAAAGTCAAAAAAATCAGAAGATAAAATGTATTTATCTAATAAGTCAATTGCTCTCCTTTGATCATCTGCATCAACCACAACAAAAGGATCTTTATCAAAGTCTCCAATATGATGTCTACTAAAATAAACACCTCCAACAAATTTATAAATATGCCTTGAAGCCCTAAAATATTCATATAATCCTTGTTGAAACTTATTTTTTACGTGATTAAAGCTTTTCCCATCAACCATTGAATCATCTAATATGATGTCCCAATAATCATTTATCATGCCAAGATAAATATCATAATACTCAATTGGATCTGAGCTCATATCATATCTAGATATCAATGGATCACATTCATCAGCATCTTCATCTGTACCATATGCAAGATAAGGGTTGTCAATTGATTTGGATATAATATCATCTAGACATTCTTTTTCTGATCTATAATTATCACAAGTAGAATATGCATACTCTATAGCCCAATCATCATACGGACCTGGTTCAGTTAGAAAATAATGGTTTCCTTTATCAAAAATATTTGCAGGTGTATAATCCATTACAGATGCTGTAATGTTGTATTTAGAAACAATTTCTGGATCAGATAATTGGTCTGAAGATAACATTGAACTTGCCTTAAAATTATGTCTGAGTCCAAGAGTATGACCAACCTCATGGAGTATTAAATCTACAATTCCTTCATAAACAAATTGGTCAAGCTCTTTATCATTTCCTTCTATTATTTCATTAGCAACCATATAATTCCATAAAAATGACATTTGATTTTGCTTTTCATATGAATAACTGCATTGATGTGAATTCAAAGAATCTATTTTAGGATTTATATTTGGATTTAACAATGGGTCTACTTGACTTGTATATTCATTATAGTAGTGTCTAATCCAATCTGAGCTTACCCTAACATCTGCATCATAAATTTCTCCTGTCATTGGATTTGCTCGACTTGGACCTACAGCTATTCCACTTCCAGGCTGTATCATCCATCTAATTGTATTATATCTCACATCAGCAGGGTCCCAATTAGCATCATCCGGCATTTGCTTAACAACAATTGCATCTTTAAAACCAATTTTTTCAAATGAGCTATTCCATGCTAAAACTCCATCTCTAAATGCCTTCCTAAATTTGTGTGGAACAGTATTTTCAATCCAAAATACAATAGGTTCTTTGGGTTTTGAAAGTTTAGCCCTTGGATTTTTTTTCTCAAGATTCCATCTAGTTATATATCTTTTATATGGTGATTTTGATAACATCTCATTATAATCCTGAAAAACTATATCAAAATGACCAACCCTATCATCTAATACTCTAGGCTTATAATTATTTTTCGGTAACTCACTTATACTAAGGTGGTATCTATGAAGCATACTTTTGGAATTAGGAAGAGTAAAAATATAGTCAGACTTTTTACCTTTATAATGAAAAACCATATCTAGCTCCGAATTAAATTCAAAAGAATTAATTTTTTCAAAATAACTATTTTTTTTATCTATAATATATTTTCCTCTGTTTGAAACTCCAGGAAAATCAAATATAAATAATTCTGATGCATCAATTAAAATTAAACTATCTATTTCAGAAACGGCTTGAATTTTAGCTGTAGAAAAAATTGATTCAGTAATATTATTTTGAATTGCTTTGAATATAGCAGAGTCTTTGTCAGCTCTAAATTTGATATTTTCAGAAATCATATGAATGTTTTTACCAACTTTTCTCAAAGAAAACGGAAACTCTCCTAACATAGCGCTTCCATGATATCTATAAGCATCACCTGTATTTCTTGTAATATTTAAAATGAAAGTTTTGTTTAAATGATTTTTATTTAACGAAATAAAACACTTACCTTGATCTTTACTCCAATAAAAATCAAAAAGACCCTCCTTACTGGAAAAACCTTTGATTAGACTTTCATATGAATTTTTGGATTTTGGTTTTTGTTGATTTTTTTTATCAACCTTTACTTTTTTTTCTTTTAAAAATTCATAATTGAAGCTATCATATTGACAAATTAATAAATTTATCAAAATAACTAAGTAGAATAATATTTTATTTTTGTATAATATCATTTCTTCCTGGTCCTATAGATATAATTGAAATTCTTGTTTCAAGAAAATCCTCTAAAAATTTAATGTATTCTTTACATTCTAAAGGTAGCATATTATAATCATTTATACCATTCAAATCACAGTTCCATCCTTTAAATTCTTTATAGACTGGAATAACCTTTTCTAAATCTACTGCCTCAGAATAATTTTGTATTTCATTTTGATTGTATTTATATCCAATACATACATTTATTTTTTCAAAACTATCTAATATGTCGAGTTTTGTTAAGGCAATATCAGTCAAACCATTAATCATGCAGCTGTATTTTGCAGCTAAACCATCAAACCAACCACATCTTCTTGGTCTTCCAGTAGTTGCACCAAATTCCATACCAATGTCTTGCAATTTTTTTCCATCTTCATCAAACAATTCTGTTGGGAATGGACCGCTTCCTACCCTAGTTGCATATGCTTTAAATATTCCAATTATATTTTCAAATTTAGTCAGTGGTAGACCTAATCCAGTAGTAATTCCTCCCGAAAACGGACTAGATGAAGTAACAAATGGATATGTTCCATGATCAATATCAAGCAAAGTACCTTGAGCACCCTCTATAAGTATATTTTTTTTTGAAAAAAGCAAACTTAAAGTATCTTTAACATATGTTTTAATCTCTTTACAAGCGTCAAAAAATGAATTTATTTCAGATTTCATAGTTTCATAATCAGCATCAGTAATTTGATGGTTGGAAATACATTGATTCATTCTACTAATAAAAGCAGCTTTTAACTTATCACTATCACTCAAATCCAAAGCCCTAATACCAACTCTATTATATTTATCTACATAGCAAGGCCCAATTCCTTTACATGTAGTTCCAATGAAATTATTTGTTTTTTCTTCATTTTTTCTATCCAAATATTTATGTAAAGGAGTAACAATATGAGCATTTGGTGAAATTATTATATTTTCAGTTGAAATATTTTTTTGTCTAAGCATATTTATTTCTTCAACTAATTCAATAGGGTCTATAACCATACCATTACCCATTATGCAGTAACAATCTTTTCTTAAAATTCCTGATGGTATTTGATGCAAAACTATTTTTTCATCATTTTTATAGACTGTATGACCAGCATTAGCACCACCTTGATACCTTGCGACAATTTCAGAATCTTTGCTAAGTAAATCAACTATTTTTCCTTTTCCTTCATCACCCCATTGACCACCAATTACAGCTTTAATTGCCATTATATTTCCCTTTCATTTTCTTCAACATAATATTTGTCCCTTAAAAACATCATAATTGGTGTAGAAACAAATATTGAAGAATAAGTTCCTGATAAAACACCCACAATTAGAGCAAAAGATAAACCTCTTAAACTTCCACCTCCAAAAATAAAAAGTGAGCTTACAACAAACAAAGTTGTAATAGAAGTAATTATTGTTCTATTGAAAGTTTCATTCAACGATAAATTTATAATTTCTGATAATTCCATATTTGAATATTCATAAATGTTTTCACGCATTCTATCAAATATTACAATTGTATCATTAAGTGAATATCCAATTATAATAAGAAATGCAGCAATAATATTAACATTAAATTCAAATGAAAATAATATTAACAAAGTCATCACAATTAAAATGTCATGAAATAGAGCAAATATAGAGCCTATTGCAGAATACCAATCAAATCTTATAATAATGTATAGACCAATTAGCAGTAAAGCTATTGATAAAGCTTTAAGAGCATCATACTTTAAATCTGATGAAATGGTTGAACCTATTTTGTTGAAACTAACAACGTTGATATTTTTACTAATTAAATTTTGATCTATATCATTATCAAATAAGATACGAATATTATCATTTCCATAAGTTTTAATATTAGAGAATTTAATAGACATACTATTTAAATAGGTTGCTAGCTGTTCTTTTGTTGATAAATTATCATCTAATTTTACAATTACCTCAGTTCCTCCTTTAAAATCTATACCTAAAGTTGGCCCTTTAAAAAAGTATAAAATCACTCCTAAAATAATTAAACTATAAGATAAATATTTAGCATATTTAAACTGGGATACAAAATTTATCTTCTTATCTTTTAAAAATCTAATCATATGGTAATTTTTTGGACTTTTTTAAATTTTAAATATGTTAGAATTATTGTCTTTGTTACAAAAATTGCTGTAAACATTGAACAAATAATACCCATTGATAAAGTAACAGCAAAACCCTTGATTGGACCTGACCCAAATAAATATAAACTACCAGCAGATATCAAGGTAGTTAAATTGGAATCTAATATTGTTTTAAATGCTCTATTATAACTATGCTCAATAATATCCATAATATTTCTATGTTTTGACATTTCTTCTCTAATTCTTTCAAAAATAATCACATTTGCATCTATTGCCATACCTACAGTTAATATCATTCCTGCAATACCAGGTAGTGACAATGTTGCATTTATCCATGGATTTGACAAAAAAGCAATGATGAAGAGTAGATTTAAAATCATTGCAAAATTGGCTAATAATCCAAACCCTTTATAATATAAAATCATGAATATAAAAATAGAAAATAAAGCAATAATTATTGATTTATACCCATTATTAATTGAATCACTTCCAAGAGAAGCGTCGACTTGTAATTTTGAAGCTACACTTATTTTAGACGGTAATTCTCCTGCAATTAAAATCGCCTCAATATCTTTTGCTTCATTTTTAGAAAAATTTCCAGTAATCTGAGCTTTGCCTCCAGAAATTTTTTGATTTATTCTTGGAGCCATCTTAACCTCATTATCTAGAACTATGGCTAAGAATTTTCCTTTGTTATCATCTGTGATCTCCTCAAAAACTCTGGGATTTTCAAACTCTAACGAAATATACCATTGGCCACTATTCATATCTTCAATAGGAAACTGTTGTGCTCTAGGATTTTTTATTTCTGAACCAGATAATTCAACATATTTATTTAAGAAAAATAATTGTGTAAATCCTTCAAACTCTTGATCAGGCTTACCCCATAAAAATTCAGAATCAATTAGATAGCCAAAATTATCATTATTAGTAAAAATTTTACTCACATCATTTACAAATTCATTTTGAACAAAAGTATATGGAAGTATAGCACTTGATGGTGCAGCACTAAACTCTAACATGGTATTTCCATTAAAGATGTAAATGTATTTACTTATTTCTGAAAAGCCTGTTAATTTATTTAATTTTTTACTCCATGTTTTATAATTATCTTTAACTAATTTAAACTCTAATTTGCCTGTATTTTTTATAAGAGATTCAGCTCTACTTGTATCTTGGATGCCAGCTATCTCAATAACTATTTGACTATTGCCTTTTGTTTGTATAACAGGTTCTGTAACACCCATAGCATCAATTCTGTTACGTATGATTTCGGTTGATGAAAGTAATTTTGTCGTTAATTTTTCTTTGAGTATCATTTTTAAATATTCAGATTCTTGATTAGTATCAATACTTTGAGGAATAAAGTCTGAATAGAAATTTATTAAAGTTTGATTATCATAACGATCAAAAATATTATCAATAAAAGTTATATTCGTTGATTCAGAATGAATATTTTTTAAAATTGATTCATAACTCTTTAGTTCTTTAAAATCATTTTTATATTCATCATTGACTAAATTAATCATTAAATCTACAAGATCAAGTTCAAGCACCATATGAATTCCACCCTGTAAGTCTAAACCTAAAGTCAAACTTTTATCTTTTATATCCTGTATTTCATTTAGCTTTTCTGTAGAAAAAGAAGAGTAGTCATTACCAAAATAATTTGAATAATAATCAATAGTCGGACTTATACCAATTAATGAAATAATTGATAAACCTAAAAAAATAAACCATCTAAAGTATAGCATATAGTACTTCTATTTTACTTAGCAATTAAAATTTAATTCTAAAGTTAAATATTATATAATCAAACGAAAAGAATATTATGAATTTAAGTATGAAAAATATATTTTTTATTATAGATAATTGATATAAAAGAGATAAAGATATAAATTTGAAAAAAAATAATGAAATTATTATAGTTTTAGGCCCTACTGCTAGTGGAAAAACTAATTTAGCTGTTCAGATTGCTTCAAATTTGAATGGAGAAATTATATCAGCTGATTCAAGACAGATTTACAAGGGGCTTGACATAGGCACTGGAAAGGATCTGGAAGAATACAATTTAGATAACAAAACAATTAGTCACCATCTTATTGATATCTTAAATCCAAAAGAAAACTATAGCGTTTATTCTTTTCAAAGAGATTTTATTAGTTCTTACAAAAAAATAATTAATAAAAATAAAAAAATAATACTTTGCGGAGGTACAGGTCTTTATATAGAATCACTACTTCTTGATTATGATTTATCAAATAGCCCACCCCCTGATACAAATCTAAGAATTAAACTGTCAAAAAAAAGCACCTCAGAACTTAAAAGCTATCTTAATGATATCAATAATGATATAATTAAAAACCCAAAGAATGATACAAAAAATAGGATTATAAGAAATATTGAAATTTGTTTAAGCAGAAAGAAAAGTTCGCCATCTCTTAAAGAAATTCCTTTAAATAATTATAAGATAATTGGTATAAATCCTGGAAGAGATATAATTAGAAAAAAAATAACTGATAGATTAATTAAAAGATTAGAAGAAGGGATGATATTAGAAGTTGAAAATTTACTAAAATCAGGGGTAGGCCATGATCGTTTATTTTACTTTGGTCTAGAGTATAGATATATTAGTGAATACATTAATGGTAACTTAACTTATGATGAATTAGTTAAAAATTTAAACACTGCTATTCACAGGTTTGCAAAAAAACAAATGACTTTTTTTAGAAGAATGGAAAGGCGAAATATTAAAATAAATTGGATAGAAGATAATAATTTAAATGAAATAAAAGATTTCTTATAAAAATTTATTATATTATTAATATCAATCACACAAAAATTTTATGGAAAATTTAGAAGAAAATAAAAAATTATTAAAAATTCCAGTCCGTAAGAAAATTAAATATATGGATGGCCTTAGATTGAACAGGGCCATAATTTCTGGCGTTAAATTTCTTATTTCAAGACAAGATTATTTAAATAAAATCAATGTTTTCCCTGTACCAGATGGTGATACTGGGACTAACATGGCATTTACATTATCATCTATCATGGAAGCTTCTATAGGACAGATAGAACCAAGAGTTGATGTTTTTACAAAAATTATTTCTGATGCTGCAATCGATGGAGCTAGAGGAAACTCTGGAGTTCTAATCGCACAATTCTTTGTAGGTTTTGGTGAAGGTTGTGAAGGTAAAGAAAAATTAGATTGTCATACACTTGTTAAAGCATTTAAAAATGGTTCTATATCTGCTAGAGAAGCTATGGAAGACCCTAAAGAGGGAACGATTTTAACTATCTTTCAAGATTTTTCAGATGAAATAAATAAAGTCGTTGAAGATGGCACTCAAGATTTATATGAAATAATGAAGATTGGTTATAAGGCTGCATGTAAATCACTTGAAGAAACACCTCAAAAATTAAAAATACTAAAAAAAGCAGGCGTTGTTGATGCAGGCGCACAAGGCTTTGTAGATTTTTTAACTGGAGTCTTAAATTTTATTGAGGATGGTTCATTAAAAGATGTGGATATAAGCACAATAGCAGTTAAAGATACTGAATTTAATCAAGAAGGTCATCATATGGATGAAGATATTGATATAAATTATAGATATTGCACTGAATGTAGAGTCAAAGGTTCTAATATGGACAAAAAAGAACTTAGACAAAATTTAAAAAAAATTGGTGATAGCCTTATTGTTGCTGGTTCAAAAGATAGAATTCATGTCCATATTCATTCCAACAAACCTGCTCAAGTATTTTCAATGTGTGAAAGATTTGGCGATGTAGATGAACAAAAAGCTGATGATATGTTCCACCAACAGCAACTTTTAAATACAAAAAATATTGAAAAAAGATCCGTAGCCATTGTTACTGATTCAGCGTCTGATTTTATGGATGATAACTT
>Ga0208130_1001719_pt1 | contig 10438 bp, 8 predicted proteins | sample ETNtaG_31_FD_185771 | JGI IMG/M metagenome (GOLD analysis project Ga0208130, IMG submission 185771) | Marine microbial and viral communities from oxygen minimum zone, Eastern Pacific Ocean - ETNP201310SV78 (SPAdes) (version 2) | ecosystem: Environmental > Aquatic > Marine > Oceanic ...
AATTTTATCTTTTGTAGTCGGCTTTGACTCACATTCTTCGTCATAGGTTGAATATAAGTAAGCTGTGGTTGTTTTAAACTCAGCAGCACATGTGTCGACTCTTTTATAAACAGGAAGAATGCCTTGAGAGATTCTTTTCTTTCTAACATCGGCCTCATTTACCGAGAGAAGTTCAGCTAATCTTGCATCTGAAAAACCTTTTGATTTAAGTGATTGCATCAATTCTGAATCTATCGAATCAATATGGGTATTTCTAATCTCAGACTCGATATTCATTAATTCTTCTATATAGACCAAATACCAAGGGTCAATTTTTGTTAGCTCATAGACTTTCTCAACACTGTATCCTTCTCTAAAGGCCTGAGCAACGTAAAGCAATCGGTCTGGATTTGGATTGATCAATTGATCATCAAAATCTTTATCCGCATGCATTTCTGTGAAACCATGATGATTGTTCTCAAGACTTCTTATTGCTTTTTGTAGAGATTCCTGAACATTTCTACCAATGGCCATAGCTTCACCAACGGATTTCATTTGTGTTGTCAAGGTTGAACTGGCGCCTGGGAATTTTTCGAATGTGAACTTTGGTATTTTGGTAACGACATAATCTATGGTTGGCTCAAATGAAGCCGGTGTAAGTCCACCTGTTATGTCATTTGAGAGCTCATCCAGAGAGTATCCAATGGCAAGTTTTGCAGCTATTTTTGCAATTGGGAACCCAGTAGCTTTTGAGGCCAATGCTGATGATCTCGAGACCCTTGGATTCATTTCGATTACGATCATTCTTCCATTGTCTTGATTGATAGCAAACTGAACATTTGAACCACCTGTGTCAACGCCAATTCTTCTGAGTATTGCAATAGAGTAATCACGCATTACCTGATATTCCTTGTCTGTTAACGTCTGCGCTGGGGCAACAGTTATCGAATCACCAGTGTGAACGCCCATTGGATCTACATTTTCAATTGAACAAATAATAATGGCGTTATCATTTTTATCTCTGACCACTTCCATCTCATACTCTTTCCAACCCAGAAGAGATTCCTCTATCAAAACTTCAGTGGTTGGAGATAATTCCAATCCTCTTTTTACAATTGTGATGAGATCTTCTTCATTTTCTGCTATTCCTCCACCACTGCCGCCAAGAGTGAATGATGGCCTGATGATTAATGGATATTTGATCTTGTTTGCAATATCGATTGCCTCTTCCAAAGTATTTGCTATTTCTGATTTCGCGACATCAATATTGATTTCACCCATTGCTACCTTGAAGAGTTCTCGATCTTCAGCGGTATCAATTGCCTCTTTTGAGGCACCAATCATTTCGACATTGTATTTTTCAAGAATACCTCTAGAGGCAAGATCAAGTGCTGTATTAAGAGCTGTCTGACCGCCCATTGTAGGTAAAAGTGCATCTGGCTTTTCACGGTCTATAATCTTTTCGAGTGTCTGCCAGTTTATTGGCTCTATGTATATTGAATCTGCAACATCTGGATCCGTCATGATTGTTGCAGGATTTGAATTGACCAATATGATTTTATAGCCTTCTTCTCGAAGTGCTTTACAGGCTTGTGTTCCCGAGTAATCGAACTCGCATGCTTGCCCAATAATAATCGGTCCCGCGCCGATAATTAGAATTGATTCAATGTCAGTTCTTTTTGGCATTTTTTATATTCTTGATAAATTTTTCAAATAAGGGTTGTATGTCATGAGGTCCTGGGCTTGCTTCTGGATGGCCTTGAAAGCTGAAGGCATTTTTATCTCTCAGTTCAATACCTTGAATTGATTGATCAAATAGCGATTTATGAGTGACCTTAACATTCTTTGGAATTGTTTCTTCACTGACAGTAAAACCATGATTTTGACTCGTGATGTAAACGACACCTGATTCTGTATCAATAACAGGATGGTTGGCTCCATGATGACCAAATTTCATCTTTTGCGTTTTTGCGCCTGATGCTATCGCTAGCAATTGATGTCCAAGACATATGCCAAATATTGGAATATCTGATTCCAGCAGCTTTGTGATACATCTGATCGCATAATCACATGGTTCCGGATCACCAGGACCATTTGATAGAAAGACGCCATCAGGTTCGTATTTCATTAACTCATCAAATGAAGTTTCAGCTGGCAATACAGTTACTTTGCACTCGTTTTTCGAGAGTAGATTAAGGATGTTTGTTTTTACACCAAAATCAATGGCAACGACATGATATTGACTGCCTGATGTATTGGATGATGGTGAAAAGATATATGGGTTTTTGGTTGATACTTCTTTAGCAAGATCCATTCCAGCTAAGCCCGGAAATGATTTTGCCTCAGCTATTGCTTGTTCAGCTGTCAATCCATCTGCCACCAAACAAGCATTCATAGCGCCATAATTTCTTAAGTGATTGGTCAGTTTTCTGGTATCGATATTAGATATTCCTACAATTTCATTCTTTATGAGGAAATCTTCAAGACTGATTTGATTTCTCCAATTACTCGGAATGGGTGAGCTCTCCCTAATAACCAGTCCTGAACAGAAAGAATCTTTACTTTCATTGTCTTCGTCATTTGTTCCTGTATTTCCGATATGTGGATAGGTCAGCGTCACAATTTGTTTATGATATGAAGGGTCCGTAATGATTTCCTGATACCCAGTCATTGCAGTATTGAAAACGACTTCACCAACGGAATGTGACTTGATACCAATAGATTTACCAGAGAACATAGTGCCATCTTCAAGTATCAGTAATGCGTCTTTCAAATTTCTTCCTTCAGTACCTATTTGGGCTCTAAAAAAGGGAAGGACTTTGTGAGCCCTTCCCTTGAGAAGTTTGGAACCAGAACCATATTAGGTTCAAATCAGTCTGATGTCATCAAAAAATTATTTTTATTCGCTAATTCTTTTAAAGAAGTCACTCACACTGTCTGTCCATGATTTTTTATTCGGACGATGATCTGTCTTACTGCTATCGATTGAATGATCAAAGTCTCTGAGAATATCTTTTTGTTCTTGAGTAAGGTTGATTGGTGTTTCAACTTGAACTGTGCAATATAAATCACCGAAAAAATTCTCTCTATATGATTTAATTCCTTTGCCTTTTAAACGAAATGTTTTCCCTGACTGTGTTTCTGGAGGTATTGTTAAATTAACAGCGCCATCAATTGTGGGTGCTTCTACTGTACCGCCTAGAACTGCTTTACCGAAACTGATTGGGATTGTACATATCAAGTGATTTCCTTCACGATCAAATATTTCATGTTTCTCAACTGTTACATCTACATATAAATCACCTGATGGGCCACCTTTAATGCCTGCCTCGCCTTCACCTGAAAGTCGAATGCGGTCAGAATTGTCAACACCAGCAGGTATCTTTATAGCAATTGTTCTATTGGATCTCTTCCTTCCAGCTCCAGAGCAGTTCGAACATGGATCTTTTATCATTTCACCCGAACCTCTACAATCTGGACAAGTTTGCTGCAGAGTAAAGAAGCCCTGTTGAACTCTGACCGCACCCCTGCCGTCACACTTTATACATCGTGTTGCAGATGTTCCTTTTTTCGCACCTGATCCGTTACAAACATCACATTGGTTATAGGATGGTATATCAACATTGATTTTGTCACCAAACACAGCCTGTTCGAGCGTTAGATTTATTTCATACCTAAGATCCGAACCTCGTTGTGCCGAGGATCGACGAGATTGACCTCGCCCACCACCGAATATATCTCCAAAAACATCTCCAAAAATATCATTGAAAGCATCACCAGTATTGAATCCACCGCCCATACCTCCTTGCTGATTAACTCCGGCATGTCCAAACTGATCATAAGCGGCCCTTTTTTGTTTATCTGATAAGATTGAGTAGGCCTTTTGAATGGCTTTAAATTTCTGTTCAGCTTCAGAATCGTCAGGATTTCTATCTGGATGCCATTTCATGGCAAGCTTTCGATAAGCTTTCTTTATATCAGCATCAGATGAGTTCTTCTCGATACCCAAAGTTTGATATAAATCTTGTTCACTCATTTTTTTTCCCAAATATAATCAGACAGGAGATATGAACCCTGTCTGATGTATTGTTAGTGCTTTTTCAGTTAATGAGTATTTTTATTCTCTTCAGAATCAACTTCCTCATATTCAGCATCAACAACATTCTCATCTTCTGAAGTGTTTTCAGGAGATTCATTTTGTGCATCGGTCTGTGCCTCTTCGAATGCTTTTTGTGCAATGCCAACAGACGCTTCCGATAATGTTTTAAGTTTAGATTCGATTTTATCTTTCTCATCTGACTTCAGTGAATCTTTCAAGTCATTCAATGCAGATTCAACATTTGATCTTTCTTCATTGGTTACTTTCTCACCTAGCTCTTCTAAAGATTTCTCTGTCGCATGTATCACTTGATCAGCCTGATTCTTGATATCAACGAGCTCTCTAAAATCTTTATCACTGTCAGCATTGGCCTCCGCTTCAGAAATCATTGTTTCAATTTCTTCATCAGATAGTCCGCTGGAGGCCTTGATTACAATTTTTTGCTCTTTGCCCGTTTCTTTGTCAGTTGCTGATACGTTAATGATTCCATTTGCATCAATATCAAATGCCACTTCAATTTGAGGCATCCCTCTTGGTTTTGAAGGTATATCGGTCAAATCAAATCGTCCAAGTGATTTATTGTCCTGGGCACGTTCTCGTTCTCCCTGTAGAACATGAATTGTCACAGCGGTTTGATTGTCTTCAGCAGTAGAAAATATTTGCTCTGCTTTTGTAGGTATTGTGGTGTTCTTTTCAATTAATTTTGTAGTCACACCTCCCAATGTTTCAATACCCAATGACAAAGGCGTTACATCCAGTAATAAAACATCTTTGACATCACCAGAGAGAACGCCACCTTGGATAGCAGCTCCAATAGCAACTGCTTCATCTGGATTAACATCCTTCCTGGGTTCAACACCAAAAAAAGATTTTACTTCGTCCTGTACTTTTGGCATTCGAGTCTGTCCACCCACCAATATCACATCATTGATTTCACTGGTCGATAATCCAGCATCATTCAGTGCTGTTTTACATGGCTCTATTGTTTGTACAATCAAGTCCTCAACCAATGACTCCAACTTTGCTCTCGTCAAAGTTAAGTTCAAGTGTTTAGGACCAGATGCATCTGCAGTGAGATATGGTAAGTTGATATCAGTTTGAGCCTGATTTGATAACTCTATCTTAGCTTTTTCTGCCGCTTCTTTTAGTCTTTGAACTGCCTGCGGATCGCTTGATACATCCATTCCAGTTTGATTTTGGAATTCTCCGAGGAGATGATCTATCACTCTGAGGTCAAAATCCTCACCACCAAGAAAAGTATCACCATTTGTTGCAAGTACTTCGAACTGATTTTCTCCATCAACATCAGCAATTTCTATGATTGAGACATCAAATGTACCGCCACCTAAATCGTATACAGCAATTTTCTTGTCACCACGCTTTTTGTCCATGCCATATGCTAGTGCAGCTGCTGTTGGTTCATTGATGATTCTTTTGACATCCAATCCTGCAATTTTCCCAGCATCTTTTGTAGCTTGTCTTTGAGAGTCATTAAAATATGCTGGTACAGTAATCACAGCTTCAGATATTGATTCACCAAGATAACTCTCAGCTGTTTCTTTCATTTTTCTCAATACTTCTGCTGAAATAGCAGGTGGAGCCATTTCTTTGTCACCTGTCTTAACCCAAGCGTCTCCATTGTCTGCTTTGATGATTTTGAATGGAACTTTATCAATGTCTTTTTTGACAACATCATCATCATGCTTTCTACCAATTAGTCTTTTGATTGCAAATAACGTATTCTCAGGATTGCTGATTGCTTGTCGTTTTGCTGACTGACCAACGAGGAACCTGTCGTCTTCTTTTGAATACGCCACTATTGAAGGTGTGGTCCTATCTCCTTCTGTATTCTCGATTACTTTGGCCTGATCGCCATCCATGACAGCAACACACGAATTTGTTGTTCCAAGGTCAATTCCGATTACTCTACCCATTTTTATTTTCTCCATGTTTAAGTAGGTTCTAACGGATATATATGTCCGCTTTATTAATTTTCAAGGAAATATCAGTCTTTTTCTGTTTCAGACGAAACAATTACTCTTGCTGGTCTTAATAGCCTATTTTGAAGTCTATACCCCTTTTGAATGACATTCACAATATAACCAGGCTCCGTATTCTCATCGTTAATGATGCTCATAGCTTCATGATTCTCTGAATCGAATTTCATATCTTGTGGATCAATGACTTCAATTGAGAATTTATCCAGAATAGAGATAAATTGTTTATAAGTAGCCTTTTGGCCAGCGATAAAAGTTTCAATGCCATCATCTGCTTCCGTATCTATAGTCATTCCAATCTCAAAACTATCTATTACTGGAATGATTTCTTGAAACACTCTTTCTATTGAAGCTTTGGCAGCACTCTCTATGTCTTTTACATTTCGTTTTCTTAAGTTTTCAATTTCAGCCTGAAGTCTAAGAATTTTCTCCCAATGTTCATCAATCTTATTTTGAAGACTTTCCTCAGAATGTATTGAATCATCAGTCGCTGAATCATCAGAGAGGTTTTCATCTTCTGAGATATTTTCTAATTCATCGTTTATGTCATTATCATTGTTTTCAATCATACGATCTCCTTATTGAAATGAGATATATGGGCAATTGTTAGGATTTCAAAGTTTTGCTGAGTAATTTCGCTGTTACATCAACTACGGGTATGACACGTTGATATGCCATTCTTGTTGGTCCAATTACACCAAGCACACCAATAGAGCCCTCCTCATTGGTATATGGGGCTGTTATCAGAGTGCAATTATCGAATATCTTATAGCCGGATTCTTCACCAATAAATATTTGAATATTGCTTGTTGCGAGGCTCTTATCCAATATATTGAGTAATTCTTGTTTCTCACTAAAAGCATTGAATAATGCCTTTAATCTTTTGATATCTGATAACTCATCATGATCCATCAGATGACTTTCACCTGTCACATAATAATTATCATTGTCTTCTGTGTTCAAAACATCATCCGCAATATCAATGATATTGTTCATCAGGGTTTTTGCCAGATCCGAAGTCTCTTTAAGTTGGTTTAGGAGATCTTCTTTAATAAATTCTAGACTCTTGCCTGAATAATTTTGGTTAAGATAATTTGCAGAGTGTTGAAGCTCTTCTCTAGTGTAATCGCGTTTCATTTGAAGAATCTTATTCTCAACTTCTTTTTGATTGATAACAATAATGGCCAGAATTCTTTGATCTGATAATGGAATGAAATCAATTTCCTTCAAAAAATTATTCTTTTTTCTTGGCACTGTAACAATCCCAGCAAGATGAGTAATATTTGATAAGGTGCTGGAGACATTCAATGCCAGGTCCTTGTTTGATGAAGTCAGAGTTGAGACAGTGTTTTCAATTGAAATATATTCATCTTGTTCAAGTGGTTCCAGTTGTAATAAGGAGTCAATGAAGAAACGATAACCCTTGGGTGTGGGTATTCTTCCAGATGATGTATGTGGAGATGCTATAAAGCCCAGATCTTCGAGATCTGACATGACATTCCTGATAGTTGCTGGGCTCAGATTAAATTTGTCATTCGATGCAAGTTTCTTTGATCCAATTGGGTTACCCTCTTCGATATAAGAGTCAATGATTGCAGACAAAATCATTTCAGCCCGATTGGTTGCCAGTTTGTTTTTCGACATTGTTCTAAGATTTATTAAATTCGATACCGTATAATTTATCAGAAAATATAGATGAGTAAATTATTTCAATTTTTATGATTGATTCAATAAAGAAAATACTTTTTACAGGTTCACTTAAAGATGATTACTTAAGTAACCTTATTTTAGATTTCTCTACGGCAATAGACGAGCATCAGCTTGAGCTTTACAGCTATAGTCATTCAAATGATCAAGATCATATTTCAAATGTAAAACAAATCAATGAAGATCAAATATCTCTTATGGATTTAATTGTTTCAATTGGTGGCGATGGAACCATGCTTAAATCATCAAAATTGGCAAGTAAACACAATGTTCCAATTACTGGCATCAATAAAGGGCGTTTAGGCTTTTTAACAGATATTAATCCTGATCTTGTCTCTTCTGTTCTAAAAGAAGTTATTAAAGGCGATTATCAGACTGAGTCAAGAATGTTGCTAGATGTGAAAATATTGAATAATGATCAAGAAGCTTTTATTGGTCATGCAATCAATGATTTGGTTATCAATAAAACAAAGACCGGAAGAATGATTAATGTTCTTACCTCGATCGATGGGAATTATGTGAATTCAAATGAAGGTGATGGATATATTGTATCCACACCAACTGGATCAACTGCATACTCACTGAGCTGTGGTGGCCCAATCATCAATCCAAATTCAGATTCTTTTTTATTGGTTCCTATCGCTCCACACACATTAACCAATAGGCCAATGGTTATATCATCAAATTGCGATATAAAGCTCGAATTTGCAGATCAGGATGATGATTTGATAGAAATCAGTCTTGATGGAGAGATAATTTCTGAGATATCAGGCAGTGATTGTATTATGATCAGCAAGTCAACTAGTACTGTGGAGTTCATTCACCCAAATCAATATGACTACTATGAAACTTTGAGGTCAAAATTATTTTGGGGACACGATAAGAGAAATGCATAAACATCATTTACTAAAATTACTTTTAATCTGTTTCATTACATCATCATGTGTGTACAGGCCAGATCTGCAGCAAGGAAACTTACTAAAGATTGAAAATATTGACAGAGTTGAAATTGGCATGACAAAGAGTCAGATTCGTTACCTCTTGGGTGGTCCCGTCATAGGAAATCCATATCAAACTGATCGCTGGGATTATATATATCTGTACCAAGACAGAATGAGTTCTGACCCAACAAATGATGATCAAAGATATTGGTTGGTGGTTTACTTTGAAAATGAAAAAGTCATAAAGATAGATAAAGACGTTTTAGCAAGGCCAGATTTTTAACTCCCTACCCTTCGATCTTTCTTTTAAATGCCTCGATGATTCTTTGGCTTACAACATCAATATTCTTTGAAAACATAATCTCTGTAATAGGATTGACAATTGAGTAAGTCATCTTGAATTTAAGTTCGGTTTCATTTTCATTGATGAAATTGAAAAACCATTTTGCATGAAATGTTTTAAAAGGCCCTTTGACAAATTCCATATCTATGAATTCATTCTTTTTAAAAGTATTTTCTGATATGAACTCTGAGCTTGCTCCCAAGAAAGACAGTTGGAGTGATGCTTTTATTTTATCCTCTCTTTCCTCAATTATTGTTGATTGAGAGCAAAATGGTATGAATGACTGATAATCATCGACATCATTGAGTACATCGAATACTTTATCAATTGATTTACTTACTAAAAATGTTCGAGTGTATTCTTTCAATTCAAATGATGCCAATAGCATTTAGAAACACTAGTATCACTCCAATTGGTGCGATGTATCTTGCGCTGAATCTCCAAAGTTCATAAATTGTTGTCGAAGCATCTGACAACTCTTCTGTAGAGTGACTCTTTTTCATGACCCAACTGGCAAAAATTGTAAACAATAACCCACTCAATGGCAGCATGATATTGCTAGCTAAATAATCAAAGTTATCAAAGAGCGTGCCTTTCCAAAATGTAAAATGAGAGAGTATATTGAATGAAAATATCGATAAAAATCCAAGTATCCAGATTAGAAAACCAATGATGATCGCTGACTTGCCTCTGCTGTAGTCCTTGTTTTCAATCATCCATGCAACAGAGGGTTCCAATAGGCTTAATGCCGAAGTGATTGCAGCAAATGCCAAGAGTATGAAAAAGAGTCCTGAAAATATATATCCACCTGTGATTTCATTGAAAGCAAGCGGTAATGTTAAAAAAATTAATCCAGGACCATCAGTTGGCTTTAATCCAAATTGAAAAACAATTGGAAAAATAACCAACCCAGCCAGTAAAGCAATAGCGGTATCACAAAAAATTATTGTTGTTGTGGTTCCGATTATTGATTCATTCTTAGGTAAATAGGCACCGTACATGACTATACAACCCATACCTAAGCTCAATGTAAAAAATGCCTGACCCATTGCTGCAAGGATGCTTTGAGATGTTATTTTTGAAAAATCAGGTTTGAGCAGAAAATTTACCCCCGCCATGAAATCCCCTTGGAAAATTGAGTATAAAAGCAAAATGATCAATATAAAAAGCAATCCCGGCATCATGAATTTCACTGCACGCTCCAGCCCGTCTTTGATGCCTCTTGCAATGATTGAAATTGTGATCAGCATGAACAAGCTGTGATAAAACAATTGTGTTGTCGCAGATCCAGTTAATTCGCTAAAGATTGATTGAGCAGATTGATTATTGAGATCCGATAACTCTCCTAACGCTGATAGTTTAAAGTAGTGAA
>Ga0208130_1001721_pt1 | contig 10429 bp, 12 predicted proteins | sample ETNtaG_31_FD_185771 | JGI IMG/M metagenome (GOLD analysis project Ga0208130, IMG submission 185771) | Marine microbial and viral communities from oxygen minimum zone, Eastern Pacific Ocean - ETNP201310SV78 (SPAdes) (version 2) | ecosystem: Environmental > Aquatic > Marine > Oceanic ...
TTTCATAATCAGCAATAGTCTCCAACTATTTTTAGCTTAATTCGAAAAGTTAATTGGACTATTTAAATTCGACTAGCCGAAGAAAAGGTAAAACAACTAAAAAAGACTCAAATTAAGCCAATTTCAAATTTGTAGCTTGGTTCTTACCATTACGGCCTTCTTCAACATCAAAAGACACTTTTTGATTATCTTGAAGCTCGTTTAGACCTGATTGTTGAACTTGTGAGATATGAACAAAAATATCTGCATCACCATCATCTGGGGCGATAAACCCATAACCTTTTGTTCCGTTGAACCATTTTACTGTTCCAGTAGCCATCGATCTTTCTCCTGTGCATATGGGGTAAACCCATTGTTGATCTAGTCTTCCAAATTCGAGAGACTGCCTATGAGGATCAGCGATCGATATTAGTAAACTTACCGTGAAATAACCGAAGACTGTTAAAAGGGCAAGCAATTTAACTTAAATAAAAATGTTTAAATACATGTAGAATATTTAAGAGGATCTATAGATTTTATCATCTTTGAAAAATTGTATTCAGCTAAATAGCTTCTGCGAACCCATATCGGGTATTTTGTGAGGATCATCGCGCAACGAACAGTAATATTCATAAAGCAATTTTTCACCATATTGTGGCGTCTTCTCTGCACTGTAAGAACCTGTCTCAGCATCATAAAGAAGCATAGACTCTTGAGCATAATATTTACCTATTTTTAGCAGCTCGATATGATCTTTTATTTTGCTGGAGAAAACAGAAAAAGGTAATAAAAAAGCTATAATTATATCGAATATACGGTGAGAGACATGCCTGATTTTTTTTGGTCTATTAAATATTTCGAAAATCATTTCTGCTTGATCTAAAGGGGTAATCACCGGTCCAGGTCCACCCACCGGTAACGATTTATTCCAAAATTCTTTTTGAACTATGCAATTGCTAATGTATCTTGCCAAATCTGTCTCTGAAATAGGAAGTGAGCTAGTTTCTCGGCCCGATCCGAATACTAAAAAAGATTTACCCTGCTTAATACGATTTATTTGACCCGATAATGATTTAAAAAAAGCAGTCGGTAGTACAATCGAATACCTTAAACCCGAAGCAATCAATTCGTTTTGAAATCTTAATTTTTCATTTTGAAATGCAAGTTTTGGCTTTTGAATGCAAATTGCAGATAAAAGTATGAAATGTTGAACTTTAGTTTTACAAGCAAATCGCAAAAGATCGGAGTTTAAACCATAGTCGACGTAATTGGCGTCTTCTGCTCTGCCAGATCTACTAGCTAGGCAAGAAATGACAACATCAACTTTCGGAAATTGCTGCGTCCAGTCTTCTTTTGTATCAATATCCACTGAAAGAACATTAAGATTACTTGCATTAGATTGAGCGAACTTAGTATTTTGTCTGACTATTACGTAAACAAAGTAACCACGCTCAATCAGTTCTGCCACTACGGCTCTACCAATATAACCGCTGGCTCCAGCCACTAAAACTCTTTTTGCAGATCCATCAGTCACTGTGTTTATTAACTCTCTTTGGTAAACTTAACTACTAGTGTATATAAAAATTGAAAATTCCGACGTCGATATTACCTATCATTTTGGCAAAGGAAACAGCTTCTTAAAATGTTAAACCAATTTATATTTAAAATAAATGTTCAGGAAGAGTGGATAGACTATAACAATCACATGCAAGACGCATATTACGGTTTGGCCTTTAGCTATGCAGTCGATCATTTCCAAGATGCGGTAGGGTTTGATGAGAATTACAGATCACGAACTGGATGCACAATATTTGTTGTTGAGGATCATAAATTTTATCTAAACGAGGTAAAACTCGGGTCTGAACTTGTAATTAAAACAACTCTTTTGGATACAGACAAAAAGAAATTCATTCTACAATCTCAAATGCTTGTAAATGATAAAAAAGTAGCTACGTCGGAGATGCTTCAGGCGCATGTAAAAACTGTTCCAACACCTAAAATTACTGAAATGCCACGAGTTATTTACGACAAATTTACCGATTTATTGAAACAATCAGATGATACCAACACGGGATTTTTCAGTCGAAAGTTATCACTTCAACGGTAATAACTAAAATCATCCACCGATGTAGGTAGCTGCATTCTTCGGTCTGTACCAAATTTTTTGGTTATGTAGACGCCCCAGCAGATCTCTCAGTTCAGCGATCTGACTTTTAGCTTCTACTGGACAATCGTCTTGCGGTTTGGCATTTCGATTATCTGCTGAATTGATTATCGTTGAGGACTGCTTCGTTATAATAGAATTCAATGCATTCTCAATCAGTTCTACATCTCTAATGTCCAAATTGAAGGTCGTATTGGCTTTTGTCATAGCTATTCCCTTTCCATTGAATATATCATTAAAAAGGGCTCAAACCTACAAAAAGTCAACAAATACAATGGTATACTTTAATTTGTGTTATATTTCAGTATACTAAATGCTAATTAAATTATTAATACAAAATTCATAAATCAGAAAATAAACAATTTTTGCAAAAAATGAATCACCAAATGGCCTAAATTGATTACTGAAGTGAAGATACTTGTTTCACTGAAATTTAATACCCTCAACGTTTTAATAAGTTGATAATTTAGAACGGTCAAACTATTGAATAAGTAATGAGTGGCGGGGAATACCCATGAAAAAAATATTTATTACATCTATACTATCAATATCCTTATTTATAATTTGCCTATTTTTGGCATGGAAAACCCTCTCATCAGCAAATTTTTTCTTCGACCGCTTGTATGAATTCCATGCTATTGATGAACAGATCAAGAAATACGCCCCTCAAAATCGAAACAGAGAAAACTTTGAAATAACATCACGCTTAGAGCATGAAAGAATTTTTGGAGAAATTGTTTCAAGCATTAACTCTAACGGTGAAGGGTTGGCAAAAATTAGTTATTTTGATCCCTCTGGTGCAAAAATTGATACATTTCTAACGAATGATGAGATCATACATCTCAAAGATGTGAGTGGTTTAATCGTATCTTCTACAGAAATAGCTTTATTTTTATCATTTGTTTTAATCGCATTCTATGGGTTTTCTTTTTATTACAAGGTAAACCGGTCTAAATATTTCTGGAAACCAGTAAATACTTTCTTATCATTATCTTCGATGGTCTTAACCTTACTTTTGATAACTGGCGGCGTCTTTTTAGTTGGTGCAAGAAAAGTTTTCCACATTTTACATGAAGTGTTTTTTGCGGATAAAGGTCAGTGGTTTTTCTACTATCAAGAATCTCTCATGACGACCCTTCTCCCCGAAAGTTTGTTTGGAACAATCGCCGTGATGCTTACTATTTGTGCCCTTATTTATTGGATTATACTAAATATATTCATTACGAAAATACTCGAATAATGTTAATATTTGGTGCAGATCAAAGTTAAGAAATTACAATAAAATTAATACTGGCAAATATACTTTTCACTCTCCGATACCCGCTTCAGCAAAAGTTGCCATACCATTGTGACATGCAAGAGACGCTCTAACTATACTCAACGCTAAAGCAGCCCCTGACCCCTCTCCCAAACGCATACCTAAGTCAAACATTGGTACTTTTCCCAATTTACTAAGTAACCTGCTATGACCCGCCTCAGCACTTTGATGGGCAAATATAACGTTATCATAAATCTGATCTACAGATACGAGAGGAGCTATTGCTGAGGACGCAATAAACCCGTCAATGATTACCGGTATGCTATGGCACCTCGCGGCTACCAAGGCACCACAGATTGCAGCTTGTTCTCGACCACCTAGGGACATCAAAATTTCGAATGGAGTATTTAAACTTTCTTGGTTCCGAATTCTAGCACGCTCTATAACTTTTGCTTTTTTTAAAATGCCCTCGGTATTACTTCCTGTGCCGGCTCCTACCCAGTCCAAACCCTGGCCACCAAATGTGCCCAGACACAGAGCGGATGAAATTGTTGAGTTACCTATTCCCATTTCACCCAATAATAAAATATCGGATTTTGAATTTACTGCTTCAGCGCCGCAATTAATGGCCTCAAGACACTCTTGCTCACTCATGGCCGGACCAACAGTAATATCTGCAGTTGCCTGCCCATCCGATAACAAGATTATATCCAAGTCGGCACCACTGTACGCAGCGAGCTGGTTGATAGCAGCACCCCCCTTGCGAAAATTTTCGACCATTGCCATCGTGACCTCTTGAGGAAATGGATTCACGCCTTGGTTGCACACGCCATGATTACCAGCAAATATCAGAGCTTGAGCAAGTTTTATTTCAGGTCTTTCATTGCCTTGCCAAGCAGCCATAAAGCAAGCGTATTCTTCAAGTTTGCCAAGAGATCCTGGAGGTTTTGTAAGCTGTTTCTGACGTTCAAAAGCTGCTTTGAAAAAAACTTCATTTCGTTTTGTTAAACCATTCAAAGAATCTTGAAAATCATTAACAGTTTCGAACATTTTAGAAGCCTATTTTTTAGTAAATTCATCATTTGGGATATTAACACTTTTGTATTAATGCAATAGCTTGAGACCACATTTAGATGATTTACAAAAAATACTTTTATTCATGAGGCCGTAGGCAGAGGAATTAGCTTTTATGATAATGGATCGAACGGTCAAATTATGATAAAAAACTACCAAATATTCTTTACAAAAGTAGAATAGGAAAATTTATAGTGTTCTATGCTCTTTGCTTAGCAATTTGTATTGATTCTGCCGTCGGCTGGCCAAAAAGATTTGTAAATTTTATTGGCCACCCGGTTATTTTTATTGGCAAAGCAATTTCATGGTTTGAAAAGAATTTTAACTATGGGTCAAAAAGACAAAAGGTTTTGTTTGGTGGTTGTTCAACAATCTTTTTAATAGCGATTTTCTATATACTTATGTTCTTTATAGAAAAATACATTTCTGCACATTCCGACGGTTGGATAAGAGTAGTTATATTAGCAATAATGATATGGCCCTGGCTTGCAATTAAATCAATGCATATACACATTTCCAATATTCTTATTCCCCTTTCAAACCGTAACATTGAACAAGCACGATATGAATTATCAATGATCGTTGGACGGAATACTGCTAATTTAGATGAAAATGAGATCAGTAGAAGTGCCATCGAAAGTTTAGCAGAAAATACTTCAGATGGAGTAATTGCTCCACTATTTTGGTGTTTCGTTTTGGGTTTGCCCGGTTTGGTCGCTTATAAAGTGATCAATACGGCAGATAGTATGATTGCTTATAAAACTGAAAGATTTAAAGATTACGGCCTTATAGCTGCAAAAATTGATGACGTCGTCAACTATATACCAGCAAGATTAACAGCAGTTATATATTCAATTGTGGGCCTAGCTCCTACCAAAATTCGAGGCCTCCGTCATGAGGCAAATCTGCATCGATCACCTAATGCTGGATGGCCTGAAGGAATGGTAGCTCGCCTACTGAATGTAAAGCTATCCGGACCGAGAGCTTACAATAATAGTTTGAGCAACGATGCTTGGCTTAATGAGAGTGCACCAGACGCGACACCAGTCGCTATTGGGAAAGCATTAAGTTTGTTTCATAGAACTATCGTCGCACTAATTTTTCTGTTTTTTATTTTGGGTACTGTTTTTATTTGATATTTGATCAAATGACTATCGTTTTCGAATGGTTTATCGCTTTTGCAATATATAACTATCCATTATCCAGCCATTTAAGTTGCGTGCATTAGCTCTAATTTCTGCGATTTTCTTTGAGACATCCTCAACCCAACCTTCTAAAATAATTTCATTTTCCATTCCAAGGTAAGCTCCCCAATAAATATATAGCTTTGGCTCCCGAAGCGATTGAAAAGAGCATTTACCATCTAGCATAACTGCAACAGTTTTAACCCCTTGAGGAAAACCACATTCAAGTAAGTTGCGTCCTGTTGTTACGATGAACGGCTTACCAACTTCATTGATCGAAATTTTGTGTGCGGCAGTTAAAGCCTGTATTGATGTTATTCCAGCAAATACTTGTATTTTTGGCTTAGGCTTTAAACGCGCAGCAATTCGCAGCGAGCTATCATACAGCGACGGGTCACCCCAAATTAAAAAAGCAACTTTAGTATCTTCAGAACAATTTTTCCTAATGGTGCTTGACCATACTCTAGCCACATTATCATGCCATTTCTCAACCCCCTCTTGGTAGGAATACGACAAATCTCTTGAAGGCAAATCAAACTGAACAATCTTGGTTTTTTTACCTTTAACAATTTCCTTACATATCTTTAGTCGCACATCTACCAGTTCAGATTTTTCACTACCCTTGTAAGGAATAAGAATACTGTCAGCTTCCTCTATAGCCCTTCTCGCCTGTATTGTAATATGCTCAGGGTTGCCTGTCCCTATGCCTACCAAAAATAACTCAAACATTCGTAAAATCTGCCAGTGGGCCATACATAATTATAGCAGGTTTTGAACCAACATTATTTTTTAAAATGTCTGCCAATTCTATAATATTTGTTCGGCGAATATACTGCTCCGGAGTAGAAACAGATTCTACCAACAAAGCTGGCGTTTTTAAATCTAGGCCATAAGCTTCTAGTTTTTCAACTAATTTTGCGAAAGTACGTTTTCCCATAAAAACAACCGTGGTAGTGTCTGGATCGGCTAATGCTGCAAAGTTAAGATCTTCAGGCAAGTCACCGTTTGTATCATGACCAGTTACAAATTGAACGCGGCGCGCAGTAAACCTTCTAGTCAAAGGGATATTTGCAGCAGCAGCTGCGGCAGACGCAGATGATACTCCTGGGATTATTTCATATTTAAAGCCTGCCTCCCTTAGAGCCAATTGCTCCTCCTCAAGCCTACCAAATAAACCACTATCACCAGATTTTAATCGAACGACATGCGCTCCAGTTTTGGCATAATCAACTAATAGCTTACTAACATGGTTTTGCTTCGGCGACTTCCGACCCGCGCGCTTGCCAACTCCTACAAGGTCAGCTGATGGTTTGGCATGCGCCAAAATTGGCCCCGCAGACAGATCATCGAATAAAACCGCGTCAGCCTTAGAAATACGATTTACAGCTTTTACTGTTAGTAGTTCGGGGTCTCCAGGGCCTGAACCAACAAAGCTAACGAAACCACTCATTTAGTTTCCTTCGCAATTAAATGGAAAAATGTTCCAGAAACATTGCCACGACGCGACCCAGTTTGTGGTAGGCTATTTCCATCAGCGTCCATTATCTCCAACAAAGGTTGATCAGGCTGATCCAAAATAGAGCTATAATGAAACTCATGGCCACGCAAGCAATCTGAGTGATCAAATTTTAAAAATGGTGATTTCGGAAACGCTTTACGATAGCCCAAATTAAACTTTCGCTTTTCATAGCTCGTAACAAGTCCAAGTAAATCAGCCATTTGGTGGCTCACTCCATCCTTATCTACCAAACACTTTCCTAGAACCATATAACCACCACATTCACCATGGACAGACTTTGTCTTCGCGTGATCTCTCAATCCTGTAAGAAATCTATCTGCACCGGCTATTTTTGCGGCATGCAACTCAGGATACCCCCCGGGCAACCAAACCAAGTCAGCAAATTGATCTGGGGATTGGTCATCAAGAGGCGAAAACGGATAAATCTCTGCCCCAGCTTTATGCCACCCCTCCAACAGGTGTGGGTAGGTGAAAGAAAACGCTTCGTCTTGTGCTAGAGCTATCCTTTGGGCAGGTGGCTCCATGAATTGATCTTCATATTCTAAGAGCTGAGATGATTTAGCCAACTCAACTAATTTAGCTATATCAATATGATCTTCGACAAAATTAGCATAATCAACTATGGCTTTATCTAAATCCTCATGCTCAACGGCCTGTACCAACCCTAAATGCCTTTCAGGCAAAACCAAATCACCGCGCCGAGGTAAAGCACCCAAAACGTTAATCCCAGCCTCATCCATACCACGGCGGACATAACGTTCATGTCGTGGACTGGCAACTCGATTTAATATTACCCCTGCCAGCGATAGCTCACTATTATAGTGTAAATGACCCAAAGCCGTCGCGGCGGCGGACTGTGCTTGACCACTGACGTCAATTACTAGAATGACCGGCCATCCAAAAAACATTGCCGTTTCAGCGCTGGAGCCGAAACCTGTTACACCCTGTTTAAGTACTCCGTCATAAAGTCCCATTGATCCTTCCGCTACAATTATGTCGGACCCAAGAGCTTTCTGCTCTATAGACCTCAAAGAACCAGAGCCCATGGCCCATGTATCCAAATTAAAAGAAGGTCTTCCTGCCGCAAATCTATGAAAAGCTGGGTCAATATAATCAGGACCACTTTTAAACGGCTGTACTGTGAAACCTCTATTACGGAGAGCCCGCAATAGTCCAAGAGTTACCGTAGTCTTTCCTGTCCCTGAACTAGGGGCTGATATTAATAAACCCCTATGCTTTTTCATTACCGATAGAACTCCTCGCATTTGCCGGCCTATAACGCCGGTCATAATCCCCTGCATATAAACGGCTATTTTCGAAGTTTTCTGATCCTATCGCATTACCAACCAAAATTAATGCTGTCCTTTCAATGTCTGGGTCAACTGCATTAATTATTGTATCAAGAGTTCCTCGAAAAATTTTTTGCTCTGGCCATGTTGCACGAAAAATAACCGCACATGGGCATTTAGATCCAAAATGTGGAGTGACCTGCTCAACGACATCCTCCAAAACTTGTATTGATAGATGGATCGCAAGAGTTGCTCCAGTTTTAGCAAAATTCTCGAGTGTTTCACCTTTTGGCATTTTTGAAGCCCGACCTGATGTTCTAGTTAAGACAACAGACTGAGCAATTCCTGGCAAAGTAAGCTCCGTTTCGAGTGCTGCAGCAGCTGCAGCAAAACTTGGCACTCCTGGGGTAACCGTGTAGGGAATACCTTCTAATCTCAGCATGCGCAGCTGTTCTCCCATTGCTGACCAAACTGATAAATCACCTGAATGTAGGCGAACTATTGATGCTCCATTTTCAATACCAACTTTTATCTCTTTAATTATTTCCTCCAAATTAAGAGGAGCAGTGTTAATTTTTTGCGCATGAGGTGGACAATGAGCTAGAATTTCGTCAGGAACAAGGGAGCCAGCATACAAACATAAATCGCATTGAGCTATTAGATTTCTTCCCCGAAGGGTGAGTAAATCTGGTGCACCGGGGCCTGCGCCAATAAAATGAACAGTCATTAAAATTTGCCCTTGGCCATTGAACATGTTGCGCGCCGGTCAGCCGAAATTTCACGGAAGACAATTAATTCTGCTTCAGAACCTGCCGCAACTAAAGCACAAGCCTCTGATACACTGCCAGTATTGCGAAAGCGCTCTGATATGGCAGAATTCGTTTCTGTCTGCATACTTTCTATATCACTTGGATTTATTGCCAAAATCTTGCAACCAATTTCTCTAGCAAATAAAATTAATGAGTTGTGGTTAACCTTATCTTGTGGAACCGCAACTACCAAAGGTTTAGAAAATTTGTGTTTAGATATTGTATTTTCAAAAGCACTTCTGAAGCTGTCAACGGTTGCATTACTTCGAAAACCAAAGCCAGATACAATCATTTTTCAATACTCCATTGTGTTATCGGATAAGCGGGTTGCCATAAGTTCTTTGAACCAATTGCTCTGGCTGTTGAAATATCAAAGCGAATTAAATTTCCACCATATTCATTTAGAGCATCTTGTAATATAGTTTCAGTTTCTAAAGTAACAGAATTTGCAACAAAGCGGGTTTTTCTTGGAACAATTGCCCACAATTTTTTCATTAATTCTTTTGTTAACCCCCCACCTACAAAGACAGCGTGGGGTGGCTTAAGTGTCATAATTACCTCCATGTTAGAGCCGTTATGGAGAGATAGATTATCTAAGCCCAGGTTCTTAACATTTTGCTCAATAATAGCGCAACGAGATGGGTCTCTCTCAACTGCAGTGGCATACAATGATTTATCACGCATAAGCCACTCAATACTTACTGAACCTGACCCTGCACCCAAGTCCCACAAATGTTGGCCGTATTGTGGAGCCAAAGCGGTTATAGTTAATGCCCTAATTTGACTTTTTGTTATTTGGCCATCAGTTTCAAAGAATTTATCATCAATGCCAGTAGACAATGGAATTGCCAAGCCGAGTCCATCAACGCAAATTGCTACGCATACAGGATGCTTAACATCAACTAAATTGTATTCTTCGGCTGCAATTTCCCTTATTCTTTCATTATTTCCACCCAAAGCTTCTAAAACGTGGATCTTGGTTTGACCAAAACCCAGTTTAGATAAGTAATGAGCCAGCGATTTAACCTGATCACCATCTCGCATTAAAGCTAATATTTTTCGTTTTGGCGCGGTTAATGACCTAATATGTTCAACGGGTTTTGCATGCAATCCGACGCATGAAATATCCTCAATTGACCAACCCATCCTTGCA
>Ga0208130_1001723_pt1 | contig 10413 bp, 9 predicted proteins | sample ETNtaG_31_FD_185771 | JGI IMG/M metagenome (GOLD analysis project Ga0208130, IMG submission 185771) | Marine microbial and viral communities from oxygen minimum zone, Eastern Pacific Ocean - ETNP201310SV78 (SPAdes) (version 2) | ecosystem: Environmental > Aquatic > Marine > Oceanic ...
TGCCGTGTGGCTACACTGAATAGTCGGAAAAGATTTTAGTCCACCAACACTTATTTCATAATACTCGCCCAATCGATCAAGCAACGGCTCGAAATTTGGTTCTTCTGAAAAGGCATTGAAGAACCCTGAGGAATATTCAAGGATTCCTAACGGTCCCGTCGCCCCATTTTTAATTAATTGGGCGAATAACACCGCTTTCATTGCGGCCATAGCTGGATGTAAACTTTTGGAAAAATCGCCGTTGTCGACACCATATCTTAGCCCTCCGGCGGCATCGGCGGCAAGGCCTATCGTCATCTCTATCTGCTTACTCTCTAGCTTTAGAAGTTTTGCTGCTGCCACTGCTGCCCCAATACCTCCAAAAGTAGCCGTTGGATGCCAGTATTTATAGTGACTGGGCATAGCGCATCGTCCTACGCGACCTGCCACATCAAAGCCTAGCACGAAAGCTTCAATTATTTCTTCACCGTTAGAATTAAGTTCTTCCCCTAGAGCAAATGTTGTTGCCACCAACGAGGAGCCCAGATGGGAGATAGACGGCATATGTGTATCATCAAAATCGATAGTGTGCGCAATTGCACCATTAGCCAGAGCTGCTATTGCGGCGCTGGTTTTTCCTTTTTCTCCAAAAATAGTTGAGCTACCTTTTGAATTCTGAGTGTCTGTAAACATTGTTATCCAAGACACTTCTTCTTTGGCTTGCGTTCTACCCCCAAGAGCACAGCCAACAGTATCGAGGATGAATAATTTTGCCTGCTCTATAACTTCACGAGGTAGATTGGCATAGCTGAAATTAAAGGCAAATTCCGAGAGTTTTTCAGTTATAGCTTCGTTTTGTTGATGGCCCAAAAGGTTCTCCATTCTTTTTAAATTTCAATCAGAGTTATTTATTCTCAGTTTATAGGATATTGTTCATTTAAAAATTCGATTGCTAGAATACATAATATAAAAGATTTTTATATAAAAATATTCGAAGTAGATTTTTAAGTGAGCCCAATTTTATTCACTTTATAGAATTCCATAGGATCACCTTTGGCCACTAAATCCCATAGTTCAAGGGCGCTACTTTCCCCCAGTAAAGCAAAAGCTTTATTCATTATTTTTTCTTTTCGAAATTTATAAGGCAGACTTCTATTAATATCGTATTTTGCACTTAATATTTCACCATCGGTTGTTTGCACTTGAACAAAGGCTTCGGTTTCACCTAGGTTTGTATCTGGCGTAACAGAAACTCGATCTCTCAAAGCAATTAAGTCTGGGTTCTTACAAGCGTTACTTGAGAATGTAGAAAGCGCCGCTGTATCTTGTCCGTTAAGAACCATTGCTGCAGATAAGCGAAAACTGAACTTTGCCTCTAATCCAGTATTAGGGCTGAGAATATGACAAATTTTGAGATATCTTGGTGGCACTGCGATAGAAACATTTTTAATATTTGTAGCAATAAGATTATTTTTTTCTCGTACTTGAAGTAGGGCTTCAAGTGCTGGATGTAGTCCATGGCAACAGGCATGATATTTATGTAAAACCTCTTTGAGCATCCAATATTCACCTAAGCCGTTTAAGGCTTTTGTTGTATCACGATTTTGGGTCGTATGCGTATCGGCGAAACCATGTTCCGCCTCAAGTGCGTCAGGATTTGAAATAATGCCTGCCTGTGCAAATAGTGCAGCTTCTACGCCATTCGCGGCTGCCATTCCTGCATGTAAAGGTTTTGCCATAGTGCCGAACTGAGCTCTTACGCCCGATGCCATAGAAGAAACTAAACCGAGGGCATAATTAGTAGCTTTTTCATCGAGACCTAGTAATTTGGCGGATGCTATTGTTGCTCCAAAAGCACCTGCCGTTGCCGTTGAATGATAGCCGGTCAAATGATGGTCGCGCCCTAACCAAACTCCAATTCGTGTTACGATCTCTAAGCCTAAAATTACTGCATTCCAAAACTTTTCAGGTTTCGTATTCGTTTTTTCTCCAATAGCTATTGCAGCAGGAATTATAGCCACGCTTGGATGCCCCAAATAAGCAAAGTGTGTATCGTCATAGTCTAGTGCATGGCTTATTGTTCCATTTGCGAGAGCTGAAGCTCTCGCTGGGAACCGTTTTGTTGCTCCGATTACTGTACAATCTTCATTGCCGCCCTCGCTGCTAATTTGTCCCCTAACAATATGGCTTACCGGTTCCGCTTGACCTGCGATCGATACTACAAACCAATCAAATAGTGAAAGCTGAGCGACCTGTTTTAATTCGTCTGTAGCAAATTCAGGTTCAAAATCTAGAGCGAACCTAACCAATGATGAAGAAACGCTTTTGGTTTCAAAGTTATCGGACTTTTTATGTTTCATTTTGCGCCAAAATTTTTTTTCTGAAAGTGATTATATTAAATTATATTCCATTGACATAGTATAACAAAAAGTAAAACTTTATATAGGTTCAATAACAATTTTCGAAGGCTTTCGACTTGGATATTAAACAATTAAAAACTTTTATCTGTGTCGCAGAGACAGGCTCACTTAGTGCCGCTTCCGATCGATTAAGATTGGCTCAGCCTGCACTTTCAAGACAAATTAAGCTTTTAGAGCATAAATCGGGCGCTCAATTATTTCATCGTTCTGTTAAGGGAATGGCGCTTACCGAAAGTGGTGAAAAGCTTCTTTCGAGGGTTTCAGGAATTATTAGGCAACTCGAGCAGGCAGTGGATGAAGTGCGTTCAAGCGCAGAAAGTATTACTGGTAATGTTGCGATAGGATTAATGCCGAGCATAAATTCAGTTCTAGCAGTACGCTTGATCGAAAAGGTAAAAAATGAGCTTCCACATGTAACACTGAGAATAGTCGAGGGTTATTCTGGGCATTTAATTGAGTGGTTACATCGTGGAGATTTAGACATTTCGTTTCTTTATGGACCTACCCATGATTTGCATTTGCGTTGCAAAGAACTTCTCTATGAAGATATTGCGCTAATAAGTGCCCCTGGGACAATGCAAGGCTTAGGCAAAGAAATAAAACTCAGTGACATTGCGCATTTACCAATTGTGTTGCCCAGTCGCCCTCACGGGATACGAATACTTGTCGATAATGCAATATCTAAGGCTGGGGTCAAATTGAATGTCGCAATAAGTGGGGATGCTTTTGAAGTATTAAAATCGCTTGTTAAAACTGGAAATTATCATGCTTTTATTCCTCTTTCAGCTATAAACGAGGATTTGAGTGAAGGCACGCTCGAAGCGAGAACTTTCGTTTCCCCAACGATAAAACGGCAACTTATTTTAGCAATGGCACCCGATAGAAAAAACACACGAGCCGCACAATCTGCATTACAAATTATAACAAATGAAATAGAAAATATGGTTAAAGAGGGAATTTGGAAGGCAGAAATCAATTCTAGTTAAATTAATTCTTGTTTGTATTGACTAGATTTTTAAATCAAGACGCGGTTTCCAAAACGGTCTGAAGAGCTCAATTTTTGGACAACGGTTCATAACAACTTGAAGGCCTGCATCTTCTGCTAACTTGGCAGCTTTATCATCATAAACACCTATTTGGCCCCATAAAACTTTTGCCCTAACAGCTATTGCTTTTTCGGCAATTGAGTAGAGTTCTCCCTTTGGGCGAAAAACATCCACCATATCAATTGGCTTTTCTATCTCCTCGAGAGAGTGATAGACTTTTAACCCTCGGATTTCTGACACATTTGGGTTTGGGTTTACAGGCAAAATATCATAGCCAATTTCATTTAATTGACGAAGTACGCCATAACTAAACTTTGTTTTGTCGCCGCTTGCGCCAACCATCGCAATGGTTTTAACAGATCTCAGGATCTCAGCGAGATATTTAGGATCGTAATTGTAGAGACGGTCAATATCAGCTTCTGGCATTTAAATTTCCTTTGAAGTGGCGATGTCAGGCTTTAATTCGTGAGGTTTTAAAGGATCAAGAAATGGATTTCGATATAATTTGTCATGGCTTTCTACACCAATTTCTAGCTTCAAATCAGATTTGGCGCGCGCCACACATAAGATAATATATCCATTTGAGATTTGCCTATTATTCAGTGCAACCTGTCTTTTTTGGTTAACTTCACCACTGGTCAATTTTGCGGCACAAGTTATACAGCCACCATACTTGCAACCGTAAGGCAAATCTACGCCTTGTTCTCGAAGAGCATCCAAAAGAGGGCGTCGGTTATCAACTTCGTATTTTGAATTATTGCGGTTTGTAATGGTTACGGTATGCTTCGTCATAGCCAAATATCACTTGTACAGTCGCCACCCGGATATCGCGCCTCGTGGCACCTGCTTGGGCCATTGGGTTCTTTGCCAAAATTTACCATAAAGTCTGGGTTTATTTTCATCCCACCATTGACTGGATCGCAATCAATTTGAACCATAACTCCACCTTTTTCTCTTATCTCTGGATAGAATTGATTATCCCATGTGGAAAAAAGTGAAGTGGTCACATAAAGGCGTTTTCCATCAAGACTTAACTGAAACATTTGTGGCCCTCCTGCTACTTCAACACCGTTGACCTCTGGTGCCTTGCCGAGTAGACCACCCATGAAAACTTGACCTGTTAGTACAGGGTTGTGCGGATCGGAAATATCATATTGGCGCATATCGCCATGCAACCAATTATTGAGGTAAAGATACTTATCATCCATTGAAATAAGAATTGCTGACATAACACCGGGGAGTGGTATCGGCCAATCGGGATGCATTTCATTTTCTACATCAATTACCTTTTCCCATTTCCAATTGCCGGACTCATCTTTCCACCAGTGTATAACATTGGTTGAAAGTGCAGCTCCACAAAACCCATGGGTGCTGTCCGGGTTGTGATGAAATTTTACTTCTAGAGGAAGGAGACCATCTTCACCCAGGTAGAAACTTTCAACAGGTTTTTTCTTCTCAAAATCCCAGAAATGTAGTTCGCGGCCGTATTTCAGGTGGCCTACTTCTTCTAAATCAAATCCAGGCATAAATGTATTAGGCGCCGCCCATTCAGAACTCACCATAATATTATGCCGCGGTTGATACCAAAAATCATACCCAAACTTGATATCGCCCATTGAGCTTTCCCATCGGCCAATAATATTAAAGTCTTTGTCGAGCTGTAGGTATCCACCCGGTGCTTCGCCTTTAGCGTTTCCTAAAAATGATATAATGATTTCTGAACCAAGACAGTGAACTGTATGCGGTCCGGATAAATCTGCTTTACCTTTTATTTCTGCTCCGTCAATTATTTTGTGAAGACGTGGGGCCCGGGGATCTGTTGCAGTATCCACAATGTGCAGGTTATTTGATCGGACACCAGGCAGGATAAGAAACTTACGCGACATCGAACTGTCATCGTGGCAAGATGAGCACGCGTTCCAACCCATGTGGTGCAACTCATCGCCTATGCCCGGCATTTCAAGTCTGTGAATAACTTTGCTATAAGTAGGGCTTTCAGGGTCAACATCTACAGTTGCCAGATAGTCTGGTTTCTGAATGCCAGTTCCAGTGTAAATCGCTATTGTATAAAGTAGTTTTTCATTAGGTGCCTTGATCGCCTCTTGTGGGCTTGAGTAGCCTGGTCCACAACACTCCATTAATTATTCTCCCAATCGGTCTGCGATTGAAATAATTCTGTACATCTCTCGCATTACTGGTTTCTCTATCAACTTTCCATCAATAACCACAAGCCCTGTATTGGCAGCTTCGAATTCATTTATAATTCGTCGTGCTCGGGCTATTTGTTCCTTAGTTGGCGTGAAGACATCGTTTAGTGTGGCTATTTGCTTAGGATGGATAGAGCCTTTTCCAGTGAAACCCAGATCCCGAACTCGCTGCGCTTCTATGCGCATCCCTTCTGGATCATCCAAGTCAAGATACGGCACATCTAAAACATCCAAACCGGCTAATGCTGATGCGTGAGCCACACGTGATCGGGCGTAAAATAAAGTTTCAAATGTGTTTGGGCATCTTAATTCTGCAGCCATATCAACTCCCCCAAAAAAAAGAGCATCTATTCTTTCTGAGCACTGTGCTATAGCATATGCAGCCTCAAGTCCTTCATTAGTTTCTATAATTACGTGAAGTCGTGAATTATGCCCAGCCTCAGTCAGTAATTGGTCCAGTATTACAACCTCATCTGGAGTTCGTACTTTTGGCATCATCAAAGCTGGCGGTGGTGTTTTTGTGGCAAGAATAGCGTTCACATCTTCAATTCCAAAACGTTCTCGCATGGAATTTATCCTAACCATTCTTTCAACACCGTCATCGGCTTGCGGCTTTTCAAATAGAGCAAGAGCATTTTTCCGCGCCTCTGCTTTATCTTTTGGAGCAATCCCATCCTCTAATTCTACACACACAATGTCTGCGCCGCTGGCGAGAGCTTTAGGATACATTTCAGGTTTCAGCCCTGGAGTGAAAATAAAACTTCTTCTAGGACGTTGAATTTTAATAGTCATAAGTTTTTCAATCTTCAGGTTAGGGAGCGGCCCTCGGCCGCAAGTTTACTATTTAATAACTGCCGAACCTTAACGCCTGCGCCATCTGCTCCAAGCGTTACTTCTAAATAATCAAGTCCACGTGGATCATTATCGACATTTTTTTGAAGTTTTTGAAGGAGATCTTTATCTTCGTTGAAAGCAGCTACTACACTGGCCTTGGTTTTGTCTGCAACCTCTTGGGTTATTTCTGGGACATCAAAAGCGGCCCCCCAAAAATAATGGGTTTTGCCCTTAGTGGATGGCGTTACAATATGACACCCCCGCATAATGAAATCTGAACGGCGGCCTTTTTCTGGCTTTGGATCATGAACCTTCCAGTCAGAAAATGAGATTGCTAGTGATGGCATTGTTCCTTTCTGAATTCGCTTGATCGGCTTGTCTTCAGGTAGTCCCATGCCTGCACAAAATAATGGAGAAAGGGGTGCGAGATCGAACTCTTGTTCGTAACAAATTGACTCGCCCTCCCAGTAAGTATCTGGCGCAGTAATCCAATCATCTTGCTTGAAAGTATTTTTATGTAAAAAAGCAATGTGAGTTAAATCCATGACATTTTCTCGGATTAAAATCCAATTAGCGGCCACTTCCATGTAACCCGTAATAAAGCTCCAATCTTCATCTACCTGATAAGAAACATCAGGAGGCTCTCGATCAATTGCTTCTGGATCACCCATCCATATCCATATAAACGCGCCAGCTTCTTTCACAGGGTAAGAGGGAATTTGTGCTGTTTTGGGCATCATGGTTTGGGTGGGTGCTTTAGTACAGTTCCCTTTTGTATCAAACTCCATACCATGATAGGGACATATGATTTTCGAACCACTTACGTGTCCTTCAGATAAAGGCGCCCACCTGTGTGGACAGCGGTCATAAAGTGCTGCCGCTGTTCCATCTTCTAGGCGATAAAGAACAACAGGCGTTTCCAATAACCATCGTGTTATTGGTTTTGTTGTTACCTCTTCACTGTAGGCAGCAACCCACCACATATTACGGGGGTAGTTATCCACTAACATACCGTTTGGAATTCTTTGACCTGTAGGGTTTTTCCCTTGTATATTCATTTTCAGTTCCTCTTTGATAGCACTTTATTGAGCTTTTTTATTTCTTCTTCGCTCATTTTATAGCTATGATCTTCATCTGGAAATTTACCTGTTTGAACTTCTTTGACGTAGTCTAAAAAAGCCTTGGTAGCGACTTCACTCAAATTTGCGTATCGCTTTGCAAATTTGGGTTTAAAAGTATCAAAAGCTCCGAGCAAATCATATCCATTTAATAACTGGCATGTGCCAGCCGATCCTGCGCCTATAGAAAATGTAAAAATTGATACTGCTTCGTCTACGGCTTTTCCCACTTCATAGGGCATTGCTTCTATCTCTAGGCCAATGGCGCCGGCATTCTCAATTGCCTGTGCGTTCTCAATAATCTCAAGAGCTGCATCGGTGGTTCGACCTTGCATTTTAAAGCCACCGAGAAGATGTATTTTATGAGGTAGAAGTCCAACGTGGCTCATTATAGGAACTCCTGCATCAGCAACTGCATTAATTATATTCGTTCCCTCTTTTCCAAGCTGCAGCTTAAGAGCGTCAGCGCCACTTTCTTTCATCATTCGTATGGCGTTCTCCACAGCCCTTTCTTCAGTTGCATAAGAGCCGTATGGCATAGATGCGATCGTCATTGTATTTGGGGCACCATTACGGACTGCGAGGATGTGCATAATCATTTGGTCAACTGTAATCTGTAAGGTATTTTGATGGCCATGTAATGTCATTCCAAGACTATCTCCAACGCCGATAATATCAACGCCAGCGCGCTCTGCCCAAGCAGCTGACATGGCTTCACCGACAGCTACCATAGCTAGACGCTCTCCATTGGCTTTTTTTTCGGTTAATTGGGGTATTGTCAGTTTGCTTTCTCGCATAAAAACTCTTAAAGTTGTTCCAATTGGAACAATAAATAATTATTAAATTGAGAACTGACAAGTGAATAAATCAGAAAGAATTTTGAAAATTATTGGATTTTTAAAACATGGGTAGAAAGGCGGAATTGAATTATTCAAATATTTTTGAATCTGTTGAATTTCCTGATGCCTATAAAGTTTCATACTTAGCAAATGCCATCGTTTTTCCAACATATGAAGATGTTAGAAAAGATTTTGGTTTAGTCAGAGCAGAGTATCATTTGTTGCTATGTTTGGCGCATTATTCTGAACTAACGGCGCAGGATGTTGCGAGGATTACTCGGCGACCACGAAATTCGATTTCGAGAGCGGTCCATAGAATGCTGGATTTAGGCTTTTTGAAGAGGGTCCCGGATCCAAGTGATGCAAGACAGGCAAAATTACAGATCACTAAAGAAGGTAAAATTATGCACAATAAAATTTCAAAATACTTAGTAGCTCGTGAAGCCGAAATTTTTAATGTTCTTTCCCAAAGCGAACGCAAGCATTTCACAGGTTTAATAAGAAAATTAGCAAATTTTGCGTCAACGCTAAAACGTTAGTTTCCCTGGTATTTTTCAACTTCCACTTCGATGTTATGTGCTGCAGAACCTTGCCCCAAATCTGACGTCCCTGTATCTGCCGTTAGCACATTTGGGTTGCCAGAAATGTCTAAACCTTCTTTGGTTGGCGAAAACCAAGAACCTGTTGCCAGTGAGATGACTCCGGGTATAATTGTTTCCTTGATATCTAAAGTGGCGAGACAAGAACCTCTAGAATTCCAGATTTTAATTAAATCACCTTTAGAAATGCCTCTTTTTTCTGCATCTTGAGGGTTCATGACTAAGACGGCATGTTTAGTGATGTCCTCAGCAGCTGCTTGTAGTTGGCTATGTAATTTATCGTGGGGTTGTGGGGATAGTAAACGAAGTGGAAACTTTTGGTCCAAAAGAGGCTTATTAAAAATAGGATAACCAGGAATTTCTGGATAATTAAATTTTGCGATTTTTTCTGAATAGATTTCAATTTTTCCTGATGGTGTCCCAAGTGGATTTTTTAAGGGGTCATCACGGAAAGCTTTGAAGGGTACGTAGCCCTCTCCATCCAGATCAATCGTCATTCTCTCGAAATTTTTTTCTTTAAGTGTGTCTAGGTCCGCAACATTAATTCCCTGACTTTTGGCCTGCGTATAAAACTTATCATAAATGTTTTGAATCCATTCCTCGGATGATTGATTTTCTGTAAAATTTTCTTCGCAATTAAGCTTTTTAGATAGTTCCGAAAAAATATCATAATCATCTTTTGCGAGCCCTACTGGTGGGATCATCTGAGGCATATAAAATAAATAAGGGTCTCCTTTCGCCCAGCCTATATCTGATCTCTCAAATTGTGTGGTAGCTGGAAAAACGATATCTGCTCGCTCGGCTGTAGCTGTCCACCAAGGTTCATGGACGATTACAGTCTCTGGATATTGCCAAGCTTTGGCAAGGCGGTTCAGATCTTGGTGATGGTGAAATGGATTTCCGCCGCACCAGTAAACGAGCTTTACATCTGGATAAGTCCGTTTTTGGCCGTTGAAATTGTAGGGTCCCCCTGGGTTTAATAGCATGTCTGCGATGCGCGAGACGGGTATAAAATCAGAGATCGGATTTGTGCCTTGTTCAAAAAGAGGACCTTGCATTCTTTTTGCGGTTTTGCCAATATTTCCGATGGCCCCGTAACCAAAGCCAATGCCTCCTCCGGGTAGGCCAATTTGGCCCAGCATGGCGGCTAAAACACAAGCCATCCAGAAAGGATGCTCTCCGTAACGCGCCCTTTGTAAAGACCATGAAACACTTATTAAGGTACGGCCTGATGCCATATTCCTTGCAAGTTTTCTGATTTCAGAAGCGTCTATACCTGTTTCTTCGGAAGCCCATTCGGGTGTTTTTGCAAAATGACCATCTCTTCCTAAAAAATATTTCTTAAATATTTCGTAACCAGAGCAATACTTG
>Ga0208130_1001724_pt1 | contig 10413 bp, 15 predicted proteins | sample ETNtaG_31_FD_185771 | JGI IMG/M metagenome (GOLD analysis project Ga0208130, IMG submission 185771) | Marine microbial and viral communities from oxygen minimum zone, Eastern Pacific Ocean - ETNP201310SV78 (SPAdes) (version 2) | ecosystem: Environmental > Aquatic > Marine > Oceanic ...
TCGATATCTGCAACAACTTTCAGAATTGTCCATTCATGCCTTCCTTTTTGTTTTCCAAATCCCCTTTGATCCAAGCCAATCACGTTGAAACCTAATGAATTGATATGTTGGCATCTTGACTCTCCGTTTCCTAAACTAGAATTATATCCGTGCAAATATAATATCGTATCTTCAGATTTAATTTCTGACTTGAGATAATGTGCTTTCATTCTTTCTTCACCCCAACCACTGAAATAAAATTCTTTCCATCTTTGATCAGTAATTGTTTTTTTACTTCTTCCTGAGGGGGTAATAAATACCGAAGAATATATCCTCCATCTCATTAACAACCAACCCGATACAGGAATCAATATTCCTAATATTAGCCAAGCGACCCTCGAATCCCTCCATTCTTGTGAGACGCATATTAGAAAAATTTGCATGATAATTATAATAGTCAAAAATTTTGGTTTACTTGGTAACCAAGGAGCTGGAGTTTTTTGATAAACTGCTGCCTTAAACTTAGTAATAGGGGTTTCAGATTTATTTACCATCATACCACCAAGTATTCTGTTTAATGCAGAAGTCAATTATTAATGATACTATGGATATATTGTATAAATCCAATCCTGATTTTCCATGGACCTCAATAGATGAAAATCATGATTTTTGGGACGATGAATCAGGACATGTAGGACATATGTAGAGTGATTATACGGAATCATATACTCTATTCAAAATACCAATCGGGATATCCTTTCCTGAAAGGGATCCCTATTACTTCTGAGATTTCATTACAACTCAAATCATTTGTTTGAATCATGGTTCCTATATCTAGTTCCCATCTACCATCATCACTCTCTCCAAATAATATTTGTTTTTTCGGTTGATCTCCAAATTCTCTGATTTCTAAAGCCTCAGATATAAGTTTGATTTTTCTAGATTTAATTCTTCCGAACAAAGTTTCTTCATAATAAATTTTATTTGAAGGATGATTAATCTCTAAAGTTCTCTTAGTCAATGCTGTTGAAACTAATCCGTATAGTGCGACTGTGAATAACAAACCTGCTGGCAGTAATAAACACCCTTCATAATTTGCAGATATTATTAAGCCAAATCCATAAATTGCCATGAATGGAGATATTATTAGAAACGGTAAAAATAGTAATGTAAGTAAAATCGGTCCTCGTAAACTCCTTTTTCCACCAAATACCTTTGATTCCCTACTACTCTTCCCCCTCCTCTTCCTTTTACCGAATTCAGGCAAAGGTTCTCCTAAAACCATGTAATATCCAGATATCACGAGAAAGCCCCCTGCGAGATAGAATGGTGTTGTAAAAATAATCATTCCAATAACAAATAATAATAATTCAAGGCTTGGTTCCTCAAAAAAATATTCTAACGGCATTAACACGAAAAATAATGGTATGATGATAAATGGTAAACCAAACATCATTTGGAAAACGTATAATGGATTTGGTGCTAGGTCTTCATCATCCAAGTGTATCGAACTCTGCTTCGTTATTTCACTAAAATAGTTTCTTACGACCTCAATTTAATCATCATTATTCATCTCATCCACATCCTTAGTTAATGCTTCAATACCCAATTCTGTAATGTAAAGTGAACTCCTCATTCCGGTTCTTTTCCTCTCGACCATCTCCCAATTGATTAATGAACGAATATGATATGATAGTACTTGGGATGAAACTCCGATTTCTTTAGCTAATTCTGAGCCATTTGGACCGGTCAGATTCATTAATTCAGCTTGATTTAGATACATTAATATCGATTTTTTTATAGAATTTTTACTAAAATTTATATCTAATAGTGGACTTATGATTTCAGATTTCTTAGATACTGTATCTGCAAAGAATACCAGTAATCTACCTTCCTTCCTTGACCAGATAATTCCTTCTTTTTCTAATATGTCTAAATGATATGTTGCTTGATTATTACCTAAATTTGAAAGTCTTGTTAAAGCAGATAGGTGAATACCTGGATTGCTCTCTATAAATCCGTACAAACGACCTCTTTGAAATTCTCCATGTTGTGTTTTTTTCACTATTCCGGCCATTAACAAGAGGCTTAACCATGCTTTCCTTGATACTGCCCATCTTACAGGTTCAATAGTATATACTGTACCTGTTGAAATAATTAATACTGAACTTAAAGCCAAAATTTGTATTTCGTCATTTCCCAAGAAAACATTATCTTGTACTGGCTCATGTCCTATTGGAAGATTGATAATTAATAGATCACAATCTCCATCCTGATCTAGATCCATTGGATAACTACTATTATCAATTGGAGATGTTTGACATAACAATTCATCAAAATCACTCCATGAATCGTTATCTGTATCTTTATCTAATGAATCGCATACACCATCATTATCTAGATCATTTGGTACTGAACTTTTATCCACAGGATCGGTTCCACAATAATTCTCCAGACGATCTATCCAACCATCATTATCATCATCAATATCAAGAGTGTCGCAAATTCCAGATGAATCTGAATCTTTAGGTATGGATTGAGAGTCATATGGATTTGTTTTACATGCCTCTTCGAAAGAATCTATCCATCCATCGCCATCACTATCTGTATCTTCCGCTGCAGCAATAAAACTGCCAACACTTAGTAGTATTACTAAGCAAAGTAAGACACCAGTCGTTCGGCCCATATTATACCTTCAAAGTGTTCATTTTAGAGGTTATTTGCGCAGGTATCCCCAACTGTGGATGCATGTGTCCCATCCGGACAGATTGCATTTGTCCATGTTACACCTGTAATATCCGCAGGTCCGTATGATGGGTTTAGGTAGGCAAGTCTTGCACCAGTTAGATTAGCACCTGTTAGGTCTGCATATCTTAGATCCACATCATACATCCATGCATTTGTTAGGTCGGCACCTGAAAGATTGACCATTAGCCAATCACTTCCACCATACATGACAGCACCAGATAAGTTGGCACCTGATAAATCACTATATCTAAATTCTGTATAAGCTAATTGACTACCAACGAATAATGCACCGCTGAAATCACTTTGTCTCCATATCCCTTGGTACATTTGGGCACCGGAAAAATCAGTTCGATGGAATGTAGAAAAGATACCATCTGCGCCAACTAGATTAGCGTTAACGAAGCTAGCGTCAGAAAAGTTGGAATATGTTAAGCTAGCATTATTTAACATTGCAAAATCGAAAATTGGTGGTTCCATTTGTACCCCTAAGCCATTATTAAAATTGAACAGTTGTGCACCTCGGAAATCTAGGTATGAGAAATCGTTCATTGCCCTTGTCATATTCAATCTTGAATCAAGTTCTGCTATTGATAATTCTAATTCTAATTGTAAATCTTGTAAAGCTTGTTGTAGTAGTAAGATTTGTGCTAATGAGTCTCCAGAATCATCACTATCCATATCGTCAATAGTAAGTATGATGGTATTTATTGAATCCTGACTAGTGACTAAATTATTTTCTAGAATTGTCATTGTTGACAACAGATCAGTATATGCTGCAGCATTAGTTTGATTAATTTCTTCAAGAGTCAGGCTATTAGCCGATATTAAAGAATTTATTGTATTAGTATAATTTTCTTCTAAATCAAATAGTAATTGTTGATAATTCGTATCTAAGGCTTCAATAGCTTGCATATTTGCGGCCTCAATTTGTGATAACGATATTGCTAAATCTGAATTTATCTGTTTTTGTTCTGCTAATTCGAGTGCCAAATCTAACTGTGCCGATTCCAAATCTGAAATTCTTTCATCATCTGCTCTCGCATCTGCTTCTTCGACAGTTGTACATCCTGCAAGTGTAGATGCAATCATTAGTAATATCAAGGCTATTGCTCTGGTCTTCATAACTGCCCAGATAAGGATACTTGATATAAGCGGATTGGGTCCTTTTTTTGATATATCTGTGAAATATATTGTAATCCGTAGATAAGCAAATAAGTATGTTAATCGATGATAAATTGTGAAAGATGAGGTTGAGTGGTGGAATGTTAATGTTCCCGAAGTCAAAGAAACCGGTCTAGATGATGTTTATCAAAATGATAGAATTTCTTATTTTGAACCCCCAATTAAGCTTTCAGATGCGGAAATAAATGAATTGCTTGAAAATGAGAAAGTGGAACGATTATACGAAATCAGAGCGAGTTTAGTTATATTTTTCCTGGCGATGCTGCTACCGTGGTACCATCCAGGAAATGTATCTGGATTCCATGAGCTAATTAATACATGGTCAAATATTTCATGGTTTATCGATTTTAATTTTAACATTGAACCTAACTATTTTGACCCTATAAGTCAAATTGGCTGGCTATTATATATTATTTCACCATTAATATTTACAATTAATTTCATAGTTATGTACTACTACTATCATCACAGAGAATTGGATATTGGTGAAATTTGTTATAATGTTCATTTTTGTTTGATGGCGATAATTATAGGAATTGAATATTTAAACTGGGGATTATATCCTCCACTTGACTATTCATTAGGTTTCAACATAATTTTAATCAGTGGATTATGCTTCAACCCAAATCAATTCATAAAATTGTTTTTGAAGTCTACTAAAACATTCTTCGATAGTTACGGTGGCTTACCCAAAAATTAGAATTAACTATTTTCAATTTCTATTTCTGGTGTTCTGGCCCTAACTTCCTCATCCTTTTTTTCTTTGTAAACAGCAGAGAAGTAAGCAATCATTGGTAAAATTAGTAGTAGTGTGAAGCACCCAACCAATGTTGCAAAACTGTATATTGATTCTTGAATAGGATCTAATTTAAATTCTTCCACTGAAATTAGATCGTGAGTTGTGATGGTGTTACTTACTTCTATGCCTTGTGAACTGATTAATTCTCCATTGGAATCAATCAGTGATATTTTCCAAGATATTGTTCCAGTGTTTCTGTCCATGATTTCCTGTATAGACTCATTTGCTTCATTCAAATTATCTGCTTGCAAAGAACCTAAACCTCCAATTGGCAATTCTGTTGAAACCAATCCAATCATTACATTCTGTTCATCGAGAGAAATTTCATGAAACGAGCCTTTGATACAAGTTTCAATTAATTCTACGTAATCCGGTGCGAATTCTTTACAATTGAAATCTCTGTCATTTTGCCCCAAAGAAGGTGTGTGATACCACTCCGTTCCTGAAGCATCTACAACTAGAGTTGTTCCTTGTGGTGCACCTAATACTGTGGTATTAATCCATGTGATTGCTTCATTGGAAATGAAGTACCATTCAGTCAAGTTTTCTTCCAGTTGAATTAACTCTGATGTTTGTTCAGAGTTGGTTGTTTCATACATATAATATTCTGAATCAACAGTATTGGAATGTACAGCATAACCAAGTACGATTATTAGAACTAATCCGAGCCCAATTAATGTACGCAACATGTTTGGGTTACGAGACATTGACTTCTCCATGTTCCAATGTGATAGGAGGTGGGTTTTGAATACTTGTTATCAAATCTTACTCTATTCATCATCACATGCTTGCCCCTCTCTTGTCATCATGGTTAAATATAGACTCTAGGACGGGCGGCCCGCACAAAGGTGACAGTATGACGACGTATTACGATGTACCAGCTGATTTACTAATTGGTAGCCTTTCTGCAGAGTTACAAAGTTTTGAGCAAATTATCCCTCCAGAATGGGCAGAATACGCTAAAACAGGTACTCACAGAGAAAGACCACCCACTCAAGAAAATTGGTGGTTTATTCGTTCTGCGGCGGTTTTAAGGAAAGTAGGAATGAAGGGGCCAATTGGTACAAATCATATGGCTCAATTATTCGGTGGACCAAAGGATCGTGGAGTTAAACCTACACGTGCTGCTGCAGGATCAAGAAATGTTGCTAGAACTGTTCTTCAACAATTAACTGAGGCTGGTTTAATTACTAGTAAGTGGAATGCTGCTAACACTGTCAACTTCGGCAAGATTCTAACTCCAGAAGGACATGCTCTACTCGATAAGGTAGCTCATTCAGTTCGCGATGCTGCTGAGGAGAGATATCCTGGTCTTTCAAAATATTAAGGTGATAAAATGGCACGTGTAAAACCACTAGCAAAGAAATTGAGACTAAACAAAGTCACTAAGCAAAATCGTCGTGTACCAGTTTGGGTAATGCTGCGTACTAACAGAAATGTTACCAGTCACCCAAAAAGACACATGTGGCGCCGTTCGAAGTTACAGAGGTGAATTATATGGCAGAAGTTAGAGAAATGACAATCCCGCTAAGAGCTGCATGGTCAGTTCCTAGAACTCGCAGAGCAAATAGAGCTATGGCGCAAATTAAGAAGCATGTTTCTCAACACATGAAAAAGACTGATGATGAGGAAATTTGGATTGATGAATCTGTAAATCATGTTATATGGTCTAGAGGTATGCAAAACCCACCTAGGAAAATTAGAGTTCAAGTAACTAGAGAAGAGGGATTCCCCTTAGAAGTTAAATTATTGGAGGATTAAGTATGGGTAATATTAGGCCATCATTCATTAAAATTAGAGCATTAAGGCTAGTTGAACTGTATCCGGATGTTTTCAATAATGATTTTGAGAACAACAAGCACTTCGTTTCTGAGTATACTGATGTATCAAATAAACGCATGAGAAACTGGATTGCTGGATATATTACTAGGTACCAGCAGCGCAGAGTCGATTAGAGAAATATTATTCATTCTCTTAACTAAGGGTGTCTGATTCAAATGGGCGAGATGCTAGATGTCCCTGCTCCTGAATATTCAAACAGAGTCTCAATTGTACTAGTCAGGCCTCAATTTGATGGAAATATTGGTGCTGTTGCTCGCTCAATGATGAATTTTGGATTCTTAGATTTGAGGATTGTTGGTAGAGATCCAAACTGGTCTGAAGAAGTCAGAAATAGAGCTAAGCACGCACAATCGGTGTTAGATAATGCTAAATTTTTCGACGATATTGAGTCAGCAGTTAAGGACTCGAGCCTTGTCGTAGGCACTTCTGGTAAAAGAGAGAAGGGTAGTAAAATTTCTTTCCGCCATTTTTTGAATCCTGATGATCTTCCAAAAATGCTTGAAAATTTAGATGGCAATATATCAATAGTGTTTGGCCCTGAAGGTAAAGGGTTACTAAATAGTGAATTGAGACTCTGTGACTTGTTAATGACAATACCGACTTGGCCAGGTTACCCTATAATGAATTTGAGCCATGCAGTGACGATAGTTTGCTTTTCTTGGTACAGGCATAAATATTCAGATGACGATGATATTGACAATGAAAAATTATTATCACCCGAACTCAAGAATGTTTTAAGAAAAGAAATTAATAGACTATCAGAAAATATCCCAACTATTGATTTTAGAAGAAATGGAATTGAGGAAACATTACATAGAGTAATAATGAGAGGATTACCAAAAGAAGATGAAATCCATAGACTATTGGGTGTATTAAATACAGCAAATATCGCTTTTGATTACTTTTCTAATAATCCAGATATTTGGGAAGAGATTATTTCTGATAAAAACTAATCTTTTGTCCATGATGCCCAAGATTTAGGTGTCTCTCTAACATTCATAGCCACTAATTGAATTTTTTGCCCATATTTTGATTTGATTCTAGGCTCCACTTGTTCAAAAGCCCATTTGGCTAGATTTTCCGCTGTAGGGATGAATGGAACTATCAATGTTCGATGGCTATCTCCGAGAAGTTTGAGGGCATTAATTGCCATTTCATCATTCTCATAAACAATGAATGAATGATCGACTACATCATGAATATACTTAGTTAGAATTTCTGAAATATCTGAAAAATCCATTAACATTCCTTCATCGGAAACACCACTTTCTTGAATAATATCTCCTTCTATAACAGCCTCCCACCTATATCTATGACCGTGCATATGTTTGCATTTGCTCTTGTGATTAGGTACTCTGTGTCCTGTGTCTGTTTCTACAAATCTTTTAATTATCGTAGTCATATTAATCCTCCTTAAAATGCATTGAAGCTGAGTTAATACAGTATCTTTTACCACCTTTATGTATTGGGCCATCATCGAAAATATGTCCTAAATGGGAATCGCATTTTGAGCATTTGACTTCTATTCTATACATGCCATGACTTCTATCTTCAATCTGTGAAATATCGGCATCATCTGATTCAGCGAAGAATGATGGCCATCCGCACCCTGAATCATATTTCATATCAGATGTGAATAACTTATGTCCACAACAGATGCAGAAGTACTCTCCATCCCTTTTTTCATCCCAATATTCTCCAGTAAATGGCCTCTCCGTAGCACTTTTCCGAGTTACATTGTATTGAATATCTGTTAATTTTTCTTTGTAACTTTTATCTTTGTATTCATTTTCTACTTTGATTGCGTGATCTAAAACAGTTTCCCAAGATTCCATATATTCTATTGGATCTCTTCTTCCTATCTTATTGAAAGCTAGAACTCTTTCTATATCGGAACCAGTTTTTCCTGAACTTCTGCCTTCGGAGTCTGGATTATATGAAGTAATTGTGTTTGAAAATACTTCATCGAAATCAACATTGATAATTTCACATGATTCTATTGCATCGTTAAGTATAGAAATTTTATCACCATTAATATATGGTAGATAAAAATCAATCCTTTCAGAATCCCAGTTACCGAGCTTAAATGATTCATCTAAACTCTGATAGAAGTCAGGCCTACAGTCTGGATAAATTGCGTGATCGCCACTATGAACTCCTAGTGCGATCTTAACATCAACATCTTCTTTGGCTACTATTGATAGAGCATATCCATAGATTATAGAAGAAAAGATTGCATTTCTGTTCGGAACTACAGTACTCTTCATTTGCCCTTCTTCATAATGTCCTTCTGGAACAGTCATTTCATCTCTTATCAATGAAGAATGGAAAATAGACATAGCAGATGTTAAATCAACAATTTTATGCTCAATAGTATAACCTTTCTTTCTCAAATATGATATATTCAAACTTGCTCTTTCAATTTCAATATTATGTTTCTGACCATAATTAAACGATATACAATCTATTTTGTATCCCTCTTTAATCAATCTTAGCAATAAACTAGTGGAATCCATACCACCACTAAATGACATTACAGCCCTAATTATTCCACCCCCATCCATTTGTGAGTCTGTAACGAAAGTCTCCATTCAGGATTAGAACGAACTTTCTCAAATGTACCATGAAAGTTCATACCATTCCATTCAGTACTCTGTCCCTCGTCATATAGTGGTTGCAAAAATAGATGGTTAAAACCTTCTTTTAATTCATCATACATATCTAAATCCTGACCTAAATATACGACTTTTAATTCATCTCCTTCTCTTTGTCTAATTTTGATGTTTTCATATTCTTGATCTTTAGGACTAACGCATATCCAGTCTATTGTATCACTAGGAATCTCTATTGTACCATTAGTTTCTATACTCAAATAATACCCTAGAGGTTTCAAGAATCCTGATAATGTAACTAAATCTTGCATAGCAGGCTCGCCACCTGTAAATATTATCCTGTCACAATCATATTTTGAAAGTTCATTAACAATCTCTGCGATACTCATATCTGTCCAAATATCAAAATCGGTGTCACACCATGGGCATCTGAGATTGCATCCACCAAATCTAACAAATATAGATGGGATCCCAGCATGATAACCCTCACCTTGAACGCTGTGGAATATTTCTACAATTGGGAATAATTGTTCGACATTATTATTCTGATTGAGAATAACCATATATTCACCTCAAATATTTCTCGGATTATTAATTAATTGTAATAATTCAGTTCTCGCTTCAGAATTATCAAAGAATACACCTTTCATAGAACTAGTAGACATTACAGAATTCTGTTTTTTAACGCCTCTACATTGCATACAGCCATGTTTCGCTTCAATTATTACAGCACATCCAAGTGGCTTCAAAACCCGTTCCAAATCATCCGCTATTGATTTAGTAATTCTTTCTTGATTCTGTAATCTCTTAGAATGTAAATCTACCAGCCTTGCTAACTTACTGATTCCAACTATTTTTTCAATTGGGATATAAGCCACATGTGCTGCACCTGTAAAAGGTAACATATGATGCTCGCAAGTGGAATGAAATTCAATATCTCTGAGTAATACAATTCCATCATATCCTTCAGCATTAAATGTGGCATCTAGTAAAGTATCTGCATCCATTGAATAACCGTTGTATAGTTCCTCAAATGCTTCAATAACCCTTTTTGGAGTATCTTCTAGCCCCTCTCTTAAATCACCATCTATTTTTTCGATATATCTAACTAGAGTTTCAACTGCACCCATTGCTTCGTCTTTTCCAGGTATATTTTTCATTTATCATTTCCTCCCATGAAATTCATCGATTGAATCAAGTTGGTCTAGCATTTTCCTACAAGCAGTTCTGATTGCATCAGCTAAGGAAATA
>Ga0208130_1001726_pt1 | contig 10408 bp, 6 predicted proteins | sample ETNtaG_31_FD_185771 | JGI IMG/M metagenome (GOLD analysis project Ga0208130, IMG submission 185771) | Marine microbial and viral communities from oxygen minimum zone, Eastern Pacific Ocean - ETNP201310SV78 (SPAdes) (version 2) | ecosystem: Environmental > Aquatic > Marine > Oceanic ...
GGCCAGAGGGCGGACCGGTTGGACCGTCTGCCGTGTCTTCCGATGTGCCCGGTTCGGATTGGGCCACTTCCGGTTCAGGTTCAGCCGTTGGTTCCGTTGATGTTTCAACTTCTTCAGTCGGCGCTTCAAGAGATTCAATGTCTCCAAATGCGCCGCCTAACATGTTGTCAAGTTGGGATTGTTCTTCATCATCCCTTGCTTTTTCTGCAGAAGTTTTTCGTTTGGCCATGGTGGCACCCATTTCACCCACATGGCGCGGCTTAAATAGCGGTTGCGTCCCCGGAGGGATGCAACTGCCCGCTTGGTGTAGAGGTTATCATGCAGGATTGTCATTCCTGCGACCCGGGTTCAATTCCCGGAGTGGGCGCCTCCTCATTCCTCTTCCACACGAGCAAGTTCCTTGCTTTGTTGTTCTCGCTTACCGGCGGGAAGAAGGTACCACATCGCAGGAAGCACCAAGAGCGCGTCAAGGTTCTTTCCCAACTGAATGTCGAAGGTTGATTCAAACGCAATGAAGGATGAAGCGTCCTCGCTCCCCTCTTCCGGAACGTTTTCGGCCACGGCCGTGCGATTCTCGGGTTCAACCAGTCCGAGGTCATAGCCTGAAAAATCTGCTTTTAATTCAAAACCAATCCACGTCGGGGAGAAATCTGATGACGAGTTGGTGTGGACGAAGGAGACCGTCTCGATGTTAGCGCCGGGCGTGTTGGCCGCTGTGTTGTCTTCTTCATAGTCGTCGCCGCCTGCCAAATCGAGCATGTAACAAGCAGGAAACACAACAGAAAAGGTCGCAATGGTCACCAAAAAGGCGAGTGAACGAACATGATGTCGCCACTTGAAGGGAGTGATCATCAGAAGTTCACTCAACACCAAAACGATCAGCGCGGCTTTGATGGATTGGCGCCCCGTAGACAGCCAATCCTCGTCCCCATCGCCCCTTTCTTCACCACTGTCCCTTCCTTCGTTGTCGTTTTCTGCCGGAGTTGCTGTACCGTTGTCTTCTGTGGATGAAGTATTATCCACAGGCACTCCAGCATCACCGTCCCGTTCGAGTGCGTAAAAGAAAAACGAGGTGGCTTTCTTGATTTCAATGTCGATCATGGTGCGGTCTTTGTCAATAGCGACCAGGGAATGAGCTGCTGTGGGGGCTGGTTTCCCTTCGGTGTAAGCGCCCTCGACGGTGATGACAAGCCAAGCTGAAATAAAGACGTGAACGGCAAGAAACAACGTCACCCCGAGGCGTATCGCACCAAAGGCGCGATGCGGACGTGGCCGTGGTAGCACGGCCCTCCGTCTCCCTTCCTCTTTTTGACTTCACTCATTCTCGCTGCCACGGCGGTTGCCAGCCAAAGCAGCAAGACCGATCATGGCCATGACGGTCAGTGGAGAGACAAAGGGTAGCAAGCCGGCGTCTTCAGCGACTTCTTCAGCCGTTGGAGGTGTGTCGTCGCCTTCGTCGGTGGTCTCGTCGTTATCGGCGGTGCTGTCACCGAGGCCGAGGTCGGAGGTGTCAGCGCCAGCGGCTTCGAGATCGTCGGCCAGTTCCGATAGGTCGTGGTTTTCCACGTCAACGATGTCTTCGAGGTCATCAAACTCAGCCATTTCTGCCTGTGCTTCTTGTGCTGGTGCACCGGTGATGTAACGGATGCTGGCGAACGTCAAAGGCAAGTCTTGGCTGTAGCCGGTCGTTTCAGGTCCGGCGATGACGTAGGCATTACCGTCGTCATCCCAAGCGTAGACGCCCACACCAACAATGGTGGCGTGTTCGTTACTCCAAAGCGGAGCCCACATGCCGTCGCCATAGGGGAAGACAGGGACTTCGTAGTCATCATCCAAATCTTCGAAGGTGGAGGCGAGGTTTTCGCCGAAGTTCTCCAAGACATTGCTCAGTCCGGAATCGGCCAGTGCACCGGCAATCTTCTCCATGCGCTCGCTGACTTCTGGGCCGTCTTCGACGGTCATGCAGTCTTCATAGGCGTCATAGGGCTCGGTTTCGCCATTCTCCACCAACTCAACGGAGAGACAATATTCGCCCTCTCCGGCGATGTCAACGAAGTTCTCAGTGTAAACCTCGGACTCGTCGCTGAAGGCAACGCTGCCCTGGTCAATGACCGTGTTGTCGGCATCAGAAACACTCCATTGCATCGTAATGTCGTCGTATTCACCGCTCCAGGTGCCTGCACCCGCCGTGACACGGAGGGTGTTGTCGCCCTCGTTGTTCATGTTGCTCTCCCAGTCTCGGATTTCAGGTCCGACCCATGTCGAGGCACAGTTTTCATCAGCGGAGACCAGCAAGGCACCGTCGGGAGCAGCGATGCTTCCGCCGGCGCACATCGTGTTATCGCCGTAAGCCATGTCGGCTGGGACCTCGGTTTCGACCGAAATATAGCCAGAGTCGATGCTGATTGTAACATCGCAGTTCCATCCCGCGCACGCCATAACATCATCCATTGAGGCAATCACATTGCCTTGGCCGTCGTTCATGTAGGCGTCCATCATGAAGAAGATGGCTTCCCATTCGTCTTTACCGTCTGCGCAATCGGCCGTACCGTCGTTCACGAGGGTGAAGTCCAGGTTCGTGGCGTAATCGTCGCAGTAGAAATCGCCTGACTGGCGAGTTTCGTGCTCATCATCGCCATCCTCGCAATGCTGCGTGCCGTCGTTGACGTACTGGAACGGGATACGGTCGTAGTTTTCGCAGAGGAACCAATCGCCTTCGTTGTCGGCAGGTTCGTCGGAGGCATCGGCACAGTCGGCCGTATCGTCGTTCACGAGTTCAAAGGAGATCTCGGAGCCGTCCAAACAGACATAGGTCTCGATGTGGCCGTTGTCGTATTCATCCGAGCCGTCATCACAATCGTCCCAGCCGTCGTTCACGTTTTCGACGGTCAATTCTTGATACTCTTCGTCGTAAAAGCACATGATGCTGGCTGAAGTTTCGAATCCAAGGGCGGTGGCGTCAACGCGACCGTTGAAGCTGTAATATTCCTCGCCGGTGTTCCAGTCCTGGGAAATATCGCCGTTGAGATAAAAGTCGTCTTCATCAGAACCGTCCATGCAGTCTTCGGAACCGTCGTTCACATACCAAGACGGAATCGTTTCGCCATCGTCACACATGAACCAATCTCCGCCTTCGTAGTCACCTTCGTCGTAATCTTCTCCTTCGGCATCGCCGCCGAAGATGTTCTCAAAAATGTCCGCAAAGGAATCTTCCAGTTCCGCTTCAAAGTCCTCAGCCACCGCTTCGCCGAACGATTGGCTAGCATGAACAAGCACGTTGCCCATCAAGATGAACATGACCGGGTTGCCGGGTGGGCACGTGTCGCAGGCCGTTACATCCAACAGAGCACCATCGCCGAGGTCGACCTCGAGCGGTTCGTCGGTACGCATGCTGAACCTCGCATCCTCCATGTCGACATCGCCTTCGTAGTCACCTTCGCTGGTGAGTTCATCGCTGATGCTGATGTCAAACTGCCCAGCATCAAAGCCGAACTCTTCCATGGGCAAACCGGTCAGGTACACATTGTAGTCAGCCGAACCGATGTAAGACCCGTCAACCATGCCGCACATGTCGTAGACCTCGGCGTCGTCCCAGCCGTCGTCAACGCCAACGGTGTCGCCTTCCTCGACGCATTCCCAAACGGTTCGGTCATTAGAGGCAGCCTCTACGTAAATGGGGCTTGGGTTGCCAAGGCGCCACTCGGCTTGAGAAGCGATGGAATAGCTGAAGTCCACGCCCGTGTCGAAGTCAACATTGAGTTCCTCGCCATCGCCCTCAAGGGTGATGTCAATGCCGAGGTTCATGTCGTTGCCCACGGTCATGTCGAGGTCCATGTCCGCGCCGATGAGGTGGTACTGGTCGTTGAGGTACTCGGTGTAGAGCATGTCAACGGTCAGCACGTTCTCGGCTTCCGCGATGACGTCGATGTCAAACCCGGTGGGTTGGCTGCCGAAGGTCGTCTCGGACCAGTCGGTCATGATGATGGCGTTGGAAAGAAGGCCGTGGCGGAGCACCACATCGCTGGTTCGGCTCCAGACCTGGACATCGTTGCCCTCAAGGTCCTGAATGGTTTGAGGCGTGATGTCCTCGGTTTGATGAACGTAAACATTCGAAGCGCCCGTGGTCAACTGACCGAGGTCAAGGTTGAACCCTGCCTCGTCGGCGTCCGCCATGATTTCGGTGAACAAATCTTGAATGTCCAAACCGGTCACGTTTTGCAGGTCGCTGTCAAGGCTGGACCAATCGTATTCAACCCCGTAGTAGTACTCTGAGGGCTCATCGGGAACGGCTTGCACTGAAGCAATCGGTGACAGCGCCGTTACCAAAAGGAGGGTTACAAGCAGGCCTGGGGTGGTTCGTCGCAGAGTGGACATCAATCTTTGCCGCTTTTTTGTCCATATTAACTCTATGGTCGCAGTATTTCCGTTTTTCATTCAGGGTTCAGAGTCCAAAGCCTTGACAGATAAGAAGGAGGCGTTGAAGATTCGGCGTGAGAGATAATAGTCGAGTCTTCGGCGCCGGTGGCCGTTTTTTGTGTTGCCCATGAAAGCGGTAAGGAAAACATCGTGGGTGGCGGTTCGATACGCCTCAATTCGACGATTCGCTTCTTCAATCACTCGGTCCAACATCGGTTCTGGAACAGAGGTGGAAATGTAGGTGAGGTGACGGCTGCTCACTTTGATTCGTTGACGGTCATACCCCAGCTCATCACCCCGACAAAACTTGATTCTCATGGAGTCGTCTTCCTTGGTTCCGTCCACGGCACGATAACCAAGGGACCCAAGGGGGTCGTTGAAGGTCATTTCAATGGCTGAAGAAGAGGTGTTAAGAGTCCGGAGGTGCTTTTGGTGCAACTCGTCGTACGTACCGAGCATCGTGTCATTTTTCCACACTTGTTGAAGCGGGTTGGACTTTGAAAACACCATCACACACACCGGGTGTTCGGTGTCCAAGAACGGATTCGCTTCGAGAATGGTGATGGAATGGAGCATGGCTTTCCACCCAGGGAGTTGATTCAAATCTTGAATCCCAGATTCAGGGACGATCCAAATCGAATCGTCGTAAACTTGGATGGTACGTTCGATGGCGAGTTTGAACAAATCATCCAACACGCTGAGCTTCTTTGAGTCGATATGAGGCACAAAGCCGGGAGAGAAATAGTCGGCCATGGGCGATTTGATTCGTTTGGCGGAATTTTTTGCCAGATACGGGGGATTGGTCAAGATAAACCCGTCTTCGTAGCGCGTAACATGACGAATGGAGTCGGTTGATTTCCCCCACCCGTTGGCCGAACATCGAACCGGGTCAAGGTCATGTCCGTGTGTCTGAAACCCCATCTCGCTGGCCAGGGTCAGCAAATGGCCATCGCCTGCAAACGGGTCAACACAGGAAGCGTAGGTGCTCCGAAGGGTTTGGAGGTGGGCCTTGATGTGAGGGCGAAGCCAAACCGCATCCCGTGTAAAATACTGGCCGAAGTCCCGCTTGGTTGGCGACGACATACGGATTACCCATCACGGCGTGCACGGCAAACGGCGACAAAATTCTCGAACATTTCCTTTCCAAATTCGGAGTCGTTCACCTCAGGATGGAACTGCAAACCAAAGCGATCTCCGACTTCATTTTCCATGCCCTGAACCTTGCACGACGGGCTGCCGGCCGTGATGAAGAAACCCTCTGGCACCACGTGGACCTCGTCGTTGTGAGATTCCCACACCGTTTGGGTGGGGTCGGTCCCTGCAAAAATGGTCCCGCCGCCGTTCACCAATTCAATTTCCATAGCTCCAAATTCAGGTTCGGGAGACTCACGAGCATCGCCGCCGTAATGGCGCGCCATGAATTGATGGCCAGCGCAGATGCCCAAAATCGGGATGTCGAGTTCAAGGAAGGCCCCGCAATTACCGAGTTCGCCGGTCAGACCAACCCGCGCCGCGCCCCCCGAGAGGATGAGGCCGTCCAGTTCGCGGAGTTCCTCAACGGGCGTGGTGTTGTCGATGATCTGCGTATCCACCTTGAGGTAGCGAAGCATGCGCCATTCGCGGTGCGTCCACTGGCCCCCGTTGTCAACAACATCAATCACGAGGGGTTTGTCAGCCATGTCGCTCACTCTCCCGGATGTGGTTGAGGAACGACCATGAACATGCCGATGAGCCAGCGAGGTGTATGAGATGCATGTTCAGCGTTGATGGACGGTGACCGTCCCGCAGACTCGGCACCAGACTTTGATGCCGTCCTTTCGCGGTGTTGCGCCAGCGATGTCAATGCTTGCACCACATTCGCACTTTACGACGGTCTTCATGGGCCAACCCAGCAGGCGGTGCTTCATCAAGTGAACGCTTCATTCCCATGCAATGAGGGTTTGAAACACGACCTTGATGCGGGTCGTTGAGAAATCTTTGATTTCAGAAACGCGTGTCTGCTTGGGCGTGCCCCCGGCGGCTCGGACAAGTCGTTCCAATTGTTCAACGCGGGTATCGATGGAGGTTCGCTCGATGATGGCCCAGCCGCGCAACAAGCCTTCGCCGTGCGGTACGAAGAGCGGAAAGAGATCCGGCAGGTGTTCGAAGCTGTCGTGAGGCAGGTTGACGAGGACCACGTCTGCTTTTCCGCGAAGTTCTGGCTCGTCCTTCCACGTTCGGGCGTCTTTACACAGCACCGTGGCCGGGGTGAACTCCGTGTCGATTTTTCGCGTCCATCGAGCGATGTTTTGGTGCATCAAGTCCACGGCTTTTGGATTCAAATCCCCGGCAAGATAACCCTGCAGAAGGTCGGTGTCTTTGAGCAACAGCACGAATGATGGGCCAACGCCCGCATACGGGTCGGCGACGACCACGGGGCGGTTGAGACGTTGGCGGAACGCCCGTACCTCGTCGTGAGTTTTCTTTCGTTGGTGTGCAAGTCGGGCCGAGTAGTACACTTCGCCGGGGTCAACGTCGACCACCTGGTCGTTTTCTTTGACCCGGGTTTTTGTCGTCGTGCTCCCGTCCCGGCTGTGGATGGGGGTGAGATCGCGTACGCGGAAATCGCCCATAACTCCATCATCCGCGCATACCAGTCGGAGGGGAGGGATTTGAGCGAGCATCGCTTCGGCGATGGCTTGAGCGTGGGGCTCAGCTTTCTCTTCCAGTTTGAGAATGAGAATATCGCCCATAATTTCGTATGAACTCGGCCAGGTGGATTCTGGCAGGGACTGAAGGTGCTCGGGGAGGTGTTCCGTCCAGTGCGTTGGGCCCCGATTTCTGGGTTCGACCTCCACATGTGGAAAGCCCTCCCAACACGCATCGCCCTCGGCCGGCGCATCGTCGGTAAGTGGAAGGCCACGGTGGTGTTCATCGACCACGACCACCCCGGTCTGAGCGAGCCATCCATTGGCCCTGCATCGCTGCAGCCACACCTGTGTCTGCTCGCTCGGCACGCTCAAATGACGCATGGCCCTCGCCCTGTCCAAGCGTCTCGGAGGTTTGAGCATGGCGGCCAAGGAATCCCAATCCCCCTTCCTTCCTGAAACAGGGTTGCTGTTGGTCGGTATGGGAATGGGCCGTTTGGAGGGGATGACAAAAGAAGCCATTCACGCCGCAACACAGGCTGACCACCGCCGTTATGAGGCATACACGGCGCTTTGGCCAGCGGATGAATTGGCTCGCCTTGAAGCGACCGTGGGTCCTGTTCAGCGCGTCATGCGCCCGGAGGTGGAAGAACCTGAGGAGCTCTTTGCCCTCGCCAAAGATTCGCTCGTAGCGCTTTTGGTCGTCGGCGATCCGCTGCAAGCCACGACCCACGTAGATCTCCAGCTTCGTGCACGAGAGGTTGGCGTAGAGTGTCATGTGTTCCATGGCATTTCCATCACGTCGGTCGTCACCGGTGCCGTCGGGCTTTCAAACTACAAGTTTGGGCGCCAGACCACCCTCACTTACCCCTATGGTGATTGGGTTGCGACCTCCCCGATGGAGGTTCTGGCCGCCAATTGGGAACAAAATCTCCACACCCTCGCCTTGTTGGACTTGGACCCTACTGGGTTGGGCACCGGCGACCAACGGCCCATGCGCCCTGAAGACGCCGTTCAATCCATGCGCCTGATGTGGGAGAAATTGCAGGAAACGGTGGATGAGCCGCTTTCCGAGGACTATGTTCGCCTCGCTTTCCGCCAAATGGCAACGAAACTCTACTTGCAACAGAACTTCGATGACATCCCCGTGGTTTTGTGTGCGGACATGGGTACGCCCGAGCAAGCCATCGTGACCACCACCCTCGGCGCTCTCGGCGATGAGAAAGGCGGGCGCCTGAACTGTCTCGTCTTTCCCGCAGGTACGGGTGAGGTTGAAGAGAAGGCCGTCCTTCGTTGGAAGCGAGGTGAGTGAATGTTTGGTTTGTCGGACGAAATCGTCTTGCTTCTTTCCTTCCTTCTCTTCATGGGGTTCTTTGCGGGCGTCGGCCTGGCTTCGATGCGGGTCAAACAGGACACCACGGACGACTACCTCGTCGCCGGTCGTGGTATGCACCCTGCCCTCGCCGCCCTTAGTGCCGTCAGCACTTGGAACTCTGGCTACATGTTCATCGGGTTCATCGGCTTCATCTTCGTCCAAGGCTACTCAGGCATTTGGATCGGTGTGGTCTCCACCCTCGGTCAAGCCGTCGCTTGGATTTGGCTCTACAAGTTCATTCAGAAAGAAGGCAACGAACGTGGGGTTCGTTCGCTCTCTTCGTTGGTCTCGAAAACAACAGGTGCGCCAGAAGCAAAACTGGCTGGAATCCTCTCGGTCGTGTTTCTTGCCATCTATGCCGCCGCACAACTTGTTGCAGGCGGCGTTGCCCTACGAGCCATGCTCGGCTGGTCCGAAGTCATCGGCATCCTCATCGGCTTTGTGCTGGTTGTTGCCTACTGTTATGCGGGCGGCATTCGAGCGTCGATTTGGACCGATGCTGCCCAATCCTGCGTCATGATCGTGGGTTCAACCATTCTGTGTTTTGTCGCTGTTTCTGAAGTGGGAGGCTTCTCCGGCCTCCACAACACCCTGAAGGATGTTGACCCCGGCATGGTCAATTTCTTCCCCGCAGACCTCACCTTTGGCGTCACGTTATGGATCGGGGCCTTTTTCCTCGGGGGCCTTGGTGTGGCAGGCCAACCTCAAGTCGTTTCTCGTGTCATGACGTTGAAGGACGATAAGGACAGAAAGCAAGCAGCGATTTGGTTCTTCGTTTGGCAAACCCCGTTCATCGCACTGATGTACATCATCGGCTTGGCCTGCCGAGCCATTTTCCTTGACCTCGATGCCTCTCAAGCGCAGGATGGTTTGCCTTTGTTGGCCATGGAAGTGCTCAACCCCTTCCTCGCTGGCGTGATTTTGGCGTCCATCTTCGCCGCTACCATGTCCACCGCTGACAGCCAAGTGTTGGCCTGTACAGCGGCCATCACCGACGACGTCAAACCCGAATGGAGCCAAGAACACAAGACCACCAAACTCGTCACCATGGTCATCGCTGTGTTTGTCACCCTCATCGCCCTGGGCGGCCAGCAATTCCCAGGGTTTGGGGATTCTGTCTTCGCCTTGGTTGTCCTCGCCGTCTACGGGCTGGGCGGCATCTTTGTCCCGCTGCTGCTCATTCGTATGATGGGTTACGAGCCGGACACAGAACACACCATTTGGATGATGGTCGCTGCGCTGAGTGCGGTTATTGTTTGGAGTTTCAGCGGGTACGGCGAGGATATCTTCCCGTCCATACCCGCCATGAGTTCCGCCTTCGCCACCCACTTCATTCTCTGTTGGAAGCGCGAGGCTTCCAACCAAAACCCACTCGGGCGATACAGTCTCCCAACCCAACGCACGGCCACCATCGGCGCCGTGGTCATCCTGGTGCTCTTTGGTGCGCTTGAGGGAACCTACCAAACCATGGCGCCCGAGGGTTCCACCTCTTCGGGAAACAACCCGTATCAACTGACCTACACGGTCAGTGAGTGGACCCAATCGGAGACCCTGACGTTGTCCGATGGAGATACGCAAACCTTCGAAGTGATGATCGATGAAACCATGACGGCCGTGTTGATCGCAGAACTGAGTATCACCTATTCGGACACGGGCGAGACCGTCACCTCGGTGTGTGATGAAGTGGTGACCACGCCGGATTACAGTGGATTGGCCGGCCCGTTTTCAGAAAGTGACGACGGCATGAAATCCACCGTCGCATGCGATACAACCACCGTGGTTGGCAGCATCCGTCCAAACACGGACCTCAATCAATACGCCAGCGAAGGCCAAGGAGATTACACCCTGAACGGGACGGAAAGTGAACTCATTGACATCCTCACGATGCTTGGAAAAGCGCCTGAAATGATGGGGACGGTGGCCATGGATGTAGCACTCAACACCAACGAAGGAAGTCCATTCGGCAACGATAACAGCGAGACGGTCACGG
>Ga0208130_1001736_pt1 | contig 10382 bp, 6 predicted proteins | sample ETNtaG_31_FD_185771 | JGI IMG/M metagenome (GOLD analysis project Ga0208130, IMG submission 185771) | Marine microbial and viral communities from oxygen minimum zone, Eastern Pacific Ocean - ETNP201310SV78 (SPAdes) (version 2) | ecosystem: Environmental > Aquatic > Marine > Oceanic ...
AACCAACCATGTCACTATAAACAATGGATAGTCCATTCCTACTTAGTGCCAACTGGGCAATCATTCTAGATAATACACTTACTTCATTTAATGCTTTTACGTCTCCATTTGATATATTTTCAGCAAGATCTCTATCTCGGTCGGAATGGATCTCACAGACTATAGGTGGATGTACATCCCCATCGCAAACGGCGATGATTGACATAATGGATTTTAAAACTAAGGCATCTGCAAGTGTTTTCTCGCTTTCAGGGCGCCAGCTTGCGGCGCTGTTCATAATTATTACAGATTTTGCATTTTCAGCCATCACCTTTTTTAGGTTATTAATATTGGTGACAACACCAGACCTAGTAATAACCCTGGTTGTAGCAAAATCAGAAATATTATCTCTTATAATATTGTCCATTTCCTCTTTATCATTTTCAGCTAGAATGACAATAGACGCATCGGACTCAGATTCATTGGCTTCAATTAATTCACGTATAACCTCTAGTATCCTATCACCAAAACCAAGGATTAGAGTATGATCTGATTCAAGTACCAGGCTGCGTCCTCTCCTTAGTTCATCAAGTTTTGCTTCAAAAACACTTGTAATAAATGCAACCATACTAGAAAAAAGTATCAAGCCGACCATCACTGCCAGAATAGATGTTAGTTTTGCAAGCCAGTTACTGTCCCCATCTGTTTCAGCTGCAGATCCTTCCATCACGGCCACATAAACCCGCCATGGTATCTCAGCTAAACTATTAAGTGTTTCATCAGGTAAAAATGAATTAGCGATTAATCTCACAACTACCATCACTAGAAATCCAGCTAAGAATAAGCCAAGCAGTGCTAAGAAAATAGAGGAGCTACCTCTAGACATGAAATTATCTATTGAGTATCGGATCCTCGATCCTAGGGGGTGATTTTTGTTCTTGTTCATCGTGTTTGCTAATTTAAATAGTACTTACAGTAAGGAATGTTAAAAAATAATTGACAATAATAGGGTAATTAATTTGTTTTTCGAATTCATGGTGACTGCCTAAATTTATTGATTGGTTTTTTAAAAAATAAAGACCTTTGATTATAGTAACATTGTAATATTTAAATAACATTACACAAATAAAGATAGAAATTATGGGGAAAAACTTTAAAACTATTGATACAGCGGTAATACGATTTGCTGGAGACTCGGGAGACGGAATGCAGTTAACGGGAGGGCGCTTCACTGAAACAACTGCTATAGTAGGTAATGACCTTAGCACCCTTCCTGATTTCCCTGCTGAGATTCGAGCACCTGCAGGTTCACTAGCAGGTGTAAGTGCTTTTCAATTAAAATTTTCATCCAAAGATATTCATACTCCTGGAGACAAGCCCGATGTGCTAGTCGCCATGAATCCTGCAGCCTTGAAAGTCCACCAGAAAGATCTAATCCCTGGTGGAACAATGATCATAAATACAGATGCCTTTTCAAAAAAGAACCTAAACTTTGCAGGATATGAGACTAATCCCGTAGAGGATGGCTCACTAGATGATTACTTTACCGTAATACCAATTGAAATGAATAAATTGGTTACCGCCGCCTGCGAAGGCATGGACCTTTCAGGGAAACTTGTTTTAAGAACAAAAAACTTCTTTGCTCTTGGTGTATTGTTTTACATGTATGACAGACCATTGGATGCTACAGAAGAATGGTTAAAGAAAAAATTTGCTGGAAAGGATGCAATCATTGAAGCAAATACAGCATCAATGCATGCCGGATATAATTATGCAGACACCACAGAAATTTTTACAACTAGGTACAAAGTTGAAAAAGCATCTTTGCCTCCCGGGACATATCGAAATATTAATGGGAATTTAGCTACCTCTCTTGGGCTCTTGGCTGCGTCTGAGAAAGCAAGTCTAAATCTTTTCTTGGGAAGTTATCCAATAACGCCTGCCAGTGACATACTACATACACTCTCTTCATGGAAGCATTTTGGTGTTAAGACGTTTCAGGCAGAAGATGAAATCGCAGGTGTTACATCAGCAATAGGTGCTTCATATACTGGAGATTTAGCAATTACCACAACCTCTGGTCCTGGTATCGCGCTCAAGGGTGAAGCTCTAGGTCTAGCGGTCATGACAGAATTACCCCTGGTTGTGATAAATGTTCAAAGGGGTGGTCCAAGCACAGGTTTACCAACCAAGACAGAACAATCAGACCTGAACCAAGCACTCTATGGACGGAATGGGGAAGCACCGATGCCGGTTATTGCTGCAGCAACCCCTGGTGATTGTTTTTTTGCTGCTTACGAAGCCTGCAAAGCGGCACTTACTCACATGACTCCGGTTATGCTTTTAACCGATGGATACCTCGCAAATGGATCAGAGCCATGGAACATACCAGATGTGAATGATCTTGAACCAATTGAAGTAAAATTTGCTCATGAGCCAAATGCAGATGGTGACTTTCTCCCTTATTTAAGAGATGAAAAGACATTAGCTCGTCCTTGGGCAATTCCTGGTACTCCAAAGCTGGAACATAGGGTTGGAGGTATTGAAACTGCAGAAAATACAGGACATGTTAGCTATGATCCTGAAAATCACCATAAAATGGTTGTACTCCGACAAGAGAAAGTTAATCGTATCCAAAATGACATGGCTCCGACGGAAGTGTATGGAGAGAAATCTGGCGACCTCTTAATATTGAGTTGGGGAGGAACATATGGAGCATGTAGGTCTGCAACAGAGACCTTGCAGGAGGAAGGGAAGAGTGTCTCCCATGTCCATATTAGATGGATATCCCCATTACCCAAAGATTTAGGAGAGATTCTGATACACTTTAAAAATATTCTAATTCCAGAAATAAATTTAGGGCAGCTATTGCGTTTAATTAGATCTGAATATCTTGTTGATGCGAAAGGACTTAATCTTGTTAGAGGAAGGCCGATTGGTGCTGCAACTATTGTTGAAAAAGTAAAAGAAACACTAGGATAAACTACAATGAGCGAAATGTCTACAACTCCAGAATTAACCAAAAAAGATTTTGTATCAGATCAGGCTGTGAGATGGTGCCCAGGATGTGGCGACTACGCAATCCTAGCACAAACACAAAAACAAATGCCTACCTTTGGCCGTAAGCGTGAAGAGTTTGTATTTGTTTCTGGGATAGGATGTTCAAGTAGATTCCCCTATTATATGAACACATATGGATTTCATTCTATTCACGGCCGAGCACCAGCAATTGCCTCAGGCGTAAAAATAGCGAATCCTGAATTATCAGTTTGGGTAGTAACCGGGGATGGAGATGGCCTATCTATTGGTGGAAATCATTTCATGCATGCATTAAGAAGGAATATGGATTTAAATATTTTAATGTTTAATAATCGCATTTACGGATTGACGAAAGGTCAATATTCACCAACCTCTGAGGTTGGGAAGGTAACTAAGGCTACGCCATATGGTTCAATTGACATTCCTCTAAATCCCCCTTCATTAGCACTAGGTGCGCAAGCAACTTTTGTAGCTCGTACTATTGACAGATGGCAAAAACACATGGCAGAGATGATGGAGAGATCATACCATCATGATGGTGGTTCATTCATCGAAATATATCAAAATTGCAATATTTTCAATGATGGTGCTTTTGAACCGTATACAGGCCCAGATAAACTGGACAATGTTATTGAGTTGAAAAATGGAGAACCAATGCTGTTTGCCAAAGACACGAAAGGTATAAAGTTAGACGGGTCTACAGCAAAAGTAGTGGATATGGAAAGCACCAGCATGGATGATATACTAATCCACGATGAGACAAACCTAGATCTTGCACACATAATCGCTAACTGGACATCTAACCCAGATCTACCTGAACCTATTGGAGTAATATACTCTATTGACAAGCCCACATATAATCAAGATATGGTTGATCAGATAAACTTTGCCAAAGAAAGGAAGGGAACCGGTAGCGTACAAGATTTACTCAATGCTGGAGACACCTGGAAAGTAAATTAGATATGGGTACCCGCATTGAACGGGACAGTATTGGTGAATTAGAGGTCCCCTCAGATAAATACTACGGAGCCCAAACCCAAAGATCTCTTGAAAACTTTAAAATAGGTGGAGAAGTTTTCCAGAGGGAGTTCATTCGAGCATATGGCCTGATAAAAAAAGCAGCAGCCTCAGTCAATCATAGATTTGGCAATATCAATGATAAAATCCTAAACGCAATCCACAAAGCTTCTGATGAAGTAATCTCTGGCGCTCTTGATGAACATTTTCCTCTAGTAATTTGGCAAACAGGAAGCGGTACACAGACTAACATGAATTTTAACGAGGTAATAGCCAACAGAGCCATTGAGATTCTTGGAGGCGAGTTAGGTAGTAAAGATCCTGTTCATCCAAATGATCATGTTAACATGAGTCAATCAACAAATGATACTTTTCCAACAGCGATTAACATTGCCGCTGTTGAAAGTATCCATCATAGCCTTATCCCTTCTGTAAAAAGATTGAGATCATCTTTGGATAATAAATCTAAAGAATTTGGTTCAATTGTGAAACTTGGACGAACTCATCTTCAAGATGCGACTCCACTGAGTTTGGGACAAGAATTTTCAGGATATGTTTCTGCATTGGATCATGGTATCAAACGTTTAGAAACGTCTCTAGGGCATTGTAAGGAGTTGGCAATGGGTGGTACTGCAGTTGGGACAGGTATAAATTCAGTTAGTGGTTTTGCAGAAGAAGTAGCTGATGAAATATCATCTCTCACAGGTATAGGATTCGTTACCGCTGAAAATAAATTTGAAGCTTTGGGAGGGCAAGACTGTATTGTTGAATTATCTGGTTCTTTAAAGGTTTTAGCGGGGTCATTATTTAAAATAGCCAACGATTTAAGGTGGCTTTCTAGCGGACCAAGAAGTGGTATAGGAGAAATTGTTTTGCCTGCCAATGAGCCCGGATCTTCAATAATGCCTGGTAAAGTAAACCCAACTCAATGCGAGGCCATGACCATGTTGTGTACCCAGGTAATGGGGAATGATACCACCATAACCTTTGCCGGTGCTTCGGGTAATTTTGAATTAAATGTATACAGACCGGTAATTGCATATAATATTTTACAATCAATTCGTCTTTTATCAGATGGTTGTGACTCATTGAGAACTAACGCGGTTGATGGTATCGAGCCCAACTTGGAGCGCATAAACCATAATCTTTATAATTCACTAATGCTGGTAACTGCATTAAATCCTCATATTGGATACGATAAGGCGTCTGAGGTTGCAAAAAAAGCTTATAAGGAAAACACTACACTTCGAGATGCTATCGAGAAATTGGGCTACATGTCAGGAGAAGAATTTGATAATCTTGTTAAGCCAGAAGATATGATTAGTCCAAGGGAAAAAAAATAATTGGGGAATACCATTTGTCTTCTAATTAATTTTTATTGCTCAATCACTAAGTTCATCTTAATACAATAAAATCAAACCATAAAGATGGATATAAAAAAAATTATCTACCGGTGTCTTATACTAATTGCTGTAGGAATGTTAGGTGTTTTAAGCATTATTCTTATCTTATCAAGAGATCTTCCTTCCTTAGAACAATTAGAGAACTATGATCCTGACTTAGTGACAAGAATATATTCTGCAGATGGAAAAGTCTTAAATGAATTGTTTGTACAGAAGAGAGTCTTTATCGAGTTAGATAAAATACCTGAACATATGCAATATGCTGTAGTGTCATCAGAGGATCGTAGATTTTTTGACCACTGGGGCCTTTCCATGAGAAGTATTGCCAGAGCGGTGATGATCAACACACTCTCATTAAGTTATAGACAAGGCTTCTCTACTTTAACTCAACAACTTGCTCGTAATCTTTATAAGTCTGTTGGCTTTGAGGATAGTATTCTTAGGAAGGTTAAAGAAATGATTACCGCCATCCAAATTGAACGGACTTATACGAAAGATGAAATATTAGAAATGTATCTTAATACAGTTCACTTTGGGCATGGAACCTATGGTGTTGAGGCCGCTACAAAGAGATTCTTTGGAAAGGAGTCAAAATACTTAACTATAGACGAGTCTGCATTATTGGTGGGACTCTTACCTGCACCCGCTAGTTACTCGCCCATTCATCATCCAGACAGAGCAATACGTAGGAGAAATACCGTATTGCGTCTGATGCGCGATCAGGGATACATAGGTAAGGGTGAGCATGAAGAAAATAGAGCAAGAACATTGGAAACGGTTTTAGAAGTACCTAAAAGAGGAACAGCACCGTACTTTACTGAATACGTAAGAAGAGTGCTTGAAAAACAAGATACGGCATTGGGGATAAATATTTACAGAGACGGCCTTAAGATTTATACAACCTTGGATTCTAGACTCCAGGCTATTGCTGAAGATGCGGTATTAAAAACGGTTAAGGATGACCAAGAACGTTTAAATAAGCGCCTCTACAAAAATCGAGAGGAATTTGAAGATTTGGCCTACCTAACAATTTACGAAGAAGATAGCATTAAAATGATGTTGGCTGGAGAGGGGCAACTTTACAAAGATTTAAGGGACAAGCTTTTAGTTCAGAGTGCCTTTGTTGCCTTGGATCCAAATACTGGCGGAATACTTGCAATGGTAGGTGGAAGGCCTGACTATCATGATCAATACAATCGTGCAGTACAGGCAAAAAGACAACCTGGTTCTGTTTTTAAGCCATTTGTTTATACTACAGCATTGGATAATGGATATCCTGTAACAGAACAACTATTAAATCAGCCTGTAGTTTTAAATATTCAAAACATGGATGGTACTTGGGTAAAGTGGAAACCGCAAAACTATGACGGTAGCACAGGTGGATTGACCACATTCAGAGAGGGCTTGAGAAAATCAATGAATTTGATATCTGTTCGGATGGTTCAGCAAGATATAGCACCTGCAGACCAAGTAAAACAAATGGCTAAACGAATGGGAATCAATACAGATATCAGAGCAGTTGATGCAATTGCATTAGGAACCTCAGAGGTATTTCCAATTGAAATGGTAAGCGCCTATTCGGCCTTATCAAATATGGGTGTTTACTCAAAGCCTTTTGCAATTACAAAAATTGAAGACAGGTATGGAAACATAATCAAAGAATATTACCCAGATCGTAAAGAAGTCCTGAGTGAAGAGACAGCTTATCTAATGACTAGCTTGATGCAAACTGTTATGGATCGAGGGACAGGAGGAAGTGCCAGATGGAAATACAAGTTTAATAGACCTGCTGCTGGCAAAACTGGCACAACTCAAGGTTGGAGTGATGCTTGGTTTGTGGGATTTACTCCGCAAATAGCTGCGGGTTGCTGGTTTGGAGTAGATAATTTCAAAGTCCCTCTGGGGCCAGGTCAAGATGGAAGCAGAGCTGCATTGCCTGCATGGGCTAGATTTATGAAAGCCGCGCACGACACTCTAGGATTGCCTGTTGAAAAATTTGCTAAACCAAGTGGAATTGAGGACAGTGAGGTTTGCTCAGTAACTAAAAAACTGCCATTACCAGCTTGTCCAGTTGAAACAGAGATATTTAAAAGTGGTACTGAGCCGACTCAAAAGTGCAAGGTACATCGGACCGAATAGACTTATATTATTGTTTGTTTTTCTTGATCTGCTATTTCGTCAATAGTTAGTGTGTTACTTAACGTTTTAGAAACCTTATTAATTTTGTCTTTGTTTGAACAAAACACCCTAAAAACCGGCTGATCTTGGTGAACTCTATCTCCTGTTTTTTTTAGAAACTCTATTCCCGCTGTTTTATCTAATTTTTGATCTCTATTTTGTAACACACATCCCATATCAACTAAATGCCAGCCTATTGATTCAGTATCCATTTTCTGAATGAATCCTGAATTTTTTGGGCATACATATGATTCATATTTTGGTAATGATTGTGCACGGAACTCATTCAAACGGCCACCTTGAGTTTCTACTGAATTTTCAAATATTTTTAAAGCCTTTCCGGAGTCTATTATATTTTTTTGAAGTTCAATAGCCTCGGACAATGTTTTTGCGGCACATGATTGAAGTAATAATTGTGAACCTAATTCAAAAGTAACCTCCATAAGGTCATTTGGTCCCTTTCCTTTTAGGCATTCTATTGCTTCAAAAACTTCACAGGATAACCCAGCATAATTTCCAAGTGGTTGATTCATATTCGAGTATATAATATCTGTTTTTATATTAAAAGCCTCCCCAATTTTTTTCATCCAAGATCCCAATTCAATTGCCTTATGTTTACTTTTCATAAAAGTCCCATTGCCAACCTTTATGTCAAGCACAAGGCCAGATATGCCCTCTGCGATCTTTTTACTCATGATAGACCCACAAATGAGAGGTATTGATGCAACCGTACCCGTTTTGCTTCTTAAATCATAAATCCTTCTATCAGCAGGACATATTTCTTCTGATTGTGACATAACAGCATATCCACTCCTAGACACCCATTTAATAAAATTATCAATACCAGGATTAGTATTGAAACCCGGTATACACTCCAGTTTATCAATAGTGCCACCTGTAAATCCAAGTCCTCTTCCTGCAATCATTGGGATTTTCAATCCTAGTCCTGCGATAACTGGTGCCAGAATTAGAGATACCTTGTCTCCTATTCCTCCGGTAGAATGCTTATCAACAACAAAATCTTTAGAATCTGAAAAATCAAGTGTTTTTCCTGATCTTAGCATAACCTCTACTAGCGAAAATATTTCTTCCTCATCCATACCATTAAAATATATTGCCATTAGCATCGCAGACATCTGGGCATCTGTTACTTTGCCTTTAAGATATCCATTAAAAAATAGTTCTACATCACTTTTTTTTAGATTAAACCCATCACGTTTTTTTGATATTAGGTTTGAATAAATCAATTTGAACTTTCTTCTTTTTTCAAAAACGACAAGATAGATATTGGGGCCCTTTCTCTTATCGTGTGGAGTATTAGGTAAAGAGCAAGAGTCAGAAGTACTAAGTTAGGTACCCACATACCAACTTCAGGGGTAACCTGATTTCTATCCGCTAGTTCTTCACCTCCAATTAAGAGTACATAGTATAATAAAAAAAATCCAAAACTAAGCGAGGTACTCACTGCAAAACCTCCTTTCTTAGCCATAACCCCTAATGGAGCACCCAATAGTACAAAGAGAATGCATGCAAATGGGATTGAAAACTTTTTATGAGCCTCAACTGTGTATTTGTTTTTACCCTTTAAATAGCTAGCGATGAGTCCAAATTCATTTTTCACTTGTCTTTCTAGACTTCTTAATTGCCTTTCTTTTTTCTTAATCATTGCACCAGTTAGTGTAGTGTCAGAGGTAATGGAGTCTCTTGCAATTGAAACAATATTAATTCCTTCTTCAATTGATAAAGGTATTATGCTATCACCTAAAGTTCTAAAAAAAGAACCCTTCAATCTTTTTTGAACAACAGATAATTTTTTTTCATATCCATTAACTTTTTTTATTATCATTGGAATTGTCATTTCTCTATCTGTTCTATTTGAGGAATCTCTTCTATTTAAAAGAATATCGTCAGCCGGAATGATAATCTTATGAGTTTCAAAAATAATTCTGCGGTAATTTGTAAAATCATTATTCTCTATTTCATGTATCTCACCATCGCGTAATGTAAGTAAAAAAGCATCTGCAAGTGTGGAAAGTGTTCCAGTTTTTGAATGAATACTAGTTTGAGATTCTTGTTTTCCCTTTGAGAAAATTCGAACATCTGACATTAACTCTCCATCTTTTCCTCCAATTATCATGCTATACCCAGGGAGATTATCTAAAAAAACACCAGGCTCAATGTTCATTCCAGGCCTCTTTTTATATATATCGCCAGAAAGTAAGCGAGCATGAAAATTCATATCAGGTAAAATAAAATTATTAAATGTGATTAATAGTAAAGCAACGGTAATCCCAAAAAGTAATGGTGCTCTGATTATTGTAATAAAACTTATCCCTGAGGCACGCATTGCATTTATTTCATTATCTTCAGACAATCTTCCAAACGTCATGAGTGTGGATAATAAGACCGCCATTGGTACAGATAATGCAATGATCCAGGCAAGATTTAGAAAAAGATACTCTAAAATTGTTAGCACCTCGAGGCCTTTACCAAGAAAACGATCAACTGCACGGAGTAAAAAGTTGATAAATAAAAGAAAGGTAATCATTAATAACGAGAAGAAAAAAGGTAGTATCATTTCTCGGATAAAGTATCTTGATAATAATAACATAGTAAAAATTACAATTTTCCTATTGATTTAATGAATAAATAGGAAATTCTTTTAGCTTAAATCTCTTCAATTCTGCCAATAAGTATTTTAACTTTCCCCGCTTTAAATCAACTTGTGTTGAGCTAAAGTTGTATGGTGGGTGTAGCTCAGCTGGT
>Ga0208130_1001737_pt1 | contig 10377 bp, 9 predicted proteins | sample ETNtaG_31_FD_185771 | JGI IMG/M metagenome (GOLD analysis project Ga0208130, IMG submission 185771) | Marine microbial and viral communities from oxygen minimum zone, Eastern Pacific Ocean - ETNP201310SV78 (SPAdes) (version 2) | ecosystem: Environmental > Aquatic > Marine > Oceanic ...
ATGAAAAACTCCTAAAAACATTTTGCAATGTTTCTAAAAATCTTGAAATGGAGCATGTCATGATTGTTCATGGAAGCGATGGTTTAGATGAAATTACAATAACCGGTAGCACTTCAATTGTTGAACTAAAAGATAATAATATTAATGAGTTTAATATTTCACCTAAAGATTTTGGTCTAAGCCTTGCCACTCTTGATGATATTTATGCAAAATCGTCTGAAGATAGTTTGAGGCTAGTTGAACAAGCATTTGCAGGAGAAAAATCACCTGTTCAAGATATGATTGCTCTCAACAGTGGAGCTGCACTATATATATCGGGAGTCGTTGATTCGATTGGCGATGGAGTGGATCAATCATTTAAGCTTATGAATAATGGAGAAGCACAAGCAAAGCTCGCTTCGTATGTAGAAATTTCTAATCAGCTATGAATATACTTGATGAAATAGTAGCAAATACTAAATCAAAACTAGAAATTAAAAAATCTGAGATACATATCGAAGAACTTCTTTCAAAAATAGATAAAAAATCTATAGAAGAAAGTAATTTTAAAAAAAGCTTATTAAAAAAAGATGAAGCAATAATTGCTGAAATTAAAAAGGCATCACCAAGCGCAGGAATAATAAGTGAAGATTTTGATCCTGTGTCAAAGGCAAAAGAATACGAATCATTTGGAGCAGCAGCGTTATCAATTTTAACTGAAGAAGATTATTTTTTAGGTAGTATTAGTTATTTAATCAATGTTAAGAAAGTTTCTGATCTACCAATCTTAAGAAAAGATTTTATTATTGATGCATATCAAATTTATGAGTCGAAGTTAATTGGTGCTGATTGTATTTTATTAATTGCAGCTATCTTAAGTGATGAACAATTACAAAAATTTACCAATATTGCAGATCAACTTGGGTTAGATTACATCATTGAAATTCATAATAAAGATGAGCTATCAAGAGTAGAAACTTTTTCTAAAGCAATTATTGGAGTGAATAATAGAGATTTAAAAACATTCAAAGTAGATATTAATAATTCAATTTTGCTTCGAAACGAATTTAAGCAGGATAATGTTTTTGTATCTGAATCTGGCATCAGGTCTCGCAAAGACATAGACATGTTAAAAGAAAACAATATTAATGTATTCTTGATTGGCGAAAGCTTGATGAAAGGAGATTTCTTTGAAACTTAGGGAATGGCAAGAGAAAGCTTTTCCTTTATGGTGGGCAAATAAAAGAGGGATCATTAAAGTTGTTACAGGTGGAGGCAAAACTTTCTTTGCTATCCATTGCCTTAAAAAGTATTTAAATGAGGATCCAAAGAAATCAATTCTGATTGTTGTGCCCTCTATCGCCTTATTAGATCAATGGTATGAAAGCCTTTCACAAACTTTTTCTGATAAAGAAATATCTTTAAATGGTGGAGGTGAAAAAACAGATGCCATTTCTAAGATATGTATAACAACAATAGATTCATTAAAAAATATACTTAACGAAATAAATCCAGAAAATACTCTCTTAATTGTTGATGAATGCCATAAGATTGGGACAGAAAAAAGAGGAGAAATGCTAACAAATAACTGGCACGCTACTTTAGGTTTATCTGCCACTCCCGAAAGAGACTATGATGACAATTTTTACATCATTATTAAGAAAATCCTTGGTGACATAATTTTTGATTACGACTATATAGATGCTAGAGAAGATGAAGTAATAGTGAATTTTAAACTGTTGTATGGCTATGCTCCATTATTGCAAGATGAAGAAGAAAAGTATAAGAAATTTACCAAAAGTATTCAGAGAAGAGCAGCAACAATTGGCGGTCAAGATATGAATGATTATCCGCTAAAAATGCTTATATTTAATAGAGCAAGATTGGTCAAGAATTCAAAAAATAGAATTCCCTATGGTGTTGAGCTCATTCAAAAATATAAAAGAGATAGTTGGATAGTTTTTACTGAAAATAAAAAACAGGCTAAAGAATTTAATCAAATAATTAATAAGAAAGGATTTAAATCAGGTATTTATAATACCGATCTTAATGATGAAGAGAGGCAAGAAAATTTAGAGTCTTTTAAAAGTGGAAAACTAAATGTTCTAGTCAGCTGCACTGCTTTAGATGAAGGATTCGATATGCCAGAGGCTGATGGGGCAATGATACTTAGCGCATCATCATCAAAAAGACAAAGAATTCAAAGAATGGGGAGAGTGCTTAGGATCACCGCAAATAAAGAAAATGCATTAATAGTTACAGTCTATTCTTCTAAAACCGAATATGAAAAACTTCGAGAAGAATCAAATAGATATAAGGTTGAAAAAGTGCCGGTTAAGTGGCAACAAATGAGCCTATAATATTAATATGTCTTTAACTTACTCAAGTATGCTCGAATTAGGAACAGAGCTCATTCGATTTGATCTCTCAAATACAGTCACCAATAAACATTTTTCTTCAGATGAGCTCAATGACTCCAAACCATCATTGATTATGTTTGTATGTAATCATTGTCCATACGTTATTCATTATCATTCTGAGATACAAAAAATTTCTGAAGACTATGCAGATCAAATCAACATGGTTGCAATTAGTTCAAATGATACAGAAAATTATCCTCAGGATGGCCCACAACAAATGCATGATTTATGGGTAGAGCTGGATCTATCTTTCCCATACCTTTTTGATAAAACTCAAATGATTGCAAAAGCCTATAAAGCAGAATGCACTCCAGAGTTTTATCTTTTTGATTCTAATAAAAAACTTGTTTATAGAGGGAGATTAGATGAAAGTTCTCCAAATTCAGGCATTAAAACATCTGGCGATGATTTAAGAAGCGCTATAGACAACATACTCAATAACTTACCAATAAATTCTGAGCAATTTCCGTCAATGGGATGTAATATTAAATGGAAGTAACGAATATATAATAACTAAATTCTTATTGTTCAATGTGTTCGTCGATTATGGTTTCTATCTCTTCAATTGTTTCTAAATTACCGTTCTTGTATTCATCTGCTAATCCAAAAAGTCTTGCGAATAAAATATTACCGTCAAAACTAGAATTAACTTTAATTTGTTTTGATTTTGCTATCTTTTCGCTCCAAACCTCTCTTACTTCTTTCCAAAAGTCTGAGGTTTTATCCCAATAGATATATCCTGCCGACCAATCAAAGTTTTCAATTCTTTGATATCTTGCTAGACCAATTTCTTTGGCAATAACTTTATTGTCTAATGTTACTTTATTATTATTTTGCTCATGAACCCATCCATTAGGAGTAATTGTGTGCATGTTGGTTCCAATAACAATATCGTAATCATCACGAACAGTTGCCTCTCTTCTTGGTAGAGGCCTTTTTGTTTCATTGCTTATCCACGATGATGAGTTTGCAAAGTGTTTCCATTCTCCAAAACCCTCATATCTTGGTGAGTCATCTACTTGATAAACAGTTTGCGACCATGTTCCCTTTCTTTCAATGTAGGACAGATTTTTTCTTTCCCATGTATTTTCTCCAATAAATTCGCTGATTGAATTATCTTGGTATTTCCAATCTTGTCTCCAATGTTTAACAACAACAGGATCTGAAATCGTCCCATCATCTTGTTCAAAAAACATGACCATTATGTGTTGTAGGCTTATGAAATTTTTTTCATCTTCAACGACTATTACAAATTCCGTTCCCCATGACTGATAAGGTTTTGAAGGTATGTAGTCTTCAATGAATCCCATTGTCTCCATAAAATCAAAATTAATTTTATGTTCTCCTTGCATTGCAAGAATTGCTAACCTATCTTTTTCAAACTTAGTCAACTTATTATTTTGTATTTCCTTCCAAAAAGGATTGGGAGTTTTGTCTAAATCAACATTTGGACCTGAGGAAGTTCCTCCTCGTGGTGTCATCAGGTTTGGGTTATTTAATTGAGTCCATCCGAAAACATAATTGCTATCGGAACTAAAAACTAGTTGACTAAAACAAAATGTTATTAAAAAAAATATTCTCATCAAAACACACTCTAACGTAACTGAATTATTTTAGTCTAGTTTTCTATTAAAAGATTTGGTTTTCCAGTCTGTTTTTGTATTTGAAATTCATCATACAACTTTCCGGTAGCATCATAAGCGCGAAATCTTAATTTGTTTTTTGCGATATCAATAATTTGATATAGCTGTGTATTTTCACCAAGTTTTTTTGCGTAATTGCCTTTGGTAATTTTATACATTTTAGGGCCACTAACCGATACTACATGAACAGTTCCAATTTTAGGGTCATAGGCTTGTTGATAACCAGTCGGAATATTTTTAACCCCTTTTAAATCAACAAGTCCAGTTCTAGAGTATGTATGATCATGCCCACTTAAAACTAAATCAACCTTGAATTCATCTAAGATAGGTTTCCACTGTTCACGCATTTCTTTATTGTCTCTGTTTGAAGCTGGGGAGTACATTGGATGATGAAAAGTCATAATAGTCCAACGATTTGGATTATTTTCAAGCGTCTTTCTTAACCAAGGAATTTGTTTTTCAGTTTCAATGTTTGAGTCAAGAGAAATGAATCGAACTCCTTGGTAGTCTATATAATATACAGTCTCCATTAGACGATCATCTGGCACATCTTGAATTGGAAACGAAAATTGAGGTCGCCAGTGACTACTTATATTTTTAATCTGAGTTTTATTTCTTAAACGATCATATAGGGGAGCTTTGCCACCAAAGATAGATTTATTAACAAGATCTTCTTTTAGGAAACCGGTAATTCTTTCAATACCCTCATCAATGGCAACTATTTGTCCAGAATTGGTTATTTTAATAACACCTTTTTGATCATCAGGATCTTTAACTTGAACTTCAAATGTTGAAGGCGAATCATTTCTATAAGAAACTATATCTATATTTATATTTTTACCAGCTTTTGTTCTCCAAATTCGCTTTGCATCCGAGCCTGAATGATATTCATGATTTCCAGGCGTTGCGATTACTGGAATAGTTCCATTTACCCAATCAGGGCCTTGATGCCATTCACCCCATTGAGAGTCCATATCATGTTCATCAACCAAATCTCCAGCATGTAGAGTGAAAGCAGCGCGAGGGGCATCACGAAAAGCTTCTCTAAAAACCCTTGACCAATGTGTTTTAACTTCATTTTGCGCATCTCCAAAATAAATAAAACTAAAAGGCTTTTCCTTAGAACTTGCTGTTCGAAAATGATAATACTCTGTCCAATTAACTCCATCACCAACTCGATATGTATAGAGTGTATCTTCTTCTAGATCTTTAAAAGTAACACTGTGATAATGTGATTCATTAATATCACTTTTAAAATATATTGTTTCAGCATCAAATTCTTTAGGTTTTAATGTTCTTCCATTTGCATTAGCAATTGCTAACTGAGCAAAAGCTTTTTTAACAGAGATATCAGTTCGCCAGTTTACTGACTGTGTTGTTGCAGGATTATCATTCCAAGTTAAAACAACTCTATCAGGCAGTGGTGTTGGTTGATGAGCCATTTCTGGCGGAAACTCTTTAGCATTCCATTTTTGGTGCGCAACTGTATTTATACAGAATGTAATACATAGAAATAGAAATACCTTTTTCATATCAATTTAAGTCCTTGTCATAAGTTTCTGTTAATGCCATTACCGAAATTAAGGTTAAGAAAGATGCAAAAGCAATATATACAGATACCCAAAATATATCAAAATCTGTCCATAATTTTGCAGCAATTGTCGGAGCAAATGCTCCTCCAGCAATTGCACCAAGTTGATATCCTAGAGTAGCTCCTGAATACCTTACTTCTGTTGAAAATAATTCAGTAAAGAATGCAGCTTGAGGACCATACATCATTGCAAGAAATGATAGTCCAACAGATACAGCAATTACTATTAACCAAAAATTACCTGTGTCTACTAAAGGAAAAATTACAAATGCCCAAACGGCGGTAAGAATAGCACCTGCCATAAATATTCCTTTTCTTCCATTTCTATCCGAATAGGAGGAAAACATAAATTGAACCGGAACCATAACAGCAGAACCTATCAGAACGGCTGAAAGCATATCGTCTCGAGTCATATCAGCACTTTTTACCCCATAAGCAAGCAAAAAAGCTACAAGAATATAGAAAGTTACCTGTATCGATAAAAATGCACCTGCTGCTAATGCAATTCTTTTTGGATATTTAATTAGAGCTTCAAGAACTGGAGATTTTTGAACCTTTTTATTAGTAACTTGATCCTGCGACGCTCTAAGATTTTGGAGCTCTCTAAATGCTTTTGTATCCTCCATTGTCAATTGAATATACATACTAATTCCAATTAATATTGCACTGGCCAAAAATGGTATTCTCCATCCCCATGACAAAAATGCATCATCTGATAAGAGGGCACTTGTTGAAATAAAGGCAAGGTTTGCAAGGATAACTCCAATAGGTGCGCCGGCTTGAGCGAATGCACCATAATATCCACGTTTATTTGATGGAGCACTTTCAGTTACTAAAAGCATAGCTCCTCCCCATTGACCACCAATTGCAAGACCCTGTGCGAATCTTAATGTTGTAAGTAGTATTGGCGCTGTAACTCCAATCATTGCATAAGTAGGAAGTAGACCTATTAAGGTAGATGCAACTCCCATCAACATTAATGCTGCTACAAGAGTCTTTTTTCTTCCAACTTTATCGCCGTAGTGTCCAAAAATAATTCCACCAATTGGCCTAGCAATAAAACCTGCTGCAAAGGTTAAAAGTGAAAGTATAAGAGCAGTAGATTCAGATACTTCACCAAAAAATGCTGTAGGAAAAACTAGAGCTGCAGCCGCTCCATATAAAAAAAAGTCATACCATTCGATGCTAGTTCCAGCAAGAGCAGTCAAAGCAACTTTTTGCATATTTGATTTTTTTTGAAGTGTTTCAGAGCTCGTCATATCAGGTCAATAATATACCAATAGGAGTTTTAATCCATCGGATAGGCAATAATATCCATTGGCTTAAGATCTTTTTTTAGATTACTAAAGTTTTTATAGTAAAGTTTGAAACCTTGATCTTCATACAACCAAATATTTGAAACCCTTGCTTGATAATTATCATTTACTTTTCCTGTTGAATATTTATAACTCCCACTTAGGTAATACAAAGTTAAATATACATTTTCAGATAGCTTAATAATTTTTATATTTGATGGAACAACGCTTGATTCAACTCTGGAGTAGTAATCTATAACTGATTCCAAGTCAGGTGGTGGGTCCTCATAAAAATGATTTTCGGATGAAGATCCAGTAATGGCTCCAATTTTGCTTTCATAAAAGAAAATAGTTTCAAAGTCTCGGGCGTTTCTAGCCTCCCAAAATTTTAATAAGCTATCTCTTAGAGCTGCTTCACTATTTTCAGCAGATAAATTTAGACTGAGAAAACAAATTAAAAAAAAAGACCGGATCATACATATGCGCTTGAAGAAGTCATAATTTTAGCTGTAACTTCCATGACTTTTTTAGTTGGTGACTCTAATTCCTCAGCTCCAGATTCATTAGCTTGCCCTGCATGAAGATCTTCATCAGCTTGCATGGTTTTGAGTATTTCAATTGTTTCTTTATCCTTTTGCGAGATTTTATCTAAATGCTTTTGCAGATGGATCACAACTTGTTTTTCAGTTTCCTCAACAAAACCTAAACTTGTTTTTTCGCCCATAGAGCCAAAAATAGCACCTATTGCAAATGAACCTGCATACCAAAGAGGATTTAACAAAGAACTTTGACCACCAAGTTCATCAAGCCTTCTCTTACACCAAACCAAATGATCCGTTTCTTCATCACCTGCATGTATCAAGTGCTCTTTAATTTTAGGATCTTTACAAACAAAAGCCTGACCTCTGTAAAGTGCTTGGGCTGCAACTTCTCCTGCATGATTAATACGCATCATTTGGATCGAAAGATCTTTTTCTTTTTGAGAAAGTTCCTCAGTGTTTTTTTCTATTGGCTCAGGTGGATATTGTCTATCGGTACCATTTTTTTTGTTAGAAAGAGTCCTCAAAGCAATGTCAAGTTCAGTTACTATGCTATTTAAAATACTCATTTAATACCTTTAAATCCAATATCTTTTCTAAAGAATGCTCCATCAAAATCTACTTTTTCGACAAGATTATATGCTTTTTCTTGAGCCTCTTCCAAATCATTTCCTAAAGCCGTAGCACAGAAAACTCTTCCTCCACTCGTAAAAACTTTATCATCTTGTAATTTGGTTCCAGCATGAAACAATTTAGCTTCTGGATCATCATTGTTTTCAAAAGTAACTTCTTTATTTGATTCGTATGTTTCAGGATAGCCATCTGAAGCAATAACAACTCCACATGAGTGCTTGTTGCTCCAATCAATATTATGAGAGTCTAAATTATCATTAATAGCCGAAAGACAAAGCTCAACTAAACTTGACTGGAGCCTAATCATAATTGGTTGAGTTTCAGGATCTCCAAACCTGCAGTTAAATTCAAGAACTTTAATTTCATTGTCTTTTATCATTAAACCAGCATAAAGAAACCCAAGATAGGGGTGGCCTTCATTAATCAAGCCGTTTACCGTTGGATACATAACCTCATCCATAATCTTCTTATTAAGCTCCTCTGAAACTATTGGAGCTGGAGAATATGCACCCATTCCTCCAGTATTTAATCCAACATCTCCTTCACCAACAGGTTTATGATCTTGACTGGTTACTAAAGGCAAAACTTTGTCTTTACTAACAACAGCAATGAAGGAAGCTTCTTCGCCTTCAAGAAAATCCTCTATAACTACTCTTCTGCCTGCTCTGCCAAACGCCTTTTCCTTAAACATACTTTTAAGTGCTTTTTCAGCCTCAGATTTATTCTCACAAATAATCACACCTTTACCCGAAGCTAAGCCATCTGCTTTTACAACAGTTGGATAATCAATCTTCTTTAAATGACTTGTAGCATCATAGAAATTACTAAATGATGCATATTGAGCAGTTGGAATACCATATTTTATAAAGAAGTTTTTCGAAAATGTCTTAGATCCCTCAAGCTGTGACGCATACTTTGAGGGACCAAAAGATTTAATACCATGTTTATGTAAGTAATCTGAAATACCATCAACAAGAGGCTGTTCTGGACCAATTATTACAAGCTCTATGTTTTTGTTTTTACAAAAGTTTTTAATCGATTCAAATTTTTCGATATCAAGTGGAATATTTGAAACTTTATCTTCCATTGAAGTACCTGCATTTCCAGGAGCAACAAAAACGTGTTCAACGCCTTCGTCTTGAGATGCTTTCCAAGCAAGCGCATGTTCTCTTCCACCTGATCCAATTACTAGTACTTTCATTAGTGTCTAAAATGTCTGATGCCTGTAAACATCATTGCAATATTATGTTCGTTTGCTGCTTCAATAACTTCTTCATCTTTTATAGATCCACCAGGTTGAATTATTGATGAAATGCCACTCAGTGCAGCTTTATCTATTCCATCTCTAAAAGGAAAAAAAGCATCTGATGCCATAGAGGCATTTGTTACATCCAAACCTTCTTCTTTAGCTTTTAAGTTTGCAATTTCCGCACTTATGACCCTGCTCATTTGCCCAGCGCCTATTCCTATTGTTTGTTTGTTTTTCACATAAACTATAGCATTACTTTTAACAAATTTTGCAACTTTCCAAGCAAAGAGTAAGTCATTTATTTCTTCCTTTGAGGGCTCTCTTTTTGTAACACACTTTAAATCATTCGCATTGATTTTTTTGTGATCATCATCCTGAATCAGAATTCCACCTGATACTTTTTTTATTACTCCTGGATATTGATCCTCAACGCTTATATCTGCCTTTAATACCCGAATATTTTTTTTAGATGACAATTCATTTAAAGCCTCTTCTTCATAATCGGTGGCAATAATTAATTCAACAAACTGCCTCTTATTAATTTCAATAGCTGTTTTAGCATCAAGCTTTTTATTGAAAGCAATAATACCTCCAAATGCTGAAGTTGGATCTGTTTTAAAAGCAAGATCATATGATTCAAAAACACCAGCACTTTCAGCAACTCCGCATGGATTAGCATGTTTTACAATCACACAGGCAGGATTATCAAATTCTTTTACGCATTCCCATGCTGCATCAGCATCAACAATGTTGTTATAGGATAGTTCTTTACCTTGAATAATTTCTGCATTAGCTATATTTTTTTGCTTTAGATTTGAGAATGTTAGCAATGATGCTGACTGATGAGGGTTTTCTCCATATCGTAATTTAATACTGCTATCGAATTTATAATCTGGCATCTCTGATAAATCGTCATTTATCATATATTTAGCTATAGCATTATTATATTCCGCCATAGTTTCAAAAACTTTTTGTGCAAACATTTTTCTAGTTTCTAAGGTAATTCCATCTTCATGAGACCATTCTTT
>Ga0208130_1001739_pt1 | contig 10360 bp, 7 predicted proteins | sample ETNtaG_31_FD_185771 | JGI IMG/M metagenome (GOLD analysis project Ga0208130, IMG submission 185771) | Marine microbial and viral communities from oxygen minimum zone, Eastern Pacific Ocean - ETNP201310SV78 (SPAdes) (version 2) | ecosystem: Environmental > Aquatic > Marine > Oceanic ...
CCATGGAGATGAAATAATACATAGAAACAACTTTGTTTTTTTAGAGAATAATTAATTATGCACTTAATAAAAATATGTAAATCTGCAAAAAAATCTGCTAGTGACCTAGCTGTTCTTTCAAATTCGAAAAGAAATAAAATTCTTGAAGATTTATCTAAAAATTTAGATGAAAGAAAAGAAGAAATATTTAATTCAAATAAAAGAGATTTAAAAAAAAATAAAACTCTTTCTAAGGAGCTCAAAGATAGGCTGATTATAAATGACAAAAAATTGAAAGATATAATTCGATCTATTAAAAATGTTAAGAAATTAAATGACCCTCTTAATGGCTCTGAAGAATATGTTAGAAAAGATGGTTTAGAAATAATTAAAAAAGTAATTCCGATAGGAGTAATTTGTGCAATTTATGAAAGTCGTCCAAATGTAACTATTGATATAACTTCACTATGTATTAAATCAGGAAATGTTGCAATTTTAAGAGGAGGCAAGGAATCATTAAGTACTAATTCGATTCTAATAAATATAATTCAAAAAACATTAGAACAAAATGGTGTCAGCAAAAATTGTATTCAATATATAAAAGACCCAGACAGAAAATATATAAATGAATTGCTTTCTCTAGATAAATATATTGATTTAGTGATACCAAGAGGTGGAAAAAAACTTGTTGAAAATGTTTCAAAAAATGCCAAAATGAGAGCAATATTTGGTGGAATTGGAGTATGCCATTTATATATAGATGAAAAATTAGATTATAAAAATGTTTTGCCAATTATAAATAATGCTAAGCTTCAGGCTCCAAGTGTTTGCAATGCGCTGGACACAATATTGATTCATGAAAAACAATTAAATAACTTGTTGCCAAAAATAGTTTCAGAATTAAATAAAAATGGTGTGCAAACAAGATTAGATTCAAAGCTTTATCAATCAATAAAAAATGCTGACTCGATTAAATTAATTAGAAAAGCTAATGATAAAGATTGGGGTAAAGAGTTTTTAGATTTGATCGTTTCTATTAAAAGCGTTAAGTCTGTTGATGATGCTATAAATCATATTGATGAATATAGTTTTGGTCACACAGATGGAATAATTTCAAATATAAATAAAAATATAAATACATTTGTACAAAGAGTTAATTCTTCAGCAATTACTGTAAATGCCTCAACAAGATTTAATGACGGCGGAGAAATTGGCTTAGGCTCTGAAATAGCAATAAGTACTACAAAAGTCTCTCCAAGGGGCCCTTTAGGGTTAGAAGAGATAACAACTTACAAGTGGCTAATTAAAGGAAAAGGTCACACAAGAGGTTAATATTTTTGGAAAAGTTGTCCCCACCTTGTTTTCATGGCTCTTCTAATTCTTCTTTTTCCAATGAACCTTAACCAATATTTATTATGATATAAATCAGAGGCAAAAAAAGCCCAGGGCGAAATTTTACTTCTTAACAATATTTTTTCTAGAGGCTTTAAGGGGCCCCAATAAATAAATTTTTGCCCTTTGCTAGCAAAAGTATTCTCATTAGACGAATAATTCCAATTTATCTTAGTTATATCTTCACCAACAATTTTTATGTTTTTAGGATTTGCCACACCCAATGAAAACTCCTCTGCAATCTTTAGTTTTTTTATTTTTAATGGGTCAAATCCCATTAGTTTTGAAACAACTGAATCTACTGCTACTTGGTCATACCCCCCAACGATAATATTTTTTTCATTTATTCTCATTGCCCTTGGACCGGGTCCATCTCCAGAAAAAGCGCCATCTGAAATAGCAAAAATATTTTCGTGGATATCGTGTTGTATTTTTAATAAATCAACTAAGGTCTCATGTATATCGGAATGAGTCCAGTGCCTGTTTTGATTCAATAATCCCCCAAAAGCATTTTTTAATGCACCTGTCATAGTAGTAAAAACATGAGTTTTCATAGTTGGGAGATGGATAACATTGCTTCCATAAAATACTTTTGGAATCATTATTCCATCAGTAAATATTTTATCTAAAACTAAAAGCCTACTTTTAGGTTGATATCTAACAGCCTCAGTTTCTGGAGAATCAACAAGTACATGTGGAATATTGTATTTATCCTCAACAGCCTTATGTTTATTTTCAATTCTACCTCTTTCAGGATCTACAACAACGGTTCCATTATGAGCTGCAATTAAATTTTTATAACCTAGCTTCAATAATTTATCCGTAACTCCTTCTATTTGCCATGGCGCAGAGGAGCAACCTGGATAATATCTGTCCCAAGAAATATTTACTTTAAGAAAAGTTGTGATATCTTTTTCAAAATTATCATTTAGTTTGGCTTTATCTATTAACCACGAATAATCGTCTAATATTGTTTCAGGACTTATTTTCTTTACATAAACAACGCCATTATTAAATTTATTCATATCTAGTAATATCTATTTTATGATTGATTTTCATACACATATATTACCAAATCAGGTTGATAATATAATTAAAAGGTTTGGAAACGATGAAGTTTTTAAGGAAATGTTTGATGGGAGTAAAGAAACTTCAGATTTTTCTAAACTTTTAAAAAATATGTCTAAACATAATATTTCTAAATCTGTAATTTTGGGTTATGGGTGGACAAATTTTGAGGTTTTAAAAATGAGCAATGATTATAATTTGGATTGCTCTAAAAATAATAATCGCTTAATCCCCTTTTGTTCAGTAAATCCCAAATTTGGAAAAAAAAGTAACGATGAATTAGAAAGGTGTGTATCTCTTGGAGCAAAGGGAATTGGTGAAATTCATCCGTCAGTTCAAAAATTAGAAATGACTGATTACGAAATTTGGAAAGATACAATGCAAATAGCCTTAAATTCAAATTTACCAATTTCAATACATTGTTCTGAACCGGTTGGGCATATCTATCCTGGAAAAGGAAATGTCGAACTTAGTAAAATGTATGAATTTATAAAGCTTTTCCCTGAAAATAAAATTATCTTATCTCATTGGGGTGGAGGATTATTTTTTTATGAATTAATGAAAGAAGTTAAAGAATTATCACAAAATGTTTATTATGATACTGCAGCAACTAGCTATCTATATAATAAGGATATATTTGATATTTCAATAAAAATAATTGGAGCAGAAAAAATATTATTCGGTAGTGATTTTCCTATCCTTAACCCATCAAGAGTTTTGAGTGAAATAAAAAACATTGGAGCTGATAACATCCAAAAGTTAACATCCTCAAATGCCGAATTTTTATTAGGATTAAATTGAAAAATAAAGAATATATTTTTATTACAGGATCAACAGGAAAATTAGGAAAAACTATTTGTGAAGTTTTTGCCGAAATGGGTGAAAACATAATCCTTCACTATTTTAATTCTGATAAAAAAATAAAAATAATTACTGAAGAAATTAAAAATAAATTTCCTAAAATCTCTATTATTAAAATTAAAATTGATTTATCAAATCTATATTCGGTAAGTTATTTTAAAAAAAATATATTCTGTAAATATAAAATAAAAGGTCTTGTTAATAATGCTTCTTTTTTTAAAAAAGATGAACCAAGCTTAAATGATAATTTTTTAAACAAAAATTTAAATATTCATTTTCGAAATCCTGTTGCCTTGATATCTTGTCTAATCAATTCTGATTCAAAAAATAAATTTGCAATAAACATTACTGACAAAAATTTTTCTGAAGGTGGTTACGATTCATATAACAAATCTAAATTATTGCTTTCAGAATATTCAAAAAACATGAATTTTGATAATGGGAAAATATCAATTAAAGAATTTAAGCCTGGAAAAGTGTTGCCTTCAAAAAATGAAGAAACCTCCATATTAAAATTTAAGCAAGAATTTCAGAAATTGATAAGATAGGTAAATGGATGTCTTAGGAAATAAAAAAGTTGCACCTGATTCGTGGGACTTTGAGACTCATGCTGAAGGGCCTGCTGGAAAAATTGAATTTTCCGCAAAAATGCTTATCAATGAGCCAAGTGGAAACATTTTTGCTCAGAGTCAAAATGTTGGTATGGGCTGGGATCCTAAAAAGTTATGGGGTACTCAATATATGATTCTAAGTACTATGGGTGGAATGAGATCAGATGATGGAACGCCAATTGCATTAGGTCATCACACAGGACATTTTGAACTAGGAATGTTGATTAAGACTGCTGCTGAGCAAATTCAGGAAATGGACGGAGTTCCTTATACTGCTTACTGTTCTGACCCCTGTGATGGAAGAAGTCAAGGAACCTCAGGGATGATGGATAGCTTGCCATACAGAAATGATGCAGCGATCGTGATGAGAAGATTAAGCAGGTCAATACCTACAACAAAGGGAGTTTTGGGCATTGCGACTTGCGATAAAGGTTTGCCAGCAATGATGATGGCTTTAGCAGGAACACCTGATAAACCAACAATAATCATGCCTGGTGGAGTAACTTTAGCCGTAGAAAATGGTGAAGACACCGCAAAAATCCAATCAATTGGTTCAAGATTTGCACAAAATGAAGTTACTTTAGAATACGCTCAAGATATGGGGTGCAAATCATGTGCATCACCAGGAGGCGGATGCCAATTCCTCGGAACTGCAGGAACAAGTCAAGTAATAGCTGAATCATTAGGGATGACATTACCACATGCAGCACTTACACCCTCAGGAACTAATTTATGGATCGATACAGGAAGAAGGTCAGCAATAGCACTTAAAAACTTAATTGATAAAAATATAAAAACTAAAGAAATATTAACTTCGAAGGCATTCGAAAATGCAATGATTGTTCATGCTGCCTGCGGAGGTTCTACAAATTTAATTCTTCATTTGCCTGCCGTTGCTCATGCTGTTAAAGAAAAAATAATGAAAGTCGAAGATTGGATAAGAATAAATAAATTAACTCCAAGGTTAGTGGATGTATTACCAAATGGACCAAAAGGTTTTCCAACTTCTGTATTTTTTTCAGCTGGTGGTGTTCCAGAAGTAATGCTAAAACTCAGAAATGAAGGGTTGCTTAATTTAGATGTTGTAACCTCAACGGGCTTAACTTTAAAGGAAAATCTTGATTGGTGGGAACAATCTGAAAAAAGAGACTTTGTAAGAAAACAACTCAAAGATTCAAGAAATATTGACCCAGAAGATGTTGTTCATTCTCTTAAAAATTCTAAGAAAAAAAATATGACCTCTACAGTAACTTTTCCAAAAGGAAATATTGCTCCAGAAGGATCTGTAGTAAAAAGTACTGCAATTGATAAAACTGTTATTGACGACGATGGGGTATATAGAAAAATTGGCCCTGCAAGAATTTTTATTTCTGAAGCAGACGCAATTAAGGCAGTAAAAGATAAAGGGGCTAATGGGGTTAAGGCTGGAGATATTATGGTAATAGCTTGTGGAGGGCCAAAAGGAACAGGGATGCAAGAGGTTGCCCAAATAACGATTGCATTAAAATATTTAAGTTACGGAAAAGAAGTAGCTTTGATCACTGATGGTAGGTTCTCAGGTGTTTCAACCGGTGCATGTATTGGTCATATTGGTCCAGAAGCATTAGATGGTGGGCCAATTGGAAAACTTAAAGAAAATGATTTAATCGAAATTAACATAGATACAATAAATTTAGAGGGATCAATTAATTTGATTGGCGAAGATGGTCAAAACAAGGGGGTAAATTGGGGTGACGACCAGCTAAAGAAAAGAAACTTACGAAGTGACCTAAAACCTCAAGACGGACTTCCAGAAGACACAGTATTATGGGCTCATTTGCAATCATTAAGTGGTGGAGCTTGGAATGGCTGTGTTTATGATTTTGAACTAATAAATAAAAGCACAAGTTGATGGCGACCCCGAGCAGACTCGAACTGCCGATCTCCTCCTTGACAGGGAGGCGTGTTAAACCACTACACCACGGGGCCATTAATTCATGAAAATAATACTGTTAAAACTAAAGTTAGGTCAAGCAAATTTAAAATTTTGATGCAACACCATTGTATCCAACTGTATGTGACCCATCTTCATATATAGTGATTGGGGTCATTCTATTACCTTTGCAAACATTTTCTACACTATTCCAAAATTCCGGATCAATTAATAAGTCAATATTTTGAAAATCCTCTCCTAATTCAACTAAATCATCAATCAGCATTTTAGAATATTCACATTCTGGATGAGTAAAAACAGTAATCAAATTTCCTTCTTCCCCAAAAAAATAATTTTCAATCACCTAATATATATTTTAATTATTAAGAATAATATAAATTTAATATCCAATTATGGTTATTTTTGGTATTGACAATTTTTATTTTCTGTAGATAATAATCAAGTTACTTAATTTTCTTAAATTTTTGGTTATTTCCCAATAATTTACCTAAGGATTATTAAACAAAGTTGCAAAAAAAATATTTGATTTAAAAATTAACCTTAAATAAACCTCGATTTAATCGGGGTTTTTTACGTTTAATTTAGAATTATAAAGGAGAACTCTGAATGGTATTAAGCATCCCTAACAATAGCAATAGGAGTTCAATCAAAAACTTTGGCTCCATAAGCGAAACTAACTTTATTGCACCTGATCTTGTTCACATTCAAAAAGAAAGTTATGACTGGCTCCTTAACGATGGTATTAAAGAATTATTTGAAGAAATTTCTCCAATCGATGATTCAAGCGGTGAGAGATTTGAGGTTAGATTTATTGACCATGAAATAAGAGAGCCAATAAGGTCAGAAGAAGATTGCAGAAAAGAAGAAGTTACTTATTCAGCGCCACTATATGTCACTGTTGAGTTAAAAATACTTTCAACGCAAGAGGTAAAGCAACAAGTATTATTTATGGGTGACATACCAAAAATGACTAAATACGGAACATTTATAATTAATGGGGCCGAGAGAGTTATAGTATCGCAACTAGTTAGGTCGCCTGGGGCTTATTTTCAATCAAATTCTGATCCTGCTTCAGGGAGAAAATTGTGTGATGCAAAAATAATTCCATACAGAGGGGCTTGGATTGAAATTGAGACATCAAACAGGAATCTGATAACAGTAAAAATTGATAGGAAAAGAAAATCTCCAATTACTACTTTTTTAAGGTGTTTAGGAATTGAGTCAGACCAAGAAATTTTAGACACATTTAAAGATATTGATAATACAGACTTTCAGTTTATAAAAACTACACTCGAAAAAGATAGTTCTGTTAAAACAAGAGACCAAGCATTAATTGAATTTTATAAAAGAATAAGACCAGGTGAGCCTCCTAACATAAATAATGCAAATAATCTTGTTAATGATTTATTTTTCAATCCTAGGAAATATGATTTAGGCAGAGTTGGAAGATATAAATTAAACAAAAAACTTGGCAGCGAAACACCGTTGTCTGAAAAAATAATAACCAACGAAGATATAGTAGCAGTACTTAAACATTTAATTGGAATAAATAACGAAGTTGTTAATGCAGATGATATTGACCACCTTGGAAATAGAAGAGTAAGAGGTGTAGGAGAGTTGATACAAAATCAAATAAGAGTTGGATTGTTAAGGATGGAAAGGGTCATCAAAGAAAGAATGACAACTCAGATGGACCCCGAAGTAACAACACCTGCAGCTTTAGTTAATATAAGACCAATTGTTGCTTCACTAAGAGAGTTTTTTGGTGGTTCTCAACTTTCTCAATTTATGGACCAAACTAATCCATTGTCTGAACTAACTCACAAGAGGAGACTTTCGGCATTGGGCCCTGGAGGACTATCAAGAGAAAGGGCTGGATTTGACGTTAGAGATGTTCACCACAGCCACTATGGAAGAATTTGTCCAATTGAAACTCCAGAAGGTCCGAATATCGGTTTATTAGGGTCTCTTGCAGTTTACGGTAAAACTAATGACTACGGTTTCATAGAAACACCATATAGAAAAGTGTATAACGAGATAAGCTCTGATGATAAAGACATAATATCTAGAAATGTTTATGAAGATGTAAAAGTTGGCAATAAAATTTTAGTTAAAACAGGAGATGAGTTTACCGAAAAACATTTTAATGAGCTTTCTAAGAAAAAAGCTTTTAATGTAAAAGTTACTCCTTACGTAACAACAGTTCCTCAGGATGTTGAATTTATGTCTGCTGATGAAGAAGAAGATAAAATTATTGGTCAATCTACAACTGAAGTTGATAGTAAGGGCCAAATTTTATCAGCAACTGTAGATGTTAGAGAAGGTGAGGCAGTAAGGAAAATTCAGCCTCAAAATTTAACTCACCTTGATGTTTCTCCTCTGCAGCTTGTAAGTGTATCAACATCTTTAATACCTTTCTTAGAACATGACGATGCAAACAGAGCGCTAATGGGGTCAAATATGCAAAGGCAAGCAGTGCCATTGTTATTGCCTGAATCCCCTTTAGTTGGAACAGGGATGGAGAAAAGGGTCGCACAAGAAAGTGGACAAGTTTTGGTTTCAAGGCATGATGGGGTAGTAAGCTCATCAACAAGCACTGAAATTCAAATAATTGATAAAGAAAAAAATGTTCATACTTATGATCTAAGAAGATTTATGAGGTCAAATCAAGGTACTTGTATAAACCATATTCCAATTGTGACCAAAGGCCAGAAAGTTGAAATAGGGCAACCAATTGCTGATAGCTCATCAACTGATGGAGGTGAATTAGCTTTAGGACAAAATTTAACTGTTGCCTTTATGAGTTGGGGTGGATACAACTATGAAGATGCAATTATTCTTAATCAAAATCTGGTTAAGAAAGACAAGTTTACATCTATACATATTGAAAAATTTGAAATTGAAGCAAGAGAAACAAAATTAGGAAACGAAGAAATCACAAGAGATATTCCTAATGTTGGTGAAGATACTTTACTTAATCTTGATGAAGATGGAATCGTACAAGTTGGTGCAAGTGTAAAGCCTGGAGACATATTAGTTGGTAAAATAACTCCAAAAGGTGAAACAGAATTAACTTCAGAAGAAAAATTATTAAGAGCAATATTTGGTGAGAAAGCTAGAGATGTTAAAGATTCATCGTTAAGAGTTAGGCATGGTCAATACGGAAAAGTAATCAATGTAAGAAGGATATCGAGAAAAGACCTTAAACCAAGAAAAAGAGGTGGAATCAATCTCCCTGCTGGTGTTCAAGATCTTGTAAGAGTTTGGATAGCAGAAAAAAGAAAAATTACTGAAGGTGACAAGTTGGCAGGTAGACATGGAAATAAAGGAGTTATTTCTAAAATTCTTCCTGAAGAAGACATGCCATGCTTGCCAGATGGAACACCTGTTGACATTATTTTAAACCCTATAGGTGTGCCTTCAAGAATGAACTTAGGTCAAATTCTTGAAACACATCTTGGAAGAGCTGCTGATCTTTTAGGCTTTAAAGCAAGAACGCCAGTATTTTCGGGTGCAGATACTGTCACTGTTGAAGATATGCTTGCAAGAGCTTGGTTTGTTCAAGAATCAGAATCTACCAATAAAATAGATCTTGACGATGAAAATATTGACTGGGACAAAGTAAGCAATTGGTTAAAATCCAAAGGATTTAAATCTGAAAAAGTATTTTCAGATACTCCTAGCAATAAAGGTTATGCCACTAAAGCATGTTTGAGCATATGGTTGAAAAATGAGGCAGGAATTGAAACCAGCAAAATGAAAGATGCAGATCTAATGCAATCTGCTTTAGATGTTCAAGTAAACCAAGGTTTGTCTGCCCCAATTTTTGGAAAAACAATTCTTAGAGACGGTAAGACAGGTGAATTTTTTGATCAACCAGTAACTGTTGGAAACATGTACATTTTAAAATTAATACATTTAGTTGAAGACAAGATTCACGCCAGATCTACTGGACCTTATTCTTTAATAACACAACAACCATTAGGTGGTAAAGCTCAATTTGGCGGACAAAGATTTGGAGAGATGGAGGTCTGGGCTTTGGAAGCATATAGTGCAGCACACACTTTAAGAGAGATGTTAACTGTTAAATCTGATGATGTTGTTGGAAGAGTTAAAACTTATGAAGCTATTGTTAAAGGGGAAAAAGTTACTCAGCCTGGAATGCCTGAGTCTTTCCAAGTTCTTCTTAAAGAGCTTCAAGGGCTAGGCCTTTCCATTGAATTAATTTCTGAGAATTCTGTAAGTGGAAATCTTGGTCAAAATGATGATGATTTAAATACTGGGGAGTTTGAAAGCTATGAACTACCTGATGACTTAACTACTCAAATAACTTTACCTGATTCAGAGCAAGAAACAATTGAAGATCTTGCTAAACAATTAACTGAATCCGCTCAAAATAATAGTTCTGATGAGATAGTTGAAGAATCTCTCGAGAATATTACTGAAACATTAGAAGATACACCTGAGGAGGATGAATAATGACCACTAGTTCAACAGATTTTGATGCAATAAGAAT
>Ga0208130_1001742_pt1 | contig 10351 bp, 9 predicted proteins | sample ETNtaG_31_FD_185771 | JGI IMG/M metagenome (GOLD analysis project Ga0208130, IMG submission 185771) | Marine microbial and viral communities from oxygen minimum zone, Eastern Pacific Ocean - ETNP201310SV78 (SPAdes) (version 2) | ecosystem: Environmental > Aquatic > Marine > Oceanic ...
ACGTCAAATGAAGAAGCCTGTTCACGCATGTCTCTCACTGTTCCGTAAGCATCATCCTTCATCAGGCAATCGCTTTAGTTTATCCATTCAATTCTATGTCTGAGTAGAAAGATTCGATTTCTTTGAGCGCTTCTGCTTGGTGTGCATATTGATTTGATGGTATTGTAATTATACACGCATTTGGTATGCTTCTAGATATAACTTCAACATCCTTTATTCCATGCAATTTATCAGACTCAGCAGTTAGAATGGCACATGGTATTTCAATATTCGACAAACTTTCTGGCAATGAATATCCCATTAGATATCTAGCCGAGTATCTCATTCTTTCATAGTTCTGCGAAAGTAGTGTTCTTCGATATCGAATCTTCTGCCCTTCTTCTTCAACTTTCCTTTCAACTGCCCATATTGCAATTTTTATAAGCCATTTTAATGTAAATTTAGGTAATGGTAATTTGATTAAAATTTTTGCCCATAAAGGAAATTTAAATTTTTGATTCGGTGCTAGAAAAATGGAGCTTTTACCTGATATTTCCCCCTCTTGTAATCCATGAATAATAATAGTGGAAGCTAAAGATGATGAAAACAAATGGAAATCACCATCCAATTCGTTCTCCAATTGCAACTTTTCGATTATGACTCCTATATCTTCTATGTATTTACTGATAATGAAATCTTTTTGTTTCATTTTATTATCAAATATAGCACTAGCCTTTTCACGAGTTTCAATATAGATAATTTTCCTTTTTTGGGCCCATTCCGTTACTAAGGGTCTCCATCCTTCAAAGACTGACCCCCAACCTGGAACCATTAATATTGGAGTATTTGATGTTTTTTTGACAGGTTTCCAAATAAAAACTCTCAAAGAAAGATCCTCAGAAACTCTGATGATCTTTTCCTCTCCGGTTGAATTTGGTAGATTTGGTATTCCTTTCCAATGGTTATCCATTCAAACACCTTTTGAAATTTAGCGGGATCTTCTTCCGCCACCTGAACGACGACTACCGCCACCACTTGAGCGACGACTACCGCCACCACTTGAGCGACGACTACCGCCACCACTTGAGCGACGACTACCGCCACCACTTGAGCGACGACTACCGCCAGAAGTTCTTCTTGACGTTGTTCTTCGCGTTATTCTCCTGCTCCTTCTACGATGGAACCAAGGTCTTCTGTGCCAAGGTACTCCATAGTATGTACCTCCAAATATTGCTCCCCCTCCATGATGATGGTGATGGATCTGTACACCTCCGTCTGACTCCTGGTACTGTTGGTTATTACCGTCAAAATACATGAAGCCCAGTAAAACTAAGAGAATAGGAAGTAAGCAACATAGTCCTAGGAATGAGAAAAAGGCTCCTGTATCGCTGGGTGGTTCAAGTTGACTAATTCCATTATCATCAAGTTTGTACCAAACATCTACACTAGAATTCACTGGCAGTGTCTCATATTCAACTATCTCTAAACAATAGTCGCCCCAATTTCCTAAGAAATAATTGTAATATTCATCAAAATAAGTAACTCCATTTACTGAGTAATTATAGTAAACATCTGCTCCGCAATCATAAGAATATGTGTAAATACAATCATAGTATACGTCATCATATTCATCATACAAGCAATCTTCGTCTTCAATCTCATATTCCCACCACTCAGTACCTTCTAGGACAGTTGCATCGGTTGTCCCCCAGACATCATCTATAGATGGAGTTAGGGCTGAGGCTGCAAGCGATCCTATGAGGCCTAGGAAAACAATAATTGCTAGAAAAAGATATCCTGGATCGTCGGTCATCCAGTCAAAAGCTCCCTTATTTGCTTGTACTATTGGAGATGAAGGCATAGGTTCATCTGCTTTTGTTCCAAGCATTTCTTGATTCATTTTGTTGATATTAAATTCATGTTGCGCTTGTGCCATTTCTTCTTCTCTTTTGATTCGCATCATTTCTGTATGATTCATCATTTCTTCAATAGTTTCCTTTGAAGATTCTTTTTTTTCAGGTTTACCCCACCATTTGTCATCACTCATGATTCCACCTACGTATATTGCTGACAGTGGTGACTATTCATATTATCTATAATTTTAATTAATAATCATTCATTAAATGAATATTTGCCATTACTGAAGCCTATTTTTCCTGATTTAATATGTCCTTTAAGATGGGATAATGTTTGATCAATCATCAGTCTAGGATGAGCTTGTGGAGTGTCTTCATATGATTTTTTAGCAATTGACTCTAAGTCTGTAAAATTATTTTTTACTGCCTCAAGTACCAATTTATGTCTATTAATCCTATGCCTAATATAGCGATCTAATAATTTTTCAGGATTAGCTGAGAAAGGACCGTGTCCAGGGAATAAGAGAGGCGGATTAATATGCTTAATTCTTCTTAATCCTTCAATATATTCGTTCATATCTCCATCGCCTGATGGGACAAGAATTGTACCTATAACGGCAACATTATCTCCACTGATAATCCCCGCATCCCCAACTAAACAAATGTGCCCTGGGCAGTGCCCTGGAGTCTCAATCACATTCCAACATACAGACGAACCATTTCCATTGAGTATGAATGAATCATTTTCATTCAATAATTTATTATTTCCCAATTTTGCAATAGTATCTAATGTCTCTTTACTAGCCCATATAGGTGCTTTATACAATTTATTAATTTCTTCTAAGTTGCCAATATGATCTTGATGCTTATGAGTAAATATTGTTGCTTTTATTTCACTTCCAGTTGAAATTATTTCATTTATCTTTCTAGATAGTATTTCTAATGCCTCATTAGTTTTAGCAGCAGGATCTATGATTACTCTTTCTCCACCAGCAACTCCTAGAACATAGCAATTTGTATGAGTGGCCGGAGGTAGTGTCTGAGTAGGTAATGGTATGCATTCAACTCCAGGCGCAAACTCCAAGATATGATATCCTTCAGAAGGTCTTTTGGATAGTTCATCAAAAGCAGATATCAAATCTCCATTTTCTTTTATTGCTTGACAAATATCTCTAACTAAAGTTACTTGTGGTGGCGGCAATCTTACTTCATGACTTAGCCATGACTGAAGCAGAAGCTCTGGTTCCCACCACTTATATTCATCAAACTCAGAAATTCCCTTCGGGAATCTTGGCTCAATTTTTGAGTCACCTATGGAGAGATGATGAAATGTATTTGTAAATCTAACAGGTGCAAATGGAGGCATTGTCCTAACAGCGATAATTTGCGGATTAAAGTTATCAATATTCAATTTCTCCTGTTTGACATAATTCCCCCATTCCTCTTTATTTCTACAAATCTTTTCTTGTATTTCCTCATCAACTAATTCTAGAGATCCTCTCCCATCAGGAGAAAAACCTATTTCTTCGACAAGTTCTCTTAGCAAGGTAATACTTGTTACAGGATTATGAGTGTTTGCCAACCAATCAGGATTTTCCTCAGCGAGTTTTCTATCTGTGCGACTCACTCCTCCACCGGGGAATGCCCAAAAATCAGGAAATGCAGGAACTTCTGATACTCTATGGCATAGTAATATTTCACCAATATTTCCATTCATTCTACTTACTATAAGTGAGGCAGAAGGTCTCGGAGTTGCAACATTAGCTGCGGGTAATTCTACACCCTCCGGTAGTTCATCCATACTACCTCGAGGTGGTTAATGATTTCAAACCAGCCTGTCGAATGACTCAAGTCTATCAGGTTAATCGACAGTCATGACTGAATATGTGCCGATTAGTCACAGAGATAATGAAAACGGCACAAAACTCTTTGAAATATTAATGCCAAGATTTGGTCTTGGAGTTTGGCAGATGGATAAGAATGAATGTAAATCCTCTATAATTCATGCATTAAAAAATGGTTACAGACTAATTGATACAGCTACCGCATACGGTAATGAAAGTGCAGTTGGTGAAGCAATAATCGAATCACAAATACCTAGAGATGAGATTTTCGTAGTAACCAAACTAAGACGAGTTCATGCAACAGGTTTTGATGATACAATATCTCAATGCCGAGAAAGTCTTCTGAGACTTAATCTAGATTATGTCGATTTATATTTAGTACACGCCCCACCAGAAGATATTTCAGTTCGTGGAGATGTTTGGCGAGGTATGGAAGAATGTTTAAGATCAGGCTTAACGAGATCGATAGGTGTATCAAATTATGGCATTAATCATCTTGATGCAATGCGTAAATATGCGACTATTTTACCATCTGTAAATCAGATTGAAGTACATCCTTGGCTACAGAGGACAGAATTAAGAAAAGCCAATGAGGAGATTGGAGCCATTACTATGGGTTATTCCCCTCTTGCCAGAGGGCATAAAGTCAATGATCCATTATTAGCCTCAATTGCTCAATCAATTGGCTGTTCCCCTGCTCAAGCTGCAATAAAGTGGGTTTATGACACTGGCTGCATTACAATACCTAAGTCAAGTAATCCCGATCGTATAATTGAAAATAAGGAGTCATTAGATATCGATATCTCTGATTTTATTGATGCTTTTTCTTCGCTTGAAGAATCATACATTTCAGGATGGAATCCTACAATTGAACCGTGAGTGATAATATGAAGGAACCAGAGACTATAGAAGAAGAGTTAGAAATTATCGCTGCAGCATTAGAGGCAGGAATAGATCCTTTCCCTCCTAGAAAAGAATCAAAGCCTTGGGGTAGAATTGCTTTGGGATGGTTTATGATAATCATAATGGTTAGTTGGGTTTCAGAGATTCTTTATCGTTCTATCTGATATACTAATTATCAAATGTAGTAACCCCCACAGCAAAGCATGGTACGTCTGTGGGCAGTTGTAGTTTTGACCGCATTACTGGCGACTTCAGCATCTCCGATTGTTACTGCACAGGTTGGTCAACCTGACATTATACAGGAACATTGGTACCACACATACGCTACTCTTACTCTTGACTTGAATGAGTGGGCGGATGATTATCCTGAGATCGTAATTTTATTTTCTATAGGGCAAACAGAACTCGGTAGAGAGATTTGGATGTTACAAATTTCAGATTGGAGCCAAGAAACAAAACCAGATGGTGCGGATAAAGAAGTGGCTTATATTGACGGCGGTCATCATGGTAATGAACATCTAGGTACTGAATTAGCTTTCCTTACAGCTGAATATTATATTGAAGGTTGGGGGGATGGAGATCAGGAAGTCATTGAAATCTTACAAAATACTGAGTTGCATATCCTCATTATGTTAAATGCTGATGGAAATGACTTTGATACAAGATGGAATGTAAATCAGGTTGATTTGAATAGAAACTATGATCATTACTGGAATACTTGTGACTCTACACAACCAGGAAGTAGTGCATTCAGTGAATCCGAGACTCTTGCGAATTCTATTTACATGAATGAAGTAGTACCAAATGCAGATCTCTACATAACGATGCACACAGGAGTTTGGATTATGCTTTATCCGTGGGGTAAATGGCCAGAGCAACCTTCAGACTGGGAGTTATTTCACCATATTCGGGATGATGTAAATGATAATATCTCAGAGATACCAATTCGAAATGCCAATCAAGGACTATACCCCAATTGTGGGACTAGCCGAGATTATGGGTATGGGGTAATGGGCTTTCCAACATTTACCTTTGAAACAGATGATGAACAATTTTTGTTGGGAACTGTGGAAGCACTTTCTGATAGATTAGGTGAGGAGTTAGATGTAATGAGATACTTAATTCAGAATATTTGGTACTGGCGTGCTAGATTAGTGGTTGAAGATTTAGAAATTCAAGGTAATCAAATTAAAGCCGATATCTCTAATCTTGGGCACGCAAGTACTGCCAATGCCACTTTCCACTATTCTAACTCAAATGGCGATTTATTATGGCATTCAGATAATTTCGGCATTAATGCTACAAATAAATCAGAAATTATAGTTTCGACTCAAAACCTAAGTTTAGTAGATGGTGGAATATGGACAATCCACTATCAAAAGAGAGTAATTGACTCTTCAACATGGGTCGAGGAATTAATCGATGAATCAGTAATTAAAATTAATTCAGAAGATACAGGACTCCTTCCTACGCCATCATTATTTATTTATTTGCTATCTATTATTGTTGCAGCAATAACTAGGAAGAACTCCTCAATAGATTGTTAACATAATATCAAGAAATTGGTAGTCCCTCCCGGATTCGAACCAGGGTCGTGGGATCCAGAACCCCACATGATGGACCACTACACTAAGGGACTAACAGTAGCCGGACAAGTACTACGTATTTCAAGAAAACCTAAGTTTCCTAAGGCAATTAACTAGCCCTGAATCCTGCATTCACTAATTCCAAACTTTCTTTGCTCGGCCTTAATTGAGAATCTGGAAGAGCCATTAATGGAGTATCAGTTAATCCAAGAGTTTCAGTTGCGGTCTTCATATCTGGATTATAGTAAAGTAGACCGGTAACATGTCTTCCTTCTCTATCCGCTTCATGAATTGCTCTCAGTGCTTCTACCGGATCAGTAGGATTATGTTCGCTTCCCACTGTCTCTAACCTTAGAGTAGAACCATCAAATAATTTAATTTCTTTAAATTCTCCTGCTGGTACTTCCACAGCTTCAATTGGTGAGAAATGAGGGATATAATCTACAATATGCAAAACCTCATCATTCGCTTTGACATAGTTGTAGGATCTGTATGACTCATCATTATTAGCAAATGTAACGCATGGAGAAATCACGTCAATAATCGCCATTCCCTTATGACTCATCGCTGCTCTAAGTAATGCAGTCAATTGCTTCTTACTCCCAGAGAACGATTTTGCAACGAAACTACAACCTAAATTTACAGCCATTGCACACAAATCAATTGGTGCTTGTTGATTTGCGGCTCCTTTTTTCTTTTTCGAACCTTTTTCGACTGTAGCACTGTATTGGCCCTTAGTTAATCCGTAGACTCCATTATTTTCAATGATATATACCATATCTAGATTTCTTCGTATAGCATGAATAAATTGACCTATTCCTATACTAGCAGTATCTCCATCTCCAGAAACTGCTAAGAAAGAAAGATCTTTATTTACCATATTTGCACCAGTTGTGACTGATGGCATTCTTCCATGTACTGTATTAAATCCATGACTCTTTCCTAAGAAATATGCGGGTGTCTTAGATGAACAACCGATTCCGCTCATCTTTGCGATTCCCTCAGGTTTTATTCCATTCTCCCATGCAGCTTGAATAATTACGTTTGAGATTTGATCATGTCCACAACCAGGGCATAATGATGACTTCCCCCCTTTGTATTCTGACTTTTCTAAATCTATTACATTTAATTTCAAAATACTCATGATTCCGCCCCCTCTAAAGTATCAATAATCATATCTGTATACACCTTAGCTCTTGGTGGCAAACCATCGCTATATGCTACACTGTGTACCTTACTTAGTAAATGTACAGGAAGTTCTTTTCTTAGAATACCAAAAAGTTGTCCATCTCTATTTATCTCAAGAACTATCACTTTTTCATGTTCTTCAATAAATTTCTGAACTTCTGAATGATAAGGTAGTGCACGAACACGACAGGTACTAACTGATAAACCAGTTTCTTCCAGCATATCATCAATCTCTACAATTGTATTTTCCATAGAACCATAGAATATTATTCCTAAACTCTTTTCTTTTTCCTCTCTTATTACAGGTGCAGGTAATAGATCTCTAGCGCCATCAATTTTTTCTCTCAATCTCTTCATAGTTGCATGATAAACTTGAGGATCTTCAGAATATATTCCTTCTTCATCATGACCAGTTCCTCGATAAAGAATCGGGTCTAGACCACTTCCAGGCAATGTTCGATATGCGATACCGTCTCCATCAACATCTCTGTAACGGCCATAATTTTCTATTGCATCCATCTGTTCTTGACTTCTGATTACTTTCCCTCTATCCATGGGAATATCAGGATATTCAAAACCAGCAGTACTCCATCTATTCATTCCTAAATCCAAGTCTCCAAATCCAAAAACCATGGTCTGAAATCTATCTGCATAATCAAATGCCCTCCATCCGAACTCAAAACATTCATCGACAGTACCTGGGATAAGGACAATATGTTGAGTATCTCCATGACTTGCTTCATAAAGCATTGATAAATCTCCTTGTTGAGTCCTTGTAGGTAATCCTGTAGATGGGCCTGTTCTATTTACATCCCAAATAACTCCAGGTACCTCTGCAAAGTAAAACAAACCAATGAACTCAGACATCAATGATATTCCTGGCCCACTAGTGCATGTCATTCCTCTACCGCCTGCCCATCCTGCTCCTAGAACCATACCAGCAGCTGCTAATTCATCTTCTGCTTGAACTACTGCACACGTTGCGCCACCGTCTTCCCCCTCTCTGAGTTTTGGAATCCATCCAATTATCGATTCCGCAACTGAGGAAGAAGGTGTTATTGGATACCAAGATAGCATATTTATTCCACCATAAATAGCCCCAAGAGCAGTGGCTTCATTCCCTTCGATAAGGAATGTATTTGGGTCTTTTTCTCTGGCTTCTACTAGGTATTCTGATTCATATTCCCAATTTTCTTGAGCATATTCCTTGCCCTCGGAGATTGCTTGCATATTCCATTCAATCGCCTTCTCTTTCCCTCCAAATTGTTGAGAAATAGCTTTTCTTATTGCCTCTTCATCAATTTTTAAAATATGTGCAAGTGCTCCTACATAATACATATTTGCCATAAGTTTAGCCATTTTCGGGCTAATTTTTCTAGCCATTTTAGTCATTGGCATTCCAAGAGCAATACAGTCATCTCTATCAACTGGTAATTTTGTATCTTCATTATAAATTATCACAGTGCCGGGATCAAGATTATCCAAATCTTTTTGCCATGTATCTTTATTCATCATTATCTGTATATGCGTATAATCTCCTGGTGCTTGATAACCAGCATCACTAGCTCTAATAATAAACCATGTAGGTAATCCTGAAATGTTACTTGGAAATAAATTCTTACCGCTAACTGGGACTCCCATTTCATACATTGAGTGTAATATCACCAGATTTGCTGATTGCGAACCAGTCCCATTTGCAGTTGCTATGTTGATTGTAAAGTCATTAACTCGAGGGCTCATTATTTCACATTCTCCATTGGTACCGTAGCCCCTAGGGTGCTTGCGTGAGTTAACTGCCGTAGAGAACTAGTATTATGTATTGCCGTTCACCAATCCGAAATTTTTAGCAAAACCAGTTCCGTTGTAGTTTTTTATTAGGTGGTCTTCCGAGACACATGCCTGTATCCGAAAAACTGCAGAGAGCTTGGGATGAAGCCAAGAATTCGATAGCAAGTCAAGACCATCCTGACAAAGCATTGGGGACACTTCGTTCTGTTGCTTGGGATAACTGTGAAAACGATGTACAGAGAGCAAAAACTCTTTCTTTAGCAGCTGATCTTTATGTCATAAAAGCCAATGCTGAACCTTCTTCTAGAAAGACAAATTTAAAACAAGCATACAAGAATTATTCTAATGCGCTAAAACTTGACCCTAAGTCGAAAGAAACTCTTCGTGAAAGAGGCAAGTTAATTTCTATTATGGATCAAGAGGGAATATCGACTGGTTCGACATTCCAAGTGTTAGATAATGGAAGTCCAACACCAATGGGATTGGTTGTAATGTTGGTTGTATGCCTTCTTCTGTTATCTTCGGTCAAGGTACTATCCGATTTCATGAATGAAGATGAGGTGGTTTCTGGTTCACAAGCAACTATGCAGATTTCATATGTCCCTAGTGGGATGGACGAATCAAGTAGAACTACGGCAACTATTGTAATTGATTTGTATGAGGACAAAGCTCCAGATCATGTTGAGAATTTCATTGCACATTCAGTAAATGACAATTACAAGTCGACCATTTTTCATAGAATTATAGATGGTTTTATGATTCAAGGCGGTGATTTCGAGACAGGAACTGGAAGCGGTGGTTATGCTTACAATTGGTATGGTTACTGTAATGGAGAGGCTAAGTCTAGCTCTTCTGATTGTGTGGACTCATTAGGAAATCCTGACAGAACATTATGGACGGTTGGGGATGAGGCAAATAATGGTCTAGTCCATGAACCAGGCGTTATATCAATGGCTAAGACAAATAATCCAAATACTGGAGGCAGTCAATTCTTCATTGTTCCTGAAGGTAGTACTCCTTCTCATCTTGACGGCCAACATACTGTTTTCGGCAAAGTCTCCAGTGGTCTAAGTTCGGTTACTGCAATCAGTGATGTCGAGACAGGCGGTAATGATAGACCCATTTATGAAGTACGTTTACTTTCTGTAACTATCTCTTGATTTTAAGGTAAATACGAAGTTTATTCTTAGGCATATTCTTGTGCTTA
>Ga0208130_1001746_pt1 | contig 10343 bp, 11 predicted proteins | sample ETNtaG_31_FD_185771 | JGI IMG/M metagenome (GOLD analysis project Ga0208130, IMG submission 185771) | Marine microbial and viral communities from oxygen minimum zone, Eastern Pacific Ocean - ETNP201310SV78 (SPAdes) (version 2) | ecosystem: Environmental > Aquatic > Marine > Oceanic ...
ATCGAAGCATCTTTAGAAGTCTTTACAACAATATCTTCTAATGAGGAACTTTGAAGCTCGTGGTTTTTTAAAAGGTTATTTAAGTTAGTTACATAAGTTTGATGATGCTTGCCATGATGAAAATCAAGTGTCTCAGACGACATATAAGGGGCTAAGGCATCATTTGCATAAGGTAAACTAGGTAATTCAAATGACATATTTATTTCCTTTAATTAAAATTCTTAATGCGTATTTTCTATATTATTGTAACTATTTTGACAACTAAAGGCAAAAGAGTAAATAATAATGGCTAAAATTCTGAGCATTCAATCAACAGTTTTAAACGATTTGGTTGGGAATCAAGCTGCTAGATCAATTCTTAAACCTCTAAAACATAACCTAATTGAAGTTCCTACTGTTATTCTTACATCACATAAAGGCCAAAAGTCATCCCTTCAAATCCATTCAAATGAGTTAGATATTTCAAAAATTTTTAATAATGTCCGTTCCACTTATGGTATCAAAAAAAGTGATTTGACAATTATTGGTTATTTACCTTCAAAAAATTCCACGAGACATATTTCCCACATTATGAAAACTCAAAGAAATATTCTACTTGATCCAGTTATTGGCGATATTGGTGTTGGAATGTATGTCAATTCTGGCGTAGCAAAATATTTTCAAAGCATATTTACTAAAACGAAATATTTATCTGCTAATTTTTTTGAATGGTGTTTTCTATTTAAGAAAGATATCAATCAATATCAATTTTTAGATCTAGTTTATGATTTAAAAAATTTTTCTTCTAAAAATAATTCTACTGTTTTAATAAGAAGTATTCCTAAACAAAATAAATTAATCAATTTAATAGCCAGTCCTAAAGGGGCTTGGAGTATCGCCACACCTGAAATCAAACTTAAAACTCGCTATCATGGAGCGGGTGATCTTACTACTGCCCTATTCGCAAATTATTTGACTCAAAAAATTTCAGAAAAAAGAATATTAGAAGGTTTGACAAATGATATTTTTCAAATCATTTCAAAAAAAAGAAAAAAAAATAAATTTAAATCTACGAGCTTAAGTAGTCTTTGATTAAAAGTTCTGCGATTTGAACAGTATTAAGCGCAGCACCCTTTCGCAGATTGTCAGAAACACACCAAAAATTCAATCCATTAGGTATGGTAGGATCTCTGCGAATACGGCTGACATAAACTGGGTCCAGGCCTGCTGATTCCACCGGAGTTACGTAGCCTTCATCGGCTCTGTAATCAATCATTTTTAGCCCAGGAGCTGATTTAAAGATTTCTCTTACTTGATCTTCTTCGTAAGGTTTTTCAAATTCAAGATTAACTGCCAAAGAGTGAGAAACAAATACTGGTACACGAACACAAGTAGCTGTTAACTCAATGCTTTCATCAAGTATTTTTTTTGTTTCATTGTACATCTTCCACTCTTCTTTAGTTTGTCCATCTTCTAGAAAAACATCAATATGGGGAATTACATTAAAAGCAATTTGTTTGGTAAACTTCTCTTTTGTAACAGCCTCATTGGCATAGATTGATTTAGTTTGATTAAATAATTCATCTGCAGCTTCTTTTCCAGCACCTGAAACAGACTGATAAGTTGATACTACAATTCTTTTAACTTTGAACTGTTCATGGAGTGGCTTGACAGCAACTAACATTCCCATTGTTGAGCAATTAGGATTGGAGATAATATTTTTATTTCTAAAATTTTTAAGAGCCTCAGGATTTACCTCCGCAATAACTAAAGGTACATCTGGGTCTGTTCTAAAATGCGATGTGTTATCAATAACGATACAACCTTTTTTTGCAGCCTTTGGAGCAAACTCGCTTGAAATTTTTGCACCCGGTGAAAAGATTGCTATATCAGTATCCGAGAAGTCATATTCAGCTAAATCTCCAACTGTGATAGATTTATTTTCTCCAAAATCAATTGTGCTTCCTTTTGATCGAGAGGAAGCCAATGCTACTAAATCAGAATATTGAATTTCTTTTTCATCAATAATATCTAAAACCTCTCGTCCAACGTTTCCGGTTGCGCCGACGACGGCTATTTTTGGTTTTTTTAGGGATGCCAACTTAAATTCTTTCGATAATTAGATCGCCCATCTTAGAGCATGAAACTAGTGTTTGATTTTCACTTGTATAAATATCTCCAGTTCTGAAACCTTCAGATAAAACTTTTTGAACAGCACTTTCAACTTTGTCAGAAAGTTCTGATTGATTAAGGTTATATTTTAACATCATTGACAAACTTAGGATGGTGGCAATCGGATTAGCTTTATCTTGTCCTGCAATATCAGGAGCGCTTCCATGAACGGGCTCAAATAAACCATGTCTTTTGCCATTAGTTTCTGCTCCTAAGGAAGCAGAAGGAAGCATTCCAAGAGAACCGGTCAGCATCGCAGCACAATCGCTCAATAAATCTCCAAATAGATTATCTGTAACAATTACATCAAACTGTTTAGGGTTACGCACGAGTTGCATCGCACAGTTATCAGCCAACATATTCTCAAGTTGCACATCAGAAAAATCTTGATGAGTATCTTTCACCACTTGTCTCCAAAGCACGCCTGTTTCCATTACATTAGCTTTTTCAACAGAAGTAACTTTGTTGTTTCTTTTTCTTGCCAAATCAAATGCGACGCGAGCAATACGATCAATTTCATAATCATAATAAACTTGCGTATCAACAGCTTTTTTTCCATCAGAGGTATCCTCAATGCCACGAGGCTGTCCAAAATAAACCCCACCCGTCAGTTCACGCACGATCATGATATCAAGGTTACTTACTACCTCATCTTTTAATGTGGATGCAGATGCCAACGCTTCAAAAACAAGTGCTGGTCGAAGATTAGCAAATAATTCTAATTCTTTTCTTAATCCTAATAATCCAGCTTCGGGCCTTTTGGAACGCTCAACATCATCCCATTTAGAGCCACCAACAGCACCAAGTAAAATTGCATCTGATTGTTTAGCTTTTTCTAAAACTTCTGAAGTTAAGGGTTCGCCATTTGCATCATAAGATGCACCACCTACTAATTCTTTTTCATAAGTTGTATCTAAGCCTAGCTCATTAAGTTTATCAATTACTCGAATAGCTTGGTCTGCTACTTCAACACCAATACCATCGCCAGGAAGAACTAAAATTTTAGAACTCATTTATAGATCACCAAACAGCCAAGGTTTTTGGGTTTTTTTATTAGACTCATAAGAGCTGATGTCTTCTTTATAGCCAAGAGTAATACCAATATCGTCTAATCCTTGTAAAAGTCTTTCTTTACGATGATCCTCAATGTCAAAGTTAATAGAATGATTTCCAACCTGAATGGACTGATTAGGTAGATCAATATTAAACTCTAATTGACTTCCAGCAGCACTCATAAGTCTATCTAATTCCTCAGCATTAACGACTATGGGCAAAATTCCATTTTGAAAGCAATTATTATAGAAAATATCAGCAAAACTTGTTGAAATTACGCAACGAATACCGAAGTCTTTTAAAGACCAAGGTGCATGCTCTCTACTTGATCCACAACCAAAATTATCACCTGCTACTAAAATTTTAGAATTATCATAAGGCTTAGTATTTAGAACAAAATCGTCAATTAATTTTCCCTCGGTGTCATATCTCATTTCATAAAAAAGACTCACACCTAAACCAGTTCTTTTTATTGTCTTCAAAAACTGTTTTGGAATAATCATATCAGTATCAATGTTAACTATTGGAAGTGGAGCAGCGATACCTTGAAGTGTTGTGAATTTATCCATTATGAAAAATCTCTGATGTCAGCAATGTTGCCTTTAATGGCTGAAGCTGCAGCTAATTCAGGGCTCATGAGATGAGTTCGACCGCCTCGACCTTGACGCCCTTCAAAATTTCTATTGGAAGTTGATGCACAACGTTCCCCAGGTTTTAATTGATCAGGATTCATGCCTAAACACATGGAGCACCCTGCTTCTCTCCATTCAAAACCAGCATCTTTTAAAATAGTATCAAGACCCTCTTCTTCGGCTTGCTTTTTTACTAAACCTGAACCAGGAACGATCATAGCCTGAACATGCGATGCAATTTTTTTATCTTTGACGATTGTTGCAACTTTGCGAAGATCTTCAATTCGGCCATTTGTGCAAGAACCAATAAATATTTTATCAAGTTTAATGTCAGTCATTTTGGTGCCAGGCTTTAAACCCATATAATCAAGAGAGCGTTCAATACTTTTCTTTTTATTTTCAGACTTTGCACTATCAGGACTAGGAACAGTTCCATTAACAGCAATAACATCTTCAGGGCTTGTACCCCAAGTAACCATCGGGTCAATCTCTGAGCTATTAATTACAATTTCATGATCATAGTGTGCGTCATTATCAGAAGGAAGTGAAGACCAATACTCAACAGCTTGATCCCAATGAGAGTCTTTTGGAGCATAGGGTCTTCCTTTGATATAATCAAAAGTAATTTGATCAGGAGAGATTAATCCTGCTCTAGCACCTGCTTCGATGCTCATATTACAAATAGTCATTCGGGCTTCCATCGATAAACTTTGAACAGAACTACCAGCGTATTCAATAACATGGCCTGTTCCGCCCGCAGTCCCAATTTGACCTATTATATAAAGAATAAGATCTTTCGAATTCACACCAAAGGGGAGTTCTCCATTAACAGAAATTCGCATATTTTTCGCAGGATTTTGAACAATTGTCTGAGTTGCAAGGACATGTTCAACTTCACTTGTGCCAATTCCAAAAGCCAGAGCGCCGAAAGCGCCGTGAGTAGAAGTGTGACTGTCACCACAGACAATGGTCATACCTGGTTGAGTGATACCTTGCTCTGGACCTATGATATGGACTATTCCTTGTCTTTGATCCATTAAATCAAAATACTGGATGCCATGCTCTTTTGTGTTTTGAGCTAATGTCTCAACTTGAATTTTACTTTGGGGATCTTCTATATTTTGACGGTTAATTGTAGGAACATTGTGATCCGCTACAGCTATCGTTGCATCTGGACGATGAACAGATCTATTGGCAATTTTTAAACCTTCAAACGCCTGAGGGCTGGTGACCTCATGTACCAAGTGTCTATCAATATAAAGCAAGCTTGTTCCATCATCTCTTTGACGAACCAGATGATCAGACCAAATTTTATCGAATAATGTTTTTGGGCTTTGATTGCTCAAGATTAAATTAGTTTTTAGCTTCAGGTTCCTCGGCAGGAGCTTCTTCGCTTGCAGCTGGCACCTCTTCTGGAGCGGCTGGAGCTTCTTCTTTTGCTTCTTCTTGAGGAGCGGCTTCTACTTTTTCTTCAACAGCTACAGGAGCCTCTTCCACTGCAGGTGTTTCTTCAGCTGGCTGCTCTTCGGGAGCTGCCTCAATATCTTTGATAGTAGAGATATATTGATCATCATCATATGAACGACCATCAGTTCTTTCTGCAATTCTTGCTTTCTTACCTGATAGTTCTCTCAAGTAATAAAGTTTAGCTCTTCTAACATCGCCAACTTTAATTCTTTCAATTGACTCAATAACGTTACTATAAAGTGGAAAAACTCTTTCTACACCTTCACCACTTGAAATTTTTCTAACAGTAAAAGAGGAATTTAATCCATTGTTTTTCTTTCCAATACATACGCCTTGGAAAGCCTGAACTCTTTCTTTATTTCCTTCTTTAATTTTAACATTCACTTTAACAGTGTCACCAGGTGCGAAATCTGTAACTTTAGAATTTTTTAAAATTTGTTGAATTTGAGATTGTTCGTAATTTTTAATTATTTCATTCATGTTATGCTCCATCCAATACTAGATGTGGGTGGTATTAGAGCCCGATATATTACTCATTTTTGCTTTTTTTTAAATAGTTTTTCATTAAATCTGGTCTATTTTTTTGTGTATTTTCCAATGCATTTTGCTTCTTCCAAGCCTCAATTTCTTCATGATGGCCATTTGTTAGAACGGTGGGGACTTCATAGGATTGATTATCCGGTCCTATCCATGGGTTAGGCCTTGTGAACTGGTCGTGCTCAAGTAAGTCACCATAAAAAGACTCCTTTAAATGAGTATCCTGGTTTCCAAGTACTTCAGGTTGCAATCTCATAAATGACTCCATAAATAGAAGCGAAGCCACTTCTCCCCCATTAAGAATAACATCACTCACTGAAAGCTCCTCAAACTCATAATAATCAATAACTCGTTGATCAATGCCTTCATAGCGACCGTTGAGCAAAATAAAATTCGTTTGGTCTTTGCCTTCCTCTAAATAACTTTGTGTCAAAGACTTTCCCTTAGCTGAAAAACAAATTTTTTTAAAATTTTTAATGTCTGAGGAGGAAAAATTTTTCTCTATTGCACTAGAGATGATATCTGGTCGAAGAACCATACCTGCTCCTCCACTAAAAGGTTTATCATCCACTGAGTTAGCAGATAATTCACTGTAATCTCTAATATTGATTGTATTAACTTCGAATAATTTTTTTTGGAAAGCCTTGCCGATTAAACCCACATTTAAAATAGAAGGAAAGCTCTCAGGAAATAAAGTTAAGATATGAAAAGTGATCATTAAGACTTAATGGTAATTCTTTTTTCTTTAATATCGACTTTAGGAAAATTAGTTTCCGTAAATCGAAAAAACTCTTTTTTAGAGCTTTTAATAAAATAAATTTCTAAAAGGTCTCCTGCCCCAAAGTTGACTACAGAGGCCACTTTGCCAACAATTTCATTTTGTTGATCAACCACTTCTAAACCTTCTAAATCGTGAAAATAAAATTCATTTTCTTCTGTGGGAGAGAGTTTTTCTTTTTGAAGATATATATATTTATTAACATAACCCTCTACTTGTGTTCGATCGGTTATATCATTGATTGTAACTAGAGGACTTTTCTTATCGAAAGATACTAGTTTAATATTGATTATAGTCTCATCTTCCAAATAAAATTTTTGAAACTTATTAATGTCTCGATTGTCATTTAAAAAGCAATTAAGCCTTAGCAGGCCCTTGGTTCCCTTGGGCCTGCCGATTTTGCCAACTTGAATAAAATTATTTAATAAAGACAAGAGAAATTAATTATTCTTTCGGTTTTTCCTCTTCTGCAGCTGCTTCTGGCTCTGCTGGAGCCTCTTCACTTGCAGCAGGCTCCGCTTCCGGGGCAGCAGGAGTTTCTTCAGCTACTGCTTCGGCCTCTGGTGCTGCTTCTGCTTGAGGTTGTTCCTCTGCTGCAGTTGCTTCTGGCTCTGCTGGAGCCTCTGGTGCTGCTTCTGATTGAGGCTGTTCCTCTGCTGCAGGTTCTTCAGCAGGCTTTTCTGCCTCTACCTTTGCTGCTTCAGCTGCAGCTTTTGCATCCTCTTCAGCTTTTAACGCGGCTTCTTCTTTTGCTTTAGTTCTTTCTTGGGCTTTTGCTTTTGGTAAGTGTTTTTTTGTTTTCTCAGTAATTTTAGGAGCGTCCATCATTCCTAACTCTGCTAAAATTCTTTGAACTCTATCAGTGGGCTGTGCTCCTACTTTTAGCCAGTGTTCAGCACGCTCTTTGCTTATTATCACTCTTTCTTTATGATCTTTTGGGACCATAGGATTAAAGTTTCCAATCTTCTCAATAAAGTTACCGTCACGTGGTGCTCTTTCGTCTGCGATTACTATTCTATAGAAAGGTCTCTTTTTGGAACCTCCCCTTGCTAGTCTCATTTTTGTTGCCATGATTTCTCCTTTCTTATTTTATTCAATCGTTGGCATTTGGTTCCCGCCTAAAAGATTTTTAATCTTGTTAGCGAAACCTGGTTTTTGAGCTTGTTTCATCATTTTTTTAGTTTGCTCAAATTGTTTAAGAAGTCTGTTGACTTCATGAACCTGTCTTCCAGAGCCCGAGGCTATTCTCTTCTTTCGGGATGCTTTTAAAATATCGGGATCAGAACGTTCTTGTTTGGTCATTGATCGTATAATTGCAATTTGATGATCGATAATTTTCTCATCGAAATCTGCATTTTCCATCATGCTTTTAATTTTCCCAACACCTGGCATGTACGACATTAACCCAGACATTCCCCCCATTTTTTTCATTTGTAAAAATTGTTTTAACATTCCCTCCATGTTAAATTTTCCGCTCATCATTTGCGCTTGAAGACTTTCCATTTCTTTGTTATCGAAATCTTTTTGTGCTTTTTCTACTAAGGAGACCACATCACCCATTCCCAATATTCTGGAGGCGATGCGATCGGGATGGAATACTTCAAAATCCGAAATATTTTCTCCGGATCCAAAGAAACGAATAGGTAATCCTGTTTGATATTTTGCTGAGAGGGCCACACCTCCTCTGGGATCAGCATCAAGTCTAGTAAGAATAAAACCTGTAAGTGGGGCTGTTTGATGAAAAGCCTCAACAACACTTAACGCTTGCTGACCCATCATAGAGTCAAGAACAAGAAGATTTTCTTGGGGCTTTGCTAATTCATAAATGGTTTTTAGCTCTATAAGTAATTCTTCATCGGTACTAATTCTACCTGAGGTATCAATAATAAGTATGTCAGAAAGGAGCTTTTCACTTTGGTTGAGAGCAGTTTGAACAATATCTTTAACATCTTCGCTAGAGGGTTCAATAAATTGAATATTATTTTTTTGGGCCAATACTCTTAATTGCTCAATCGCCGCCGGTCTTCTTAAGTCAGTGGATACCAGAGAGACTGTTTTATTTAGAGTGTTTTGACAATAATGTGCCAACTTTGCAATTGAGGTAGTTTTACCAGCACCTTGCAGACCACACATTAAAAATACGGAAGGTTTGTTTTTAAAATTTAATTCACTACTTTGACTGCCTAAAATTTCGGTTAACTCATCACTGACAATTTTAATAATTTGCTGACCAGGCTGAACATTTTCGATCACTTTTTGTCCAAGAGCTTTTTCTTGAATATTTTTGATGAGATCTTTAGAAACTTTTAATGAAACATCTGCTTCTAACAATGCGACTCGTACTTCACGAAGTGTCGTCTCTAAATCCTTTTCGGTAATAGCTCCCTTATTAGAGAGGCCTTGGAATATCCCTGTAATTTTATTTGTTATATTTTCTAGCATTTAAAAAATAAAAAAAATCGACGGATGAAACTCATCGGTCGACTAATTTTTTCTTTATTAACGAGTGGTTTTATATCACTATAGCCGCTCAATGAAAATACCTTTTATTAAAGCTCACGGGGCAGGAAATGATTTTGTCATTATCGATAAAAACGTTGATATCATTAGAAAGTCTAAAAAGATGATCAAAAAAATATGTGATCGAAGGTTTGGCATTGGCTGTGATCAGTTAATTCTGTTAAAGCAATTAGGACAATATCATCAAGTTTTCTTTTATAACTCAGATGGGTCTCTTGGAAAAAACTGTGGGAATGGGCTTCGCTGTGCCTACAAATATCTAACAGAAATTAAAAAAAAGAAGAAAGTTGTCATTAAAAGTCAGAAGTTTCTTCATTACGGTAAAAAAATTGGCAAAGAGTATCATATTAACGTGGGTGAAATTTCTCTGGATTGGAAAAAAATTCCATTGAGTAAAAAAATAGAAACACAAAATCTCCAGTTTAAAAAAATTAAAATACCAGGGGTTATCAAAATTATGACAGCTAATATTGGCAATCCTCATTGTGTTGTCTTAGTAAAAAATATTCAATCGATTAATCTTGAGTTGCTAGGCCCTCAATTAGTAAGCCATGCTTATTTCCCCGAACAAGCAAATATTACTTTTGTTCAAAAACTCAATAATAAATTAGTAAAAGTTTTATTTTGGGAAAGAGGAGGAGGGCACACACTGGCCTGTGGCTCTGGCACCTGCGCTACGGCTTTTGTTCTTCATCATAATCATTATGTTAGTGCAAAAATTAAAGTTTTAACTGAGCTATCACAGTTAGAAACCGAAGTAGAAAATAAAATGGTTTCCTTAAAGGGACCAGCAGAGATTGTTTATCACTCCACCATTAACCTCTCATGACAAAGGTAGTTAATTTTGGTTGTCGACTCAATAACTTTGAGGGGAAAAAAATTGAAGAGCTAATCCCTCAACAAGATAATATTATTGTCATTAATTCCTGCGCTGTTACTAATGAAACAGAAAGACAAGTGCGTCAAACAATTAGACGGGCTCGAAAGGAAAACCCTGACTCTAAGCTAGTGATGACAGGGTGCGCTGCACAGATTTCCCCCGATGATTATAAAACTATGCCGGAAGTTGATTATGTAATTGATAATATCAATAAACTAAAACAGAAAACTTGGGATGAATTATTAGCAGATCATCAAACCACACCTTTCTTGGAAGATATATTTACAAATCCTTTAGATGTAGAACCCTCACTTCAAAATGAAAG
>Ga0208130_1001753_pt1 | contig 10325 bp, 10 predicted proteins | sample ETNtaG_31_FD_185771 | JGI IMG/M metagenome (GOLD analysis project Ga0208130, IMG submission 185771) | Marine microbial and viral communities from oxygen minimum zone, Eastern Pacific Ocean - ETNP201310SV78 (SPAdes) (version 2) | ecosystem: Environmental > Aquatic > Marine > Oceanic ...
CATTAAATTTCTTTTCATCTCGAAGCTTCTTAAGGAATTCTACGTTGATTTTCTTTCCATATATACTCTTAGAAAATTCGAATATATGGACTTCTAAAACGGGGTTTTGGCCGTCAACTGTAGGTCTAACTCCCATATTTGCAATACCGCCGTAGGTCTTACCTTCTAGGTCTACTTTCACAATATATACTCCAGCAATTGGTAGTTTATTTTTAGGCAGCCATAGATTTGCAGTGGGCACTCCAAGTTGGGTACCTAATTGTTGTCCATAAACAACCTTCCCATAGAAGGTATAGGGTTGCCCAAGCAATTCCTTTGCGTGTTCAAAATTTGCATTAGTAAGTGCACCTCTAATTCTTGTGCTGCTAACCCTTTCGCCATGAAGAGAAAAAGTTTTTGTCTTCTCAACTAAAATATTATTTTTTTCTCCCCATTGCTGAAGGAAGCTAAAATCCCCTTCTCTATTGGCGCCAAATCTAAAGTCATCTCCAATAACTAACTTTTTGATAGAAAGTCTAGATAAAACGTTATTAATAAAGTCCTCCGGAGTCATCTTTCGCAGTTGGTTATTGAAATTTAGAAAAAAAGCATATTCAACGCCAAGTTCCTTTAATCTTTTAACTTTCTGCGACCAAGGAAAGATTCTAGGTGGCTTTTCTTCGTCAGTTCCAAGAGACTCAGCAAAAAATTCTCTAGCATGAGGCTCAGTGAAAATAACAAGCTTCTGCCAATCATTGGTTTCTGCATCTTTTTGCATATTTTGAATAATATGTTGATGTCCGAGATGTAGGCCATCAAAGTTTCCTATCGTTGCGATTAAATCGACATCTTCATGCTTGGACAGAAAAAGATCTATATTTTGAATTCCTCTAATTAAATACATACTAATTTAAAAAGTCTTTAATTTTTAACCCTGTCAATCTTAATGCAAGTAAATACAGACCTATACTCAGAATCACGATTTTTAAAATATAAAATATTTTTCCAAAATCTGTTAGAGCTCTTAATGAAGCCGCATCTTGACCAAAATAATAAATAAATACTGATAAGAAAAAAGAAGCAAAGCTCAATCTGATCCAAAATAAAAACCATCCGTTTGAAGGTTGATAAATATTCCGACTGTAAAGCATTAACAATAAAGTTATCACTGTAAAAAACGCAGAAATGGAGCTAGCAAGAGCAAGACCTATATGTCCGTAGCCAAGATTGAATCCGAGAAACCATGCAAGCAAAGCATTTAAAATCATAGAGGCCAAAGCTACATACATAGGTTTTTTTGGCTCCTGTCTAGCAAAGAAGCTAGGGGTTAGAATTTTTATCATCATGAAGGCAACTAATCCAAAGGACAAAGCAATCAGACTATATGAGGCCTGTAACGAATCGTTGGCGCTAAAGGCCCCTCTTTCAAAGAGAATAAGTATTATTGGCTCAGCCAGCATGGTTAAACCTATTACTGCTGGAACGCCAATAAGAAGAATTAATCTAATTGACCAATCCAGTGTATTTGAAAATGCTAACTTATTCTCCGTTACAAATAATGAAGATAAGCGCGGTAAAATAACTGTCCCAATTGCTATTGCAAAAATACCTAAAGGTAGTTGCATTAATCTATCTGAAACATATAACCAACTCGGACTGCCTGTTGGCAATAAAGAAGCCAATATGGTGTCTATAAGCATGTTAATCTGACTCACGCCGCCAGCAATTATTCCTGGAATCATCAAAAATAATACTTTTCTTACGCCTGGATGTTGAGTATCTAATTTAAATCTAGGCAATAGACCCATCGCAGTTAGTGCAGGTATCTGAATAAGTACTTGAATAATACCAGCAGCAAATACTCCCCATGCTATTGCATAAATGGGTACCTCCAATTGAGGAGCAAACCATAGAGCAGCAACAATTAAGCTCAAGTTATAAAAAAGAGGAGTTAATGCAGGTAAAGAGAATTTTTGGTAAGAGTTAAGAATTGAACCTGAAAAGGCGACTAGAGAAACAAAAAACAAATAAGGAAAAGTAATTTGAAGAATATCTATAGCAAGTTCTTTTTTTAATGGTTCTGCATAAAAGCCTGGTGCAAATAACATTACAAAAATAGGTGCAAATAAAAGCGCTAAAGTTGTCACCAATAAAAGAACTAGGGATAAAGCTCCAAAAGTATTATTTATTAGGCTTTCAACTGAAGCTTTTTCTTTTTCTTTATACTCAGTTAAAACTGGTACGAATGCTTGATTAAAAGCACCTTCGGCAAACAGCCGTCTAAATACACTCGGGATTTTCATAATAACCACAAAGGTATCTAAAGCAACTCCTGCTCCCAAAAGACCTGTGATAACTATGTCTCTTGCTAAACCTAATATTCTGGATATAAAAGTCCAGAAAGAAACTAATCCGCTACTAGCTAAAAGCCTTAAAGATTTTTTTTGAGATGAAACGTCTTCGCTCAGACCTATTCCTCTTCTGTAGGTTTGAGATCTAAAGAAACTGAGTTGATGCAGTATCGAAGCCCGGTGGGTTGAGGTCCATCTGGAAATACATGGCCAAGATGTGCTTCACATTTACTGCAGTGAACTTCAGTTCTTACCATACCTGCTGAATGGTCTTGTTCGGTTGCCACATTATCTTCTTGAGAAGGTTCCCAAAAACTTGGCCAACCTGAACCAGAATCATATTTTGATTCAGAGCTAAATAACTCTACATCACAGACTATGCAATGATAGGTTCCAGGAGTTTTTACTCCATCATACTTTCCACTAAAGGCAGGTTCTGTACCTTGATTTTGAGTGACGTAATACTCTTCTGGAGTAAGTTTTTCTTTTAAATCTTTTTCGTTAGTCATTGTTATGCACTCACTGCTTTTGATAAAACACTTCTATAGGAATTCTCAAGACACATTTTATCTTTATATCCGTTTTCTAACATCATTAAATGTGCTTTAGGTAAGTTATACCATGGACACATCATAAACAAATGATGTTCTAGATGATAATTAACCCTATGGGGAGCCAATAAGAATCTAATAATTAATGAAGCTTTTGTAGTTCTTGTCTTATCAAAATCGCTTTCTCCAGGTGTTACGCAATGTTCAGCAATATTTCTGATTCTTATTATTAGACTGTAGTAAGTAAATGCTGGAAGCCACCATAATAAAAAAAATAGAGACCAGTGAAAGAATATTGATATCAAAATAAAAACTATGAAATTGACAATAAAGAAACCATGAATTTTATTCCAGATTCTACTCACCTTATCGGGAAAATTGTCAGCCTCTGTTTGAAATATTGAAATGAGAGAAGAAGAATACCTTTTGTAACCGGTAATTCCGGTTAAGTCTCTAATTACTTTTCTAAAGAAACTTTTCTTATTTATTGGAAAAGGTGCGCTAAGAACTATATCAGGATCATCTTCCGTTTCAGTGAATCGATGATGTTTCAAATGATAAGGCCTGTATACCCTATTATCTTGAAAAATAGGATATGCACAAAACCACTGAGATACAAAATCATTGATCTTGGAATTAGAAAACAAAAGATTATGAGCTCCGTCATGCGCAAGAACTGCAAGAGCAAACTGTCTTGAACCAATAATGACAACAGAAGCTAAAAAAGTAAGGACGCTAGGATAGTGATAGAAAACATAAAGACCAAGGACCATTAGCCCCCAATCAAATATAAGAGCAAAGATATTCCTTAAATCGTTTTTTTGTCGAATCTCACTTAACTGAGATTCGCTTAGAACATCTAAAGGCTTAATCCTAATTGATTCCATATATTGATTATAACTAAGGTTGATAATGATTAAAATTTAATCATTAAATGGAACTGATTGGCTATCTTTATCTCTTGCCTGTTGGAATACTTTGCTTGATCCTTGGCCTCTTAATTGTTCTAGCCAAATAACTCCATCATAAGGCATGCTATTTCCCCTGGTTCCTACAAAATCTAAATCAGAATCATTGTCTAAATCAAGAGGAATCCATTTATCGTACATCCCGCGTTTTCTTCTTAAGATATTATTTTTAATCCACTTATCTCCTTTGTTCTCAAACCATACAACACTGCCATAAGATTTATTTTTATTATCAACATCATCTACATCCCTGCTACCAAGACTGTAGGAGCCTGAAAATATATCTTCATCTCCATCTCCATCAATATCAGCCAAAGTAACACTTACAAGAAGGTCAGGCTCTATGCTCCCTATCTTTTCAATATTCCATTTATCTTGGGGGTTTTTAGGTTGAAATAAAACATAAGCAGAATTTGGCCAAACTGAACTAACTATATCTAGTCGACCATCTCCGTTTAGGTCTGCATAATCCATATTAAAACCAGTTATCCAAGAATCTTGTTCTATTGAAGTTGAGAAATTAATATCGTGCTGAAAGAAGTTTAATTCTCCCACATTTTCTAACCATAAAACTCTTCTCTCTCCTCTAGATCCAACAACTATATCCATATCTCCATCTAAATCTAAATCCACAGGTTGAGAATTAATAGGAATACGAACCTGCGTTAAAACCAACTCATTCCATTTTTCACCTTCTAAAGGATTATCAGGCAACAAATAAATAGAAATATTATTTAGGGGTGCGCTAGATATATCTGGATTCTCTCCTCCCTTATTGGCTGCTACCACTTCAAGCTTTCCGTCATTATTAAAGTCAGCAAAAAAAACTCTAATAAAAGAACCTCGGTTTAAAGTTATCTCAGGGACAGTCCGTTCCCATCTAACTGAACGATGATTAGTTGAGGGATTTTTGAAATAGATAAGATGTGCAAGTTCACATGCGACTATTATGTCGGGCCATCCGTCTCCATCTGCATCAGCAATATCTACATCTTCAGCAGACGGTGCTTCAGATCCTGAAGCCAACGTAGTTAATTCCCACCTAAGAGGATCGCCCGTTCCCCATGCAATTCTTACATAACCTTTTGGGACACCGTATTCTGTATCTAGTTCATGAACTGAAACAATGTCTAAGTGACCATCTTTATCCAAATCGGCAACCTCAAGTCCATCGCTACCAGCTAAGTCAGATGGGCCTGAGAAAGAATCATCAATTATATGTTCTTTCCAAGAAATATCAGGTTGACCACTTGAGAGGTCTAAAATCAATCCAGTAAAAATGGATATAATTAATTTTGAATATATTCCCATAAGTTATTGATAAAATTGGAATCTTTAGGAAAAGAGCCAAGTCTTACTAATATTAACTCTTCGCTTGGAACGATAGCTAGAACCCTACTTCCCGCACCCAAAGCAAGGATAGTGTCATCAGGTGCATTTGGTAATAGCTTACCAGGAGAAAGATTTTTATCCCATGTCATGTGGCTTGTAGAGTTGTTAAGCCACCATAAGTATCCATAAGCTTCGTTTTTATTTTGAGATTTTGTGAAAGACTCTTCAAAGAATTTTACATCTGAAATAATGGAGCTATCTTTAGTCATTCTTTTGTTGAGGATAAATTCACCAAACTTTAAAAGATCTTCTGCTGTAGTGATAAGTCCGTATTTAGAGGAATCCTTTCTAAACCCTAAGGGGCCTTTATTTCTTTCTTGCCAGAAAGTATTTTTCATTCTTAGCGGTTCAAACAGCCACTTTGAAGAAAGTACATTTATATCAAGATTCGTTGCCTTTTCAAGAACAAATATTAACTGACTATATGCTCTGGTGTTATATGACCATACAGATCCCGGTTCAGATAAAAAATTAAAATCTACGTCTAAACCCGAAGTCATGGCAAGTAAATTTTTTATAGTAATTAGATTCTCTTTTGTCTCTTCAAGTTGAGTCCATTTTCCAATATGAGTACTAACTGAATCATTGATATTCAAGATCCCTTTTTCTTGAGCTATACCTATTAAAATTGATACCAAGCTTTTTTGAATAGAGGCAACGTCCTCTTGACTTCTATTTTCGATAGATCCATGTCGAAAAAGATTAAAGAACATAACGTTCATTGGATTAAGATTTTTTTCAACCTTAAACTCTTCATTAACAATTAAATCCCCTCTTTGAGAGATAAGAAAGCTTGTAGTTTCACTTTCAACGAGGTATTCAAATAAATCGGTATTTGCGGTAATTTCAGAAAAAGAGAAAGTAGAAATAACTGACAAATATACTGCAAAAGAAATTTTTCTAAATCTCATGGTAATTACATCTTATCAAAATGTGACAGGTAAAAAAAACGGCCAAAAATTGACCGTTTTTTTAGAATTAAAAAGGCTTAATTCGTTGTGATGGCCTTTATATTATTTGCGGAATACACTCTAGGCGCTGCACAGTCAGCTATCTGTTCAGGCATAGAGCCACTCATCATGGCGTTCATCCTTGCATCCCTATATTCACCATATTCCTTCATAGTACTAAACGAAATATTTATATAGTAATCAGTAGAGTTTTGAGTATCTGAACCTCCTCCTGCCCACCATCTCCAAACTCCACCATTATGACCTATTCCATCGAGAAACTTATTCCATTCAGTATCATTTGCCCTAAGGTCAGAAACACTCTTTCCATCTTTAAAGTTGCAACTATGAAAAGCCCAATATCCAGTATCTCCTTCAACAAGCTGATTTGCCGGTCTTCTTGCTTCAAAAATATCCCAATGACTCCAAGAAGCACAACTAACTAGGTTTTGCCACTTACCAAATACCTTAGTTGCATTGACATTAAACCAATCCAAAGAGGCACCCATATCACTATTATTTGAGGTAAAACCCGCCCAGAAAAGGTCATACCCACCGTCATTGTCAGCAAATAAAGTTGGGGTGAGAACCCAGCCTTCATAAGGAACAGGATAATCAAGCGCATACCAATCTTTTTTGACCATGTTAAGAACATCCTCAACATCCTTACCATTTTGTAAGTTACATTGAAGCACCTCACCTGTATAAGTTGTATATGACTGATGATCATCAGCCATAAGAAAGTTAAGAGATATAAAAGCAGATATAAGTAAAAGAATTTTTTTCATTGTTTTCTCCATTTTTAGTTTGATTCAAAAGGTCTATTTCTAGCATTAAATACAGAATAAACTCTGGGGTTATCACAAGATAGGATGCTTTCAGGTCTTTCAGTCACACCCCAAAAAGAATCATCTTGAATAGATCCATACTCTTCCCAAGAATTAAAAGAAATATTTAAGAAGAAATCGCCTTCAAAAGAGTTTGAAGTGCCTGCTACGGGAACCCATCTCCAAACACCGCCGGTGTGACCCAATTTATCCATATACTCATTCCAAGATTTATCATTTTCTAATAAATCTTGAACTGTATTGCCGTCATTCAATGAACAACTTCTGATTGCCCAAAAAGTATTTTTACCCTCTTCAAATTGAACCTTCGGGGTTCTTGCTTCAATTGCCATGTAATAACCTTGTGATGCGCAGTCTGTAAGAGACTCCCATTTAGCAAAAGTCTCAGAAGCTTCATCAGAAAACCATGAGTCTTGAACAATACCCATATCCTTATGGTTATTTGTAAATCCAACCCAGGCTACATCAAAACCTAGCTCATCACCAGACCTCAAAAATGGTGTTAGGTAAAAACCACTGTAAGGTACAGACCAGTTCTCATCAGCATAGGGATTCAAATCATCTTTCATAAAAGAAACTAAATCATCAAAATTTACTCCCTCTTTGTAATTACATTGATAACCTTCCATTCCATATGAAATAACATGGTCATCTGCAGACAAAGACCCAAAAGAGAGACTAAAAACTATGCCGAGTATTAAGTTAAATTTATGCATTTTTTATTCAAAATCTTTAGTTACAAATTGCTCTAAATCAGATGCAGAATCATAAACTCTAGCATTGAATAGAAGTCGACTTCCTGTCCATTTCACCACTCCATCTAAAGTTTTTTGAAATCTTAAAACCGCTTTATTTGAAGCAATTTGATCCTCCCAAGCTTCCAATTCGGCAATAGATTTATATCCTACTGTCAGCAGGTGAGTTGTTTCATCTGCACCAAAAGCAACTGATGATAGTCCAAACTGGCCTGGGAAATCTCCTCTAGTTTCTTCATCAACTCTTTCAAAAGCTTTAACTATCTTCGGCAGATCAGAAGGAGCGGCATTGAATTCATGTATGATCCAATAAATATCTTCGTTTGAAGGATTGCCGTATGTTTGAACAAATGAGTTAAGTTGCTCTGAAACATTTGTAGAGTTATCTCTTAGGGACTTGAAGAACTTTTGGCCTGCAGTGCTTTGTTGAGATGCAGTCATCCAGTTTGCATGTTCAGTTAAACTAGGTTGCAAAACTGCGAAAAAATGAGTTGCCTCATTGTCTCCATTTGCCAAGTATGCATTCAAATGCAAAGACCCCTTAAAATTTTCTTTAGCAAAGTTAGATGCCATAAACTCGTCTGTTGCAGCTACAACATTTGCGGCTGATTCAGGGCTATCGACTTTGATATCATAAATTGTCCAAATAGGATTGGCATTAATCTGTCCAAAAAGAAAGAGTGAAATTAATAATAGTATTTTTTTCATAATTGTCCTTATTAGTTATTTACCGAAAGAGTCGTGCATTGCATCATAAAATCAATAACAGGAGTTCTTAGCTCATCGAAATTAGACACAGCTCCAGACATCCAAGAAGATAGTCTTTGATCAAAAAACTCTCCTAGGCGTTCTGAGGAAGGTGCTTGTATGCTGGCCATAACAGTTAATGCTCTATCTCCGCCTGCCAAGGAACCAAATAAGGCTACAGATATATCATCAAATCCATTAGCAGCTGCGGCTTCTTCCATGGCAGTTAGTGCGGCAGCATAACCTTGTACATCGTTAGTCTTAGAAGTTAAGTTGTATTGAGCACTAGTGACACCTACGCCATCAATTTCAGCTTCCTTGATCACGTACATGAGATCTCGTCTAACCACTTCCCTTTTCTTTGCTATTTTTCTAAGAGCATTTGAAACGTTCTTATCTGTAAAAAAATTGGGGTTGGACATCATTGCAGAAATCGAAGGTGCAATAGTCCAAACATAATGTTCATTTGTAAATTCGCCTCCTGCTGTAGGTGAACAAATGCCTTGTGCGGCCATACTGTCGCCTTGAGCAGCTTGAAACACAGACTGGCTTTCAGCAAGCCATTCAACATATCCTTGAGGATCGTCAGTTGTGATTGTTATTACATTCAATCCTTGTAAAGCAAAGATTGAAGAAGAAAGAAAAAGCCCCGTAAAAAGAGCTATTGTTTTTGTTATTTTTTTCATAATTTATTTATATCAGTTTTAATTACTAGAACTTCTTGCTTGGGTGGCAAGAAATACCCTTGCGTCTTCACATTGCATGAGGCCCCCATAAATAGAAGCTTGCATGGCCGCTCCTCCACCATTTACCATAGCGTCAGCGCCAGCACCCCATTCAGATAGACTAGATGTTGTATTTGCAGCCAAGAAATCATATTTAGAAGTCCAAGATAGCTGAACACCCGGCCCAGGAAACCATCTATATATTCCACCAGTATTGCCAGCTTGATCAGCAAATTCATTCATTTTTTTATCTGCAGCCATAAGATCTTCTGTAGTTGTGCCTTCAGTTAATTTACAACTTGAGAGATTAAGAACTCCACCTTCACTTTCATTTGTGGAAGCTCTTACGGTATAACTACCCCAGATATCATGCTCACTACAAGAGGTAACCTTATTAAATTTAGCTTGAAGTTTGGCACCCTCACCTGAAAGCATAAGTTCTTGAGCTTTGCCCATTTCTTCAAAAGTAGTTGAAAAACCAATCCAATGAGTATCGTATTGTTCATCAGTATTAGTGTAATAAGGATCTAGAAAATAACTGCTATAGCTAACTCCAGATTCATCTAAAAATTCATTCCACTCTTCAACAACCTTAAGATCATCATCTCGATCCTTTCCAGCGTTATAGTTACAGGCAAAATGCTCCATAGGGATAATCATTGGTTGCACATGATCATCAGAAAAAGAATAGAAAGAAACAGAAAAGAAAATTATTGGCAATAGTGCCTTTTTTATGAGTCGCATAGACCTCTCCTTTAAATCTAAAGTTATTTAACTTTAGAAGTTTTAATTACAGAGAATGCTCCCCAACTATCTCCAAACCAACATTGAATTTATTTCTTTTTTTTAAGGCTGTCAATTAGTAAATTAATGTTTTTTTGTTCTAAAAATCTTTGACCTTAAATAATTTTTAATATTGTTATTTTTTAAAGTGTATTGATCTATCTGATCATATAAATCTTTGAGTCCGTCAGGATCTTCGAAGAGTTTTATTCGTGTAGTGCCTTCAATAGATGGGTCTAATTCTTTAATAATTCTCGCGGGGTTACCACCAACCAC
>Ga0208130_1001754_pt1 | contig 10324 bp, 7 predicted proteins | sample ETNtaG_31_FD_185771 | JGI IMG/M metagenome (GOLD analysis project Ga0208130, IMG submission 185771) | Marine microbial and viral communities from oxygen minimum zone, Eastern Pacific Ocean - ETNP201310SV78 (SPAdes) (version 2) | ecosystem: Environmental > Aquatic > Marine > Oceanic ...
CAATAGAATCTCTACCAAATAAGAGTCTATACTCTAACATTGAATTAGGAAGAGCCTCCAAGGGTGCTGCGAAAACTCTTTTGGCAAAGGTTAGTATGTATCAAGAAAAATGGGGCAATGTCCTAGCTTTAACAAATGAAGTGATCGAATCAGGTGAATATAGTCTTACGGCAAATTATGAGGATATTTGGAAAGAAATTGGTGAAAATAATGAAGAATCAATTTTTGAAATTCAAGCTAAAGGTGCAATTCCATCAGTAGGGGTAGATAAATATAGTTTAACTCAAGGAGCTAGAGGTGAAGGTGGCTGGGGCTGGGGTTTTAATGTACCTAGTCAAGAGCTGCTAAATTCTTACGAAGAAAATGATCTTAGAAGAGATGCGACTATAATTTTTAGAGGTGAAACTTTGTATGACGGAAGATATGTTCCTGAATCTGTCGTTAATGAAATGTATAATCAGAAAGCTTATTCAAGTGCTTTTACAGAATTTGAGCAAACTGGTAAAAATATTAGGATATTAAGGTATGCAGAAGTTTTATTAATGAATGCTGAGGCGGCAATTCATTTAGGGGGTGATGTTTCAGGTCCTATTAACCAGATCAGGTCTAGAGCGGGCTTAAATCCATTAAATAACCCAACACAATTAGATGTCTGGAATGAAAGACGATGGGAGTTAGCTTTTGAACATGACCGATATTTTGATTTAGTAAGACAAGGTAGGGCAGCTAGTGTATTACAATCACTTGGTAAACCATTTGTTATAGGAAAACACGAGCTATTTCCCATACCTCAACAACAAATAGACCTAAGTAACGGTATTTTAACCCAAAATCCTGGATGGTAAATAAAGAAATATGAAATTAAATATTATTTATAGAATTGGTTTACTCACATTATTTTTTGGGATTATTTCCTGTACAAATCCGAATGATATTGATCCACCACCACCAGATGTTGGCTTTATTCCTGTGGACAATGTAGATTTAATCCCTTTTGAAGACTTACTAACATTAACCCAACAACAAACATTCAAATATTTTTGGGATTTTGCAGAACCTGTTAGTGGTTTAGCTAGAGAAGATAGTGAAAGACCTAATATAATTACAACTGGTGGTTCAGGATTTGGTATTGCATCATTTATTGTTGGTATTGAAAGAGGATGGGTAAGCCGTGAAGATGTAATAAACCGTATGGAAACTGTTTTAAATTTTTTAGAAGGAGCTGAAAAATATCATGGAGCTTTTTCCCATTGGTATGATAACTCAGGAAATACAATCGAATTTGGTGATATGGATGATGGTGGGGATATAGTAGAAACAGCACTGTTAATTCAAGGGTTGTTGATTGTAAGACAATATTTTTCGAACGATAATGAACAAGAAACAGAGTTGCGAAATAGAATAACAAATATCTGGGAAGATGTTGAGTGGACATGGTATACACAAGGACAAAATAAAATAACTTGGCATTGGTCTCCAAACCATGATTTTGCTATAAATTTAGATGTAAGGGGTTGGAATGAAGCTCTTATAGTATATGTTTTAGCTTCATCCTCACCAACATACCCAATTAATATCGATGTTTATAACAATGGTTGGACAAGAAATGGTGCTTTTGTTAATTCTGGAACTTTTTATGACATATTCTTACCCTTAGGTGAAAATTTTGGAGGACCACTCTTTTACTCACATTATTCATTTATAGGTTTAGATCCAAGAAATTTAGAAGATCAATACACAAATTATTTTGATCAAAACAGAGCTCATTCTTTGATTAATTATGATCACTGTGTGACAAATCCAAATAACTTTGATGGATATAGTGATGTCAGTTGGGGTATAACCGCAAGCACAAACTATAATGGATACTCAGCACATAGTCCAAACAATGATTTAGGTGTGATTTCACCAACAGCTGCATTATCATCTTTTCCTTACACACCCTTAGAATCAAAAAAAGCACTTGAGAATTTTTATTATAATTTGAATAATGAATTATGGGGTGATTATGGATTTTTTGACGCTTTTTCAATTCATTATAATTGGTATTCAGATAGGTATTTAGCAATTGATCAGGGGCCAATAATATTAATGATAGAAAATTACAGAACTCAACTATTATGGAATCTATTTATGCAAGACCAAGAAATTATTGAGGGATTAAATAACTTAGGTTTTATTTTTTAATGTTCAGATATGAAAAAATGTATAATAGAACTATATTATATTTAAACTTATTAAAATAAATAATTAAATGAGAAATTTTATACTATTTATCACTTTGCTTTTAGGATATTTTGCTTTTGGTCAATGCTCTGACCCGGTTATTACAAATTTTGAATGTGGAGATGCTAGTCAAACTGTTTCTGGTAATGGAATTAACACTGTTGTTAATACTTTTCAAGCTGGAATAAATAAATCGGCAAATATTGGTGAATACACAGATGATGGAACCAACGGATGGGATAATTTATTAATAGACTTTGAAACTGAAATAGATCTTTCCTCTAATCCTTTCTTAAGTTTTAAGTTGTATTCTCCTACATCTATTCAAGTTTTGGCTAAACTTGAAGGTGGTTCAGAAATAGAGCTATGGTCAGACTATAGTTTAGAAAACACATGGGAAGAGTTTAATTTTGATTTTAGTGATGCTGTAGCTAATGGTAATACAAAACTAGTTTTGTTCTTTAACGCTGCACAAGAATCAGGAACATCATCAGATATATATTATGTTGATGATATTAGATTTACTAACTCAACAAATAATTTTCCTATAATTTCAGATTTTGAAAGTTTAAACCCCTCAGTTCCTCTTTCAGGTAACATTCAAACCGTATCAAACCCATTCTATGATGGAATTAATACATCAACAAGTGTTGGAGAATATATTGATGATGGAACTAATGGTTGGGATAATTTGTTAATTGATTTTGACAGTGAAATTGATCTTTCTTCATATCCTTTTTTGACTTTTAAATTATACTCTTCATCTTCTATTCAAGTTTTAGCTAAATTAGAAGGAGGTACAGATGCTGAGGTATGGTCAGATTATAGCCTAGAAAATACATGGGAGGAATTTAACTTTGATTTTAGCACCTCTGTAGGTAATGGCAATACAAAACTTGTTTTATTCTTTAATGCTGCACAAGAAACAGGAACTTCGACAGATATTTATTATATAGATGATATTCGTTTTTCATCTTCTTTATCTTTAATTGAAGAAGAGATTTCTGAATTAATGATCTATCCAAATCCTGTAATTAATGTTTTAAAAATTAGATCTAATGATATTATTAATTCATATGAGTTATATGATATTCGTGGTAGAGTAATTTTACTTCAAAATCATTTAAATAAGAAAAATTTTGAAATTGATATTTCAAATCTTGATTCTGATATATATATCTTAAACACATATTCTGAAACAAAACATGAATCTTTCAAAATATTAAAAAATTAATGAAAAATTAATTATGGATAACCTAAATTTTTTTCTTAAATATTCTCTATTATTTTTGATTTTGATGATTTTCTTGTCATGTGAAGAGGATTTTCAAGACTTTCCTACAATTAGCTATAATCCTTGTGAAATAGAGGACGTAAGCATAAACCCTAATTTTATAACTGATTTTGAATGTCAGTCAAATTTTATATTAAACAATGTAGAAACTGTACGAAATCCTTCTGAAACCCCTTTGAATACTAGTAATTTTGTTGGTTTATATACAGACACACAAGAACCAACAGATTTTATTGAAATTGACTATGGGTCACCAATTGATTTATCAACTAATACCGTTTTTAAAATTAAAGTCAAGACTGAGATTTCAGGTGAACTCAGGGTTATGTTGGATGGTGGTTCATCTGAAGCTGTTATTCAATCTCAAAATGTTCATGGCGATAATGGATGGGGTATTTATATTTTTGATTTTAGTTGGAGGCAAAATGAAAATCATACCAAATTAAAAGTTTTTTTTAATTATGGTGTTGAAGTAATTGGTAGTACACCAAACTTATATTACATAGATGATTTGTTTTTTGATACGTTTATTGATCCTTGTGAAAATTTTACTGAGAATAACAATATTTTAAGTGATTTTGAATGTCAGCAGAATCATGAATTATTAACTGTTGACAATGAAATTCAGATATTAAACAACCCATATCCTAATGAAATCAATAACAGCATTTTTGTTGGCCAATATATTGATGATGGTTCAGATGGATCTGATGCATTAACAATTAATTTTAATGACCCTATAAATCTTACAGAAAATCCTCAATTACACATAAAAATTTATTCATCCATAAGCTCACCATTATTGGCTAGGCTTGAAGGTGGAGCATCAGCTATAGAAATAAGTAATAACATAACTTTGACAAACGAATGGGTTAATTATGTATTTGATTTTAGTTTATCCTCTAATGATCAAACCCAGCTAAAAATTTTCTTCAACCACAATGTAACAAACGGAACACCAACCGATATGTATTATATTGATGATTTGATGTTTCTGCCAGCACCATGTGACGAGCCTATCATTGAAAACTGTTCAAATGTTGTACAAGATTATAATATAATTAGTGATTGGAATTGTCAACAGAACTATGGTATTGAAACCACTGTGCCAAGTGTATTAAATCCGTTGATTAGCTGTGATAACAGAAGTGAGTATGTTGGTCAATATACTGATGATGGAACAGAGGCTTATGATGCCTTCATATTAAATTATGGTTCAATTATTAATTTAAACACACACAATAAATTAAAATTTAAGTTATACTCATCATCATCTATTCAAGTTTTAGCAAAACTTGAAGGGGGTTCTGCTATTGAAAAATGGTCAGATTTTAGTGCTGTTAATACATGGCAAGAATTTTCTTATGATTTTAGCGACTCGATTGATAACGAAAACACTACACTTGTTTTGTTTTTTAATGCCGGTCAAAATAATGGTAATCCAGAAGATATTTATCATATTGATGAACTCCGATGGGAAGAAAATTAGAAATTGAATGACTACCAAACAATGAAAAAAATTCAAAAAGCTTTAATTGTATTATTAACCCTATGTCATTGCCTTTGTTTAAGTGCAAATAATAGTTATAATTCTGAGAAAGATATTTATCGTAAAGTAGATTCTATAATGAGTTTGATGACATTAGATGAAAAAATTGGACAAACAATAATGTATAGTGGTGATTGGAACAAAACAGGCCCATATGTTACCTCAGATAATATGAAATTTCTCAAAGAAGGTAATTTAGGATCAATGCTCAATGTATATACATCTAAAGGAACTAAAGAATTGCAAAAAATTGCTGTAGAGGAGACTCGTTTAGGTATTCCTTTACTTTTTGGATATGATGTCATTCATGGTTTTAAAACAATTTTCCCTATAAACTTAGGAATTGCTTCAAGTTGGGATCTAAAAGATGTTGAGGAGGTGGCTAGAATATCAGCTGAAGAAGCTTCAGCTTCTGGTGTACATTGGACATTTGCTCCAATGATTGATATCGCAAGAGATCCTCGATGGGGGCGAATTTCTGAAGGGTCTGGAGAAGATGTTTATTTAACCAGTGAAATCGCCAAATCTTATGTAAAAGGTTTTCAGGGCGATAATCTCTCCCATATTAATACAATTTTAGCTTGTGCAAAACATTTCGTTGGATATGGTGCTGCTCAAGCAGGAAGAGATTATCATACTGTTAATATGGGGGATAATGAGCTAAGAAATGTGTATATGCCACCATTTAAAGCTGCGATAGATTCGGGTGTTGAAACATTTATGACTGCTTTTAATGAGCTAAATGGTGTACCTGCAACAGCAAATCAATATATATTTAAGGATATACTCAGGGATGAATGGGGATTCAATGGATTCGTAGTTACAGATTACACAGCTATTAATGAGTTAGTAAATCATGGATATGCTGAAAATGAAAAACATGCAGCAGAATTAGCTATTAATTCAGGAATTGATATGGATATGATGAGTGGCGCATATAGGCGGTTTTTGAAAGAACTGATAATCGAAGGTAAAGTAGATGAAACTCTGATAAATGAAGCGTGCAGAAAAATCCTTATTGCTAAATATAAACTTGGTTTATTTGATGACCCTTACAGGTATTCTAACGAACAAAGAGAGGAAGAAACCATCTATCGTCCTGAATTTTTAGAATCTGCCCGAAAAATAGCCTCTAAATCGTCTGTCTTACTTAAAAATATTAACAAAGCTCTTCCTCTAAACAATAAACAAACTATTGCATTGATAGGGCCACTCGCAAAGGATAAAAGAAATATTATTGGTAGCTGGGCAGCTGCAGGGGACAGAAACGGAAAAGCGATTAGCATATTTCAAGGAATAAAAGAATATTTGGATGAATCAAATATTATGTTTGCTAAGGGTTGTGATATTAACAGTAATGATTATAGTGGATTCAATGAAGCTCTAAACATAGCCAAAAAAGCGGATAAAATATTAATGGTTTTAGGTGAAGATTATAATATGAGTGGAGAAGCTGCAAGCAGAACTAATATAAAACTTCCTGGAATACAAACTGAATTAATTAAGACTTTAAGAGACGAATTACCCAATAAAGAAATTATTTTAATTTTGATGAATGGTAGGCCTTTGGATCTTACAATCGAAGATTCTCTAGTTGATGCTATTTTAGAGATTTGGTACCCAGGAACAAGCGGAGGGTTAGGAGTTGCAGATATTTTATTTGGAAAATATAACCCATCTGCCAAACTTCCAATTACTTTTCCTAGAAACGTTGGACAAGTACCGATTTATTACAATGTAAAAAACACAGGCAGACCAATTTCAAATGATAATCCAACAGAAGACTATAAATCAAATTACATAGATTCACCAAATACTCCGTTATATCCGTTTGGCCACGGCCTTAGTTATACAACTTTCGAATATTCTGAAATTAAATTATCCAATAATAAAGTTAGGGAATCAGAAATATTAAAGGTAAGTTCAATTATAACTAATACAGGAGAATATGATGGACATGAAGTGGTTCAACTATACATACATGATAAAGTAGCAAGTATTACAAGACCTGTTAAAGAATTAAAAGATTTTAAAAAAATATTTCTCAGAAAAGGGGAGAGTAAAACAGTTACTTTTGAGATTAATTCGGATGATTTAAAATTCTATAATAATGGTAAACTAATGATTGAATCTGGTGAATTTGAAATAGCAATAAGCGGTACTTCAGATTTTGAATTTAATAAAACATTCAATTTAACTTTAAACTAATTAATTTACTTAAATAAGTTTACCAATAGTTTTTTTGTATCAAAAAAACTATTATAAATAACTTTTATCGTAGTATATACAGGAATAGCTATAATTAAACCAAAAATACCAAACAGTAATCCAGAAAAAATTATAACTATAAATACCTCAAGCGGGTGAGATTTTATTGATGATGAAAATATATACGGTTGAAGTATAAAGTTATCAAGCATTTGAATTGCTGTGAAACCAACAAGCAACCAAATGGAATTAGCTAAAAAGTCATTGAAAATAAATGCGTCTATATTATTTGTTGCTGATAATATTATCATTAAAAAAATACTAATTAATGGACCCAAATAAGGGATAATATTTAATATGGCGCAGATAAAGGCAATGGCAAAAGAATTTTCAACTCCTAATATTAGTAAAAGGATAAAGTAAAGAATAAATAAGATTGTTATTTGCATTAAAACTCCTGAGAAATACCTGGTTAATAAATTTTCTATCTTGACAAATGATAATTTTAGCTTTTTTCTTTGTTTTGAAGGGAACTGGCTTAATAAAGTTCTAAAAATGTCTTTTCCATCTTTTAAAAAAAAGAAAGTAATAAATAATACAGACATAATTCCAATACTTAAACTACCAATTTGAGATATAATTGAATTGAATAATTTGGTAACAAATCCAAAATCAATTTCAGAAATAAAATTAAGATCTGTAAAAAAATCAATTATACTTACATTTTTACTTTCTAAATAGTTTATTATTCCCTCACTTGTTGATTTAAATTTATTTCTAAATTCAACTGTATTAAGCAGGGATAGGTTTTTTCCTTGTTTAGTTAAAATAGGCACAAATAAGACTATGATCATAGAAATAACTGAAACAAGCATTGTAACAGAAAAAATTGATGATAAAGCTTCACTTAATTTAAATCTAGATTTTAAAAATTTGTTAAATGGATTCACCACCAAGGTTAATATTAAGGCTATAAAAATATACAGTAGACCTAATTTTATTTCATAAAGAAACAACACAACAAGAGCTAAGAATGATAATACTATTACCGATTTTACTAATTCTTTTGAATTCATCTTTAATTAATTGTTGAAAATATTGAACACACCATAACTCCAGCTGTTTCAGTTCTAAGTCTTCCTTCACCAAGTGAAACAGGTACAAATTTAGCTTTTTTTGCTAAATCAAGTTCATTTTGTGAAAACCCACCCTCAGGTCCAACCATAATCTCTGAATCATTACCCTTTATTAATTTTTCCTTCAAAAGGCTAATGTCTGAATTTAAACAGGTGGCTATAAATGAATCAACCTTATTTTTACTTTTTGACATTATATAATCTTTAAAATTAACAGGTTTATTAATAATTGGCAGCCTATATCTTAATGATTGCTTCATTGAGGATACTAATATTTTTATGGATCTTTCTAAATTAATTTTATTTCTTTCTGAATACCTGCATATTAAAGGGGTTATTTCATTAACTCCTATTTCAGTCGCTTTTTCAAGAAACCACTCAAATCTATCTTTATTTTTAGTTAATGAGATTGCAACCTTAAGTTTTGGTGAATCATTTTTAAATTCCAATGATTTTTCAATCTCCAAAATAGATTTATTTTTATCAGATTCAATAATTGAGCAATTGTATAAGAATCCTTTACCATCTGTGATATTTACATTATCCCCAGTTTTTTTTCTTAGAACTTTAATCAAGTGGCTATTTTCCTGATCAAGGATGATGATTCTTTTATTAGATTTATTAATGTTATTAGAGTAGAAAATATTCATTGTATTGGGTACTTTGATATACTATAATCAGATAATTCACCAAATTTTGATTCAATAAACTTAAAATAACCATTTATACCGATCATAGCAGCATTATCTGTTGAATAATTAATTTTCGGGACATATGTCTTTATACTCTCACTTTCTATCAAACCTTTCAATTCTTTTCTTAAATAAGAATTAGCAGAAACACCACCACAGATAACAAATTCATTAATCTGATATTGATCTCTAGCTTTAATTATTTTATCTATTAGTATTCTGACTATTGTAGATTGCAGAGATGCGCACAAGTCATTAATATTATTTTTAACAAAATCATCTGGTTGATTACTTATGAAATTTTTGAAATTTGTTTTTAATCCTGAAAAACTAAAATTTAATCCCTTGACATCAGGTTTTGGGAACTTAAACTTATTTATATCACCTTTTAAAGCTAATTTGTCAATCTTAGGTCCTGCTGGATAATCTAAGTTCATGATTTTACCAGATTTATCAAAGGCTTCACCTGCAGCGTCATCAAGAGTCGTTCCTATCTCAACAAAATCAAAGGGACTATTAACAACCACCAATTGTGTATGACCTCCAGAAACAGTCAATGCAATAAAAGGAAATTTTGGTTTTTCTGGATTATCATCAATGTATATTGAAAGAATATGAGCTTGCATATGATTTATTTCTAACAATGGAATATTAAGAGAAAATGCTAAAGATTTAGCAAAAGAAGTTCCTACTAATAATGAACCTAATAATCCTGGACCTCTAGTATAAGCAACAGCATCAATATCATTTAATTTAATTTTAGATTCTTTAATTGCTTCGTTCAAAACAGGAATAATTAACCTATCATGTTCACGTGATGCGATTTCCGGAACAACTCCTCCAAATATTTTATGTATTTTTTGACTAGAGACTATATTTGAAAGAACTTTTTTATTCTTTAACACGGCGACAGAGGTATCATCACAAGATGTTTCAATTGCTAAAATATATACGTCTTCTTTCATGCTGTAAATTTATGGCTAGTTTTCTTAAAAAAAAAGAATTAAAAAAATGCTTATTAATAAGGATATAGATTATTATATTTATGCTCGTGAAAAATGAAATCAAAAAGATTGGTTTATTAACCTCTGGAGGTGATGCCCCTGGCATGAATGCAGCTATTAGATCTGTTGTCCGTTCTTGTGTTTTTCACAATATTGTGCCGATTGGTATTTCAAAGGGATATGACGGCTTAATTTCAGCTAAAATGACTGAAATG
>Ga0208130_1001760_pt1 | contig 10295 bp, 11 predicted proteins | sample ETNtaG_31_FD_185771 | JGI IMG/M metagenome (GOLD analysis project Ga0208130, IMG submission 185771) | Marine microbial and viral communities from oxygen minimum zone, Eastern Pacific Ocean - ETNP201310SV78 (SPAdes) (version 2) | ecosystem: Environmental > Aquatic > Marine > Oceanic ...
CTCTGACGCGTTTCGGAACCGAACCTCCCGTCAAATGGAAGAGGGTGAAGAACATGATGAACGGGACCTACCCACTCTTCACTCCCAAGCCGGGTTCGACGGCTTCCTTTGAAGGCGGCATGCAGACGCTGGTCGACGGCCTTGTTCAGCGCCTTGAGTCCCTTGACAATGTTTCCTTCACCATGAACGCCGCTTCCGCCACGCCCGAAGAGGTGGCAGAGGCCCGCGAGCTCCCCCTCTCCTCGGTGATTTGGTGCGCTCCGCTTCATCGCACGGCAGGTGAATTCACCGAACTCAACGTCTACGCCGTTGGCTACACCGAGGCTCAGGTCTCTTCGGTCAAGGTAGGTTATGGGACTTTGATTCCCGATGAAACCTGCCCGGTGAGCGGTATTTTACACGAAAGCGACGTTCACGGGAGTTCTCGAGCGCCATCAGGTCATCGTCTGTTTCGGGTCATGGCACCGACCGTTCGTTCTTCATCCCACGAGGAGGTCAAGGCTTCTTTGCAACAGTTGCTGAGCGAGGCTCCGCCGGTACTGTTTGAGCACATCGGTGTTCGACGCATCCCTTCTTACCCCCCGGGTTACATGGCGTCTCTGATGTCTGAAGACCAATCGTTTACACGAGCGGGGTGGTTCTTCAGTGGTGTCTCAGTAACCCACGTGGTTGCCGAAGCAGAGCGTATCGCTGACCGCTTCTAAGCCACGGCCTGCTGGAATTCTTTTGCGATGAGTTGTTCAAGTCCCTGAATCCATTGCTCGTCATCGTTCAGGCAGTTGATGACCTTCAGCTCCGTGCCACCGTGTTCCATGAATTCCTCACGAATACCGATGTCCAGTTCTTCGAGCGTTTCCAGACCGTCGGCGAGGAAGGCCGGCGCCACGATGGCCAGTTTTTTGACGCCCTTTTTGACCAGGGCTTCGACCATCTGGGTCGTTGAGGGTTCCAACCATTTGACGGGCCCCACTCGGCTTTGGTAACTGAGGGACCAGCGGTCCGGTGTCAATCCAAGTCGCTCAACAACGGCCATGGTGGTCTTGTAGCAATGATGGCCGTAACATAGGCTGTTTCCTTCGCAAGAAATGGTGCAGCAATCGTCAACGGTTTGGCAGTGCGATTTGGAGGTGTCAATGCGCTTGACGTGGGAGACGGGGAGGCCGTGGTAGGAGAACAGCAAGTGGGTGTCTTCCGACAGGTGAGGGCGGATGGACTCGGTGAGTGGAGCGATGAATTCCTCCGCTGTCTCGAAATGACTCATCTCCAAAAGGTTGGGTTCCCACTTCATTTTGCTGAGTTGATGGTGAGCGTGTTTCAACGACGATTCTGTGGTGGCTTGCGCGTAATGGGGGAACATCGGAAGCAAGAGGAGGTCCGTGACCCCGCGGGCTTTGAGGTTCTCAAGACCGCTCCGAATGCTTGGGTTCCCGTATCGCATGGCGAATTCAACGTCGACGTCCTGATTCAAGTCCTGCAGGTTTTCAGCCACGCGTTTGGAATACACCCTGAGCGGCGACCCTTCCTCCATCCAGATTTTTTGGTAGAGCGGGGCGATCTTGCGTGGGCGTGTTCGCAGGATGATACCACGCACGAGCAGATGGCGAAGGGGAGCAGGGATGTCGATGACATCGGGGTCAAGGAGAAACTCTCGCAGGTAGGTGCGTACCGAGCCAACGGTGGGTTCGTCGGGCGTCCCAACGTTCATCAGAAGAACCCCCTTCGTCCCCATACCAACAACTCGGATGGGTTGCTCTTAACGATTTGTTCAAGCATTTCCTCAGACAGGTCCCGAACGCAGACCCGTTTCTTCGGGACGTTCAAACGGTGAGTCTACAAACACTTGGTTTATTTTCTACATCCTCGTGTTGGCTTATTCACCGGTGATTCATATAGGTCGGGCACCACATGTAACATGAAAGAAGCAAACCTTTCAGGAGATAGATATGGACAAAGAATTGGAGACCTACACCGAGCAAACAGTTTCGAGCTTTACCTACCGTAACGGCGTGTTCGGTCGGAGTCTTTGGCAACGGTGGGTTTCCGCTGTTGCCTTCTACCGTGCCGGTGTCGATCGCCGTGGTTCGCTTCAATCAAGGAGGACGATTTGAATGGACGCCTATTTAGAACGCTACGTGGATGAAACAATGAACGCCCAGATCACCCGCAACGGGATCTTCGCTCGTCGAAGCCTGGCTGCTCGTGTTCGCAGCTGGTTCGGCGTGAACTGAAGCCACCCTTTACAAGTCACAGCCGTGTAATCGCTCTCGATGAGCGAACGCTGGTCGTGGGTCCCCCATCTGTGGGGTTTGTTCACTCCTGCCTTCACGCTGGGATGCCTTGTTCTCGGTGGCCCTTGGATGGCTGCACCGTTGCTCGTCTTTTTGGGGCTCTATCCACTGCTCGAGGTGGTTCTGGGTCAGTCCAGCACCACTCGCCCACTTCAGGAAGGACGAGCCCACGACATCATCGTCCATCTGCACGCCATCGCCGTACCGATTCTTCTCGGTGTTCTGTTGTGGAGAATCTCCCTTGATGGGTTGACCTTGTTCACGGGCTTGGGGATGGCTTCAGCCGGCCTGAGCAACGGGGCTTCCGGTATCGTTGCAGCCCATGAATTGGGTCATCGTCGTCCCCGTTCCAAGAGTTGGTGGACGGCCCGTTTAACCCTGTTCTCGGTCCTCTACCTTCACTTCACCACCGAGCACAACCACACCCACCATCGCCACTGGGCTCGAGACGTTGACCCCACCTCCTCTCCGTGGGGGCGCAGCGTCTACGTTCACGTCTTGCAAACGATTCCTCGTCAGGTCAAGGGGGCGTACCGTGCTCGCCCGGTTGACACCCGTCGTGCGTTGACGGTGGAAGCGCTGTTTCTTCTGGGTCTTGCCTTCGTTGGCCTGCCCTACCTTGCGGCTTACCTCGGACAAGCGGCCGTAGCGATCTATTTGCTTGAATTTGTCAATTACCTTCAGCACCACGGGCTTCGCCGCGGTGACGATGAGCGAGCCAACGCCACCCATGCCTGGGAAAGTCGCCACCGTCTTTCCCGCTGGACACTGATGGAATTGCCTCTCCACCCCTCGCATCACCTCAAGGCGAGCACGCCTTACCAGCGGCTTGACGTTCACGATGAATCGCCCCAGCTGCCGTTTGGCTACTACGGGATGTTTTGGATTGCCTTGGTGCCACCGTTGTTCGGGCGATTACTCCGAAAACAGGCCAACGCCGTCGGCATCTCATCGTGACAGGGGAGCAGGTTGGCGAAGGCTACTTGCCGCCTTTGTCGTCGATGTTCCCCCAGAACGAACCAGCGTCGTTCTCCACCGCTTCGTTGACGGGAGCATCATCCGGAAAATCAGGAAGCAGATCTTCCTGTGGTTTACCCACGATGTCCTCCATTGAAGGGAAGTCTGACGAACCGTAAGCACCGGTGTTCTGGATGGGTCGTTGCTCCGGGATTGGCAAGGAGGCCGAGTCGTCATCCGAACTCCAATTTGGACCTGCTGGGGCCTCACCTTTGAGGGCCATGAGGAGGAGGTTTCCACCCATGAACATGACAAATCCTCCCGCCATGATGAACGGTATCGGGAAGCAAATCAACAACAAATCGAATCCGCCGTTGCTCCCAACTTCCGTCCAAATCGAGGCAGGGAGAAGGATGAAGGGGAGGCCGAAGGTCATCAGGAAGATGCCCATGAACACGCCCCCTACCCGTTGTGATGGAGCGACGGCGATGGTTCGGTCCGTCTCTTCTTTCTCAACAAGGGCGGCCACCATGACCACAGCCGTCTCGCGGTCGTAGCCAAGCCGAACCAACTTCTCGACTTCGGCATCAAGGGTTGGACTGGGAGCCACGCTTGCCCATGATGGGGATTTTTCTTGATAGTTTCGCCGACCACGTTCATATCCGTTGGGTGAATCCCAGGCCTTCAAATCCAGCAGCAATGCTTTGTTGGAACAGGGCTACTGGATGGGTTGTCCAAACATCAGTTGATATACCACATCCGGGCGATATGATATGAAAGGTGCTGAGATGTTATCAGTTCAAGGACTCACAAAGGCCTTCGGGTCGGGCTCCAACAAACTCCACGTCCTCAAAGGCGTGGACATGGACATCAAGCAAGGCGAAATGGTCGCCTTGATGGGCCCCTCTGGCTCAGGGAAATCCACGCTGCTCAACATCATCGGCGGCTTACTCGCTGGCGACGACGGGAGCATCAAGCTGGGCGAGCGAACCTACGGGCTCAAGGGTCCCTCCAGCGTCGTGGATGTGCGACGAGAACTGGTGGGTTGGATCTTCCAAGACTTCCATCTGCTCGACAACCTAACCGCCGTGGACAACGTGGCCATGGCCTTGGAGCTTTCCGGCATGCCGTCGACTGAAGCCGTCGCTGCTGCGCAGACAGCGCTGACCAAAGTCGGTCTTGGCGACCGCATGCACTTCATTCCCGACCAGCTCTCAGGTGGCCAGCAACAGCGTGTTGCCATCGCTCGTGCCATCGCTGGCAATCGTCCTGTCCTGCTGGCTGACGAACCCACTGGTAATCTCGACATTGCCAGCGGCAAAGAGGTCATGGCGCTGTTCAAGGAACTCTGCCACGACGAAGTCAATCCGATTTCCATCCTGATGGTGACCCACGACCCAGATTTGGCGTCCAACGCCGACCGCATGTTGCTTTTGAACGACGGGAAAACAGAGGCCTCTGACATCCGCTCGGCCTGGGGGCTTGACGACGAAGACGAAACCACCGCTGCAGAAGCAGCGGAAGGCGAGTCCGAAGAAGGAGGCGAGGAAGAATGAGCGAACGTCAAGACGGTTTGACCGACGCTGACTTTTCGGTCGGACGCTCCCGCCTCAGCCGCCTCAAGCATCGTGTTGTGGAACTTCCCAGCCGTTTGCGGCTCGCCGGTCAAGGTGCATGGCGAGGGAAAGAGCGTGGCCTTGCGGTCATCGCAGGTGTCTTTCTGGCCTCACTGGTCATCACCACCGTCCTGGCTTACGGCGTGGGACTGTCGCAACTTTTCTTTGAAGAATCGCTCAAATCCGAGCCTTTTGATGCCAAAATCGAATACGCCCGAACGCCGGTGGAGAACGCCAGTGGCTGGTCCAACAACACCTCGACGATGGTTGAAGTGTGCGATGAATTGATGGATGAATTCTCGCAGTTTAACGATTGCACCCTCGTGCTTGGCCGTCAAGGCATTCACAGTGCGGGGCTGTTCAACATTGATTTCGTCGTGGCTCAGCCTCTTGAAATGCGAGCCATTGCTGACGATGAAAATCCGTATTGGAGTAACGTGACTTTCGATTATCCCGAGGCTGCTGAGGCCGGGCCCCCGATTTCAGACCAGCGTGCCATCCGATTTTACGGGCCAGAAGCCTTTGATGGGGAACTGGCCGAGCGATACGGAGAAAACATCATCGCCGGTGCTGGGGAATGGCCAAGCCCGGAAAACATGAGCGCCAAGAACGGCATCATCTTGCCGTCCACCATCGCCAGTGAAGCCCAAGCCAACGTCGGTGACGTGCTCGAATCGCTTACCTTCGCCTACGTTGTTGACGAGTCCACCATTCTTGAGGGAACGGTCACTGAAGACAACTGTGCGGGCGAAATCACGCCTGAAAACAACGAGATGATGTACTGCCGCATGTGGATGACCGTCGAAAACTTGACCGTGATGGGCATCTATGAGCCTTGGCCGTTTGGCAACCCCACCCTCCCGTTCAACCCCATCTTCTCCACGTGGGAAGTGCTGACTGAAGAGCAACGCAGCATCCTGATGGACAACGACCACATGTACCTCGGCGCCACCATCGACCGAGGGCAACTCCCAACATCGTCCACGGCCGATGCCGCAGAATGGCTTGAGAATCTGGGCACCCAAGTTCAGGACGGCACCTACACCGACGAAGAGGTCGAACTCTACTACACCGACATCATCAGCGGAACCATTCTCTTCCTCAACATCTTCCTCGGCTTGATTCAGATTTTTGATTACATCATCATGATCCCCATCGTCTTCCTTTCCGTTTCTGTCCTGATTTACGGACTCGTGCTCTCGCTTGAACAACGTCGCCGTGAAGTCAGTATTCATCGCGTCATCGGGGCCGACGGCCAGAGTCTGCAAGGAATGGTCTTGCTCGAACTCTTCGTCATGTCCTCTGTGGCGTGGCTTGCTGGCTACTTGTTGGCGATGTTTGCCGTCCCCATCGTCCTCTCGGCGGTCGGCTTCATGGAATTCCGAACCGGTGATTTCGACGTGAATCCCACCCTCTCGGTCGGGTCCACCATCTTCACCGCCGTGACCACGCTGGGGTTGGCCCTCCTCTTTGGTCGGAGTCGTGCCCGTCAGTTCATTGAATTGGAAATCGAAGAAGGCGTGCGAAAGACCAGCCAAGCCGCCGAGCCGAAGCGCTGGCTTCACTGGATGGCCTTCCTGTTCGGTATGCTCGCCGTTGGCGATACATGGCTTGAGGCCAACGGCAGCGAAGACGGCCTCGTGTCGAACTTCTTCTTTGAGGGTCTCATCAACATCTTCGGACCCTTTGCGTTGTGGATTGGCGGTGCTCTTTTGCTCGGTAGAATCGGTGCCAGAGGTCCCCAAATCATGCAGGTTATCTTCGGGCGTACTCCCTTGCTCAAGGACGTCAAGCGCGGCCTCAAAGGCTCGGGCTCGGCTGAATCTGTCAACCGATTGGCGGTCATCATGCTCTTGACGCTCTCCATCGTGACCTTGGCAGCCGTTCAAGGCTACACGGGCACGCTCGTGGACGAGAAAACGGTCGACGCCACCGTCGGCTCCGACCTCAAAATCACCGTTGAGCAACCCATGAACGAAACGGCGCTTCTGGCGCTGGTGGGTGAATTCACGAGCGCCAGCGTTTCGCCGGTAGCGACCAGCGTGCCTGAAATCGGCCTGGCAGACGACAGCGGGGGCGACACGCTCCAGACCTACGTGTTGTTTGACAACAACGGGGACGTCTTACGTTGGAGTGAACAAGCCCTGCCCGGAGAAGACATCGATGCTACGCTCGCTGCTTACGCCGCTGGCGGGTTCAGCGCAGGAGAGGATTCGGCGTATTCGCTTGATTTGGCAGGTTCGGGACGAGGCGGCGACGAGAAGCGTCTTGACGATGTCCTGCTAAAGCCAGGCGACGAGAAATCCGAGACCATCACGTTCGTTTGGGAAAAGGTCGAATTCAATTTCACCACGGGCGGTTCAGAAGAAGACGACCCCATGGCCTTGTTCGCAGCCTACACGCTCTTGATGGACAGCGATTGGTCTCGCCTCAATCTGACCGGCCAAGACCTCAGCGGGCGCGACATCAGCCGTGTTGACCTTTCAAACGGCAATTTCTCGGGCACGAGCTTTGCTCAAAGTAACCTCAGCGAATCGATTTTGGTCGACACCGACTTGTCGTATGCCAACTTCCAAGGGGCCAACTTGCAAAACACCGTGCTGGTGAACTTCATGGGCGGCTCGCTGGAAGGCACGGACTTCACCGACGCCAACCTCGAAGGCGCCTTCGGGTTCTTCGACCTTTCAGAGGCCATTTTGACCAACGCAACTTGTCCTGACGGTTCCGCCGCCGACGAGACGGCCTGTGTTTCGGGACCCTCCTTGGTCCCGCCTCCGCTGGGTGAGAGCCTGTTCTTCACCGACACCACGGTTCGCGTCATCACGACACCGTTCACCACCGACCTGTATTACATGGGCACCCACGAGTACATTCCTGGCGTCAACAGCGCCACCGCCTCAGGGGCGCTCATCATCGGTGAAAACGCCTGGCGCAGCCTCGTGTCCGACGACGAAGCCAACAACTACACCTCAACGACGTGGATCGTCGATGTCAGCGGTGTAGAGGACGAACAACTCGAAGCCTTGGGCTCGAAAATCTCGGCCGATGCTCGTGTTTCAAGCGTCGAAGACTGGGCGAGCACCCACAAGCAAGTTGAGCGAAACGGTGGACTGATTTTCGGAACTCCGGGGTTGCTCTCACTTCAATTCGTGGTGGCCAGTGTCGCGGCGGTCGCTTCCAGTTTCGTTTTCCTCTCGTTGGTGCTCAGTCAACGTCAGAAGGAGCTTGCGGTGCTGCAGGCGATTGGTGCTTCACCCAACCAAATCATTCGCCTCGTGCTGTTTGAGATTCTCTCCATCGTGATGGTCTCCATGGCGCTCGGTATCTTGCTCGGCGTGGGTCTTGCCTTGTCGTTCAACGGCTTCTTTGACGTCTTTGGCTTCATCTTCCAAATCTTCGGTGGCTCCACCACCACCATCCAACGGACGCTCGTCTATCCGTGGTCCCAGATCATTCTGGTCTCACTGGCGGTGTTCGCTGCGGTGGTCGTGGCGCTGCTGGTGACGACACGACGGGCGTTGAAGGCGGACTTGGCCAGCGTGCTGAAGGGGGAGTGAAGATGAAGGATACAATTCTGCATGCTGACGGCCTCTACCACGTCTACGAATCCAAAGCCGAAGACGGCAACGTCGTCGCTCTACGAGGGTTGCACATCGACATGAAGGCCGGTGAGGCCATCGCGGTTGTTGGTCCCTCCGGTTCCGGAAAATCCACCCTCATGAAGTGCCTTGGCGGCTTGATGAAACCGAGCGCTGGCTCGGTCAGTTTGGCGGGCAAGAACATGACGCGGTTGACCGGCCAAGAACTGGTTGAACTTCGCCAGAAGACGGTCTCGTTCATCTTCCAAGAAGGGAACTTGCTGCCCGACCTGAACGCTCGAGACAACGTCGCTCAACCGCTACGTCATCAGGGCGTCGCCTCAAAGAAGGCCTTGAAACTGGCCGATGAAATGCTGACACGACTTGGCATGGGTCATCGCATCAACGCCCTGCCAGCGATGCTGAGCGGTGGTGAGCAACAGCGCGTGGCCATCGCCCGTGCCCTCATCACGCAACCTCGCCTGATTCTGGCCGACGAACCGACCGGTGCGCTCGACCCCGTCACCAGCCGAGAAGTGCTGGCGCTGTTCAAGGACCTGCACGAAAACGACGGGGTCTCGTTCCTCATCGTGACCCACTCGAAAGAGGTCGCAGCCTTCGCCAACCGCTCGCTTGAACTGCGGGACGGCCGCTTTGTTGCGGAACACGGCGAAGGCGTGGACGTTGAGAACCTCAGCCAAGACCGAGAGTTGATCATCGACGAGACCGGAACCGTGACCCTGCCGCCTGACCTTCTGGTCCGGCTCGGTGGCGCTGGACGCTACACCGTGGGCAACGTCAACAGCGGCTACCTCTCCCTGCAGGGCGAGGCCGTGGAAGCCATGGGGAAGATGGAACTCGCTTCCGTCTGTCCTGCCTGCAAGCACGATTACGGTGAGAGCGACGACCAAGAATGTCCTTCGTGCGGTTCAAGTAGACCGATGGTCGAGGTCAAAGCGTGAAGCACTGGGTGACCTTCGTCGGCTATTTGGAGGGTTTTTCCTTCCTCATCTTGATGTTCTATGCGATGCCGATGAAGTACTTCGCTGGCGAGCCCGAAATGGTCTCGTTGTTCGGCTCCATCCACGGCGGTCTGTTCGTTGCCTACGTCGGCCTGCTGCTGATGGGCGTGGGCAAGCACTGGACGAGAACGGCGTTGATTCACGGTTTCATCGCTGCGGTGGTGCCCGCAGGGCCGTTTTTGTTCGAAGGCATGTTGTCGGGTGGAGAATACGACCTGCCAAAAATGGACTAAAAACCCGTTTTTGCCTAGTATGATTATAGGCTAGAACAGGGAGTAGAACCCCAAAGTGATACTTTATGGATGCAAAAACAATACTGAACCCGAAAACAATGCTAATTCTCGTGGGAGCCATCATGCTCTTGATGGCCTCGACCGGCATCATGGACGGTGAATCATGGGCCGAATCTGGCTGGGGTGAAGACAACGTCGCCGAACACGATGCCGAATACGAACAGATGTGGGCGCTTCACCTGATGCCACTTGCGGCCATGGCCATTGCCACCGGTTTGCTCGTGAAAGGCAAAGCCCTCGCTCAGATGGCCATGGCAGCCTCGGCTTCCGTCATCGTCTTCATCATGGGCGGCATGTTCTTCCTTACCAGCGATTCTGGATATGGCTCTGACCAGGGCGCTATGATCGCCATTCCAGTACTTCTCGTAATACTTCTCGGCATTTCTGGTTATCTCCACATGAATGAGGACGAAGCCGAAGAAGCGCCTGCAGCCGAAGCCTGAGTTCGTACCGAACCGCTTCAAGCGGCCTTGACGCCTTGAGGCCACAGCACGAGAATCAACGTCTTGCCACGCGTTTTGGGCGTGTGCGTGGATTCCGG
>Ga0208130_1001761_pt1 | contig 10295 bp, 10 predicted proteins | sample ETNtaG_31_FD_185771 | JGI IMG/M metagenome (GOLD analysis project Ga0208130, IMG submission 185771) | Marine microbial and viral communities from oxygen minimum zone, Eastern Pacific Ocean - ETNP201310SV78 (SPAdes) (version 2) | ecosystem: Environmental > Aquatic > Marine > Oceanic ...
AGAGTAATTACCGGAAGAGTGACCGATGCAGCCGTAGTTTGCGGTCCTGCTGCTTGGCACCATAAGTGGGAGAAAGATAGTTGGGATGAATTAGCTGGCGCAGTAGCAGCTGGGCATGTGATTGAATGCGGAACTCAGGCAACCGGAGGGAACTATTCGTTTTTTACTGAAGTTCCTGGAATGACCCGGACGGGGTTCCCTTGGGCTGATATATCTTCAGATGGGTCTTCAGTTATCGGTAAACATGACAACACGGGTGGTGAAGTTTCTGTTGGAACAGTCACATCTCAACTTCTTTATGAAATTGGGGCGCCGGCTTATTTGGGTCCAGATGTGACCACACGATTTGACACAATACAACTGGAGCAAATTGGACCTGATCGTGTGGAAATGACTAACACTTGTGGGGAACCTCCACCAGAAACACTAAAGGTAGCGATGAATGAGCTTGGCGGTTATCGCAGCGACCTTTCGGTCGCTTTGACTGGCTTAGATATTGAAGAGAAAGCAGAACTTGTAGATGCTGCGTTTTGGGAAGCTTGTCCTTACGAGCCATCAGATTTCTCTGAAGTAACCACTCGAGTGATTAGAACCGATAAGCCTGATCCAGAAAGTAACGAAGAAGCTGTAGCTTTTTGGCGTCTTTCTGTGAAAGACCCCGACGAACGTAAAGTTGGCCGTGCTTTAAAAAATGCTGTTAATGAGCTGGCTTTAGCGACAATCCCTGGAATGTTTGGGGTTGGTGGACGAGGCGCTCATGTTTATGGGGTGTACCGACCAGCTGTTGTTCCATCTGATCTCGTCCCCCAACACGTTTCTCTGCTAGGTGGCAACCAAACTGTAGTTGATTCAGTAATCCCTCCAGGAGAAGTTTCTATTGAACCTATTGACGCCCCTTTATCTGACCCCCCTAGTGAAGAGACGGTAAGTGCTCCAATTGGTCGCATTATCGGCTCAAGATCAGGAGACAAAGGTGGCAACGCTAACCTAGGAGTTTTCGCCCGGGACCCTAAATCCTGGATGTGGTTGGACAACTTTCTTACAACAGAAAAACTTCGAAGCCTTCTGCCTGAAACTAGCGAAATGAAAATTGACCGGCACCGTCTTCCAAATATCCTTTCTTTGAATTTTGTTATTCACGGAATCCTTGAAGAAGGAGTAGCTGCTTCCACTCGTCAAGATGGTCAAGCGAAAAGCCTTGGGGAATGGTTACGGGCCAGAGTTGTTGAAATACCAAAAGACCTTTTGGAGTAAATATGGATTTTGATTTTCCACCTGATGACGACCCTAGACGTCTTGAAGTAAGAGATTGGATTGAGTCAAATCCTTCTCCAAGTCCGGAACAACTTTTAGACGCCGGCTATATTGTCCCCCATTGGCCGGAACCTTATGGCATTTCTGCCGATCCCATGCTTCAGCTCATCATTGACGACGAACTAAATAAAGCAGGAATCAAAAGACCAGCGAACGCCATCGGGATTGGTTGGGCGGGTCCCACCATCTTGCTTGAAGGAACCGAAGAGCAAAAAGAACGGTATCTTCGCCCCATTCTCACTGGGGAAGAATTCTGGTGTCAAATGTTCAGCGAACCCGATGCCGGATCTGATCTTGCTAATCTTGCTACCCGAGCGGTTCGTGATGGTGACGAATACGTCATTAACGGATCAAAAATCTGGACTAGCGGTGGTCACCATTCACAATTCGGAATACTTATCGCTAGAACAAACCCGGATGTACCGAAACACAAAGGCATTTCTTACTTCATTTGCCCTACGGATCTCCCTGGGTTGACCATGACACCAATTGTCGATATGACTACCGCTCATTCTTTCAATCAGGTTTTCTTCGACAATGTTCGACTGCCGGCTGAAATGCTGGTTGGTCAAGAAGGAGATGGCTGGAGATTAGCCAAGATGACTCTTTCTAACGAACGAGTCTCTCTTTCCTCTGCCGGTTCGCTTTGGGGAACTGGGCCTTCAGCTAATACTTTGTTTGAACTTGTCAGACAAAACGGAGGGACGACCGATCCGATACTGCGCCAAGAATTAGCGACACTTTATTGTGAGTCAGAGGTTCTACGACTTAACCGTTTACGAACTCTAAGCGCTCGTCTCGCAGGTAAAACACCAGGTGCAGAAGCTTCAATACAGAAAGCTATGGCTGATGACCACGGACAGCATGTTTTAGAGATGGCTAAAAAATTAACTGGAGCTAGTGGGATGCTGGAAGGGTCTGGACCTGAGGGAGAGGTTCCTGAGATGGGACGAAGCGGACCGACAGAGATCCACTCCGAATCTTCACTTTTCCCGAACGTTGACCCGATTTGGCATTATGGTTTCATTTTCTCCCCTGCGTTGACTCTGGGCGGAGGAACTTTTGCGGTGCAAAGAAATATCGTGGCAGAAATGGTGCTCGGACTGCCCCGTGATATCAATGTTGAAAAAGGTATGACCTGGTCGGAGGCTCGAAAAGCATGACCATGAATGCTTTAGCGGAAGAAACTTCCAGCCTTTTAGAGCGATTACGTGAAGTTCCAGCGCCAGAGCCGATGATCTCTCGACAGAGAGAAAAAGAATTAACTAGTCGGCAGCGTGAAGTTCTAATTCAACTCAGCGATCTTTTCGACGAGGGGTTCGCTGAAATAACAATGTCGGAGATTGCTTCTAAAGTTAATTGCTCACTTAGAACCTTGTACGAGATTGCTGATAGCAAAGACGAACTTGTACTTATTGTGATTGATCGGAATTTACGTCAAGTCGGGCGTAGCGCTATTGAGAGTATTGACCCTTGGATGACCCCGTTAGAAGCCATTCGTCTTTATTTGGAAGCGGCAACAGTTGCTGTTGAAAACACCACTGAAGCATTTGCTCAGGACATTGATGTCGTACCTAGTGCACAAAAATTAAGTAAAGGCCATTCAGATTATTTAGTAGCAATCACGAGAAGCCTTCTTGACCTTGCAGTGGAACGCGAAGATATCGCAAATGTTGATACTGCCGCGGTTGCTCGTGTTCTAGCGGGCCTCGGTCGCGATTTCGCTCATGTTGATGTGATGAAGGATTTACGCAGCTCCCCTAAAGTGGCTGCTGACGACATGCTGGAAATTATTATGAAGGGCCTTGTCTTGACCGGAACGAAAGAAAACTCATGGACATAACTGATATCGCTTCAGATCTTCGAGATGAACAAGACGCTCTTGACGAAGTCGTCGCTAATCTTGATGAACATTCTTGGGGTTTAAGCACACCAAGCCCACGGTGGAGCGTTGCCGATCAAATTGCACATTTAACTTACTTTGATTACACCGCTGCTGTAGCTATTGCGGACCCTGACCACTTTAAAGAGCTAGTAACAGATTTGATCTCGAATGCTGGTGGAGGAGATGAATCCGTGGACGATTTCACACTTGGAGAATACAGGAAGCTTTCTTCTTCTGAACTTCTCGAAGAATGGCGTTCTCAAAGAAGAAACCTCGCCGCTGCTGCTGAATCTCTAGACAACGAAACTCGTGTTGAGTGGTATGGGCCATCTATGGGTGCGCGTTCATTTCTCACTGCTCGATTGATGGAAGTTTGGGCCCATGGCCAAAATATCGTGGACACAGTGGGTGGACATCGGACTCCTACTGATCGGTTACGACATATTGCTCAATTAGGGGTAATTACTAGAAAATGGACTTATCTGAATAGGAACTTAGATGCACCGATGGATGAAGTGCTGGTGAGCCTCACTGCCCCTTCGGGTGAATTATGGTCTTGGGGTCCCGAAGATTGTGATTCTTCTGTTGAAGGTTCTGCTGAAGATTTCTGCTTAGTGGTTACTCAGCGAAGGCACCTTGACGACACCGCACTTATTGTTCGTGGAGATTCTGCTCAAGATTGGTTGCTTAAAGCACAAGCTTTTGCTGGTCCCCCAACCGACGGCCCTAATGCAGGAGGTCACTGATGTCGCTTGTAGAAACAGAAATGACAAACGGGGTATTAACAGTCACTTTGAATGACCCGGAGAACCGCAATGCGCTGAGTTCTGAGTTGACTTCTGATCTAGTTGAAACGCTTGATGCCGCGGATCACGATCCAGAAGTTCGTGTTGTGGTTTTAACTAACTCTGGGAAAGTTTTTTGCGCCGGTGCTGATCTTTCTCAAAGGTCTAGCGGGGAAAAATCTTCCAAATCGGTGAACCCCTTGGACTTATTTGGGAGATTCCGAAAGTCTCCAAAACCTTATGTTGGTCGTATCGCCGGGCATTGTGTTGCAGGTGGCATGGGTTTAGCTGCGGCAATGGATCTCTCAGTAGCAATAGATGACGCCAAGTTCGGTTTTACTGAGGTAAGAATCGGAGTAGCGCCTGCAATGATCTCAGTTTTATGTTTACCGAAAATGCGGCCGGCAGAAGCTGCCGAAGCGATGCTTCTAGGAAATCGAATGACTGGAACCGATGCTGCACGCTTGGGATTGGTAAACAAAGCTGTTCCTTCTGACAAACTTGATGAAGAAGTACAAAAATTTGTAGATGACCTATTAGCCGGCGGGCCAAATGCCCTTGCAGCAACAAAACAATTGCTTGTTGAAGTTCCTGGGATGGATGTTGATGCAGCTTTTGAATGGACTTCAAAACTCTCCGCTGAACTTTTCCGAGGAGAGGAAGCTAAAGAAGGAATGCAAGCTTTCTTGAGTAAGCGTCCACCAAATTGGATTAAGTAAATAAATGGAATCACAGCGACAATTTTCTGCGCGTGAATCCACGAGAACGGCTCGCTTAAAACGTAGATTCATAACCGTCCCAGCGATTCTTCTTTCTTTTTCGGCCGGAGTCGCCTTATTTTTGCCCACTATTTTGTGTGCATTCTTCGCCGACGCTCTTCGTAAGAAACCCTTTCCTACAGTTCGGCTTCTTGCTTATGGTTTGTGGTGGCTTGCAATTGAATCTGGAGGGATTCTACGTGCTGCTTTTCTGTGGCTCCGGTTCGCTCCTATGAAACAGCTACTTTCAAAGAATTCTCTGCGAGCACATAGCAAATTGCAGCATTGGTGGACAAGCAGTCTTATTGGAGGAGCAAGGTTTTTCCTGGGACTGAAATTCAGACTAGATGGAAGAGAATTTTTGGAAGCCGGTGGGCCAATTGTTGTACTTGCTCGACATGGTAGTCAAGGCGATGCTCTCTTAGTTGCTGCGGTCCTCGCCGAAGCAGGATTACGTCCACGATTTGTTGTTAAGCGTCAACTTCTCTGGGATCCCTGCCTTGATATCGTCGGCCATCGTATTCCTAATTATTTCGTAGACCGAGATGCCTCTGACAATCGAATAGAAATTGAAAACATAGGAAAGCTTGCTGGTGATTTAAGTCAAGACGAAGCGGTAGTCATTTTTCCAGAAGGAACAAGATTCTCACAAGCCAAATTAGAACGAGCTGTTGACGCTCTCTCAATTTCAGCTCCAGAAAGAGTCGCTTCAGCGCGACGTCTACATGCTGTCTTACCGGTTCGAACACCAGGTCTTCTCGCGATTCTAAACAATGCAGTAACGACCGACCTCGTTCTCTTGAACCATGTTGGAGTAACAGATTTCCGAAACCTTCATGACCTATGGGTAAATATTCCCTTTCCTGCGCCGCTACATTTCAACGCAGAAAGATTAGTGAGGTCTGAATTACCCGCAGTAACTGAACCAGAAATTCTGATAGAAACCATCGATGAACTTTGGGAAAAGTTCGACCAATGGGTATTAGTTAACCAAAAGAATTAACGGCGCGGCTTTAGAAGCAACAAGGGTGTGCTTTCTTTATACCTTTGGTATTCAGGGTTATCGCTCCAACGTTTATTGGCACTCGACTCCAACATCGGAATTCCGCTTACTTTAACCAGCAAGAGATAAACAAAAATCGGAGAGATTAACGCTACGAAGCTCCATCCTGAAAGAACTGGAATCGCGATTACGGCTACCCCTACCCAGAGAGTGATCTCTCCAAAATAATTAGGGTGTCGAGAGTATTTCCAAAGTCCAGTGCGAATGAAAGTTCCTCGGTTTACTTGATGTCCCTGCTCGTTGACTTCGTTTCGGAATCGACGCTTTTGTTCATCTGCGACAACTTCTATTGAGAATCCGATAACCCAAATAATGAGACCAGCTACACCAAATAGTCCAAATTCTTCTGGTTGTTTGGTCGTGATCGCAGCTAGCGCCGCTGCAGAGGTTAGGAAAACCCAAAGGCCTTGCAGAGTCCATGTCATTAGAAACCACGAGAACTGATATTTCATGACATCGAATCGTGTATCTGCTCCTACAGATTTAACACGTGTGAACAAGAAGGTCCCTAATCGAGCTGCCCATACCCCGATCATCAACATAAGGACTATAGATCTGAAGTCCAGTGAAGGAACGGTGAAAATAGCGAATCCAGCAACCGTTAAGTAAGTCATTGATCCTGTTAGATCGAAGAAATGTTCAGAATGATTCATCCAGGCGGGGATGAAAGCTAGCCACTGGATACCAAAAGAAATGATCGCACACCAAACAAAAATTTGTATCCCTCCGAAGGATTCGCTATTGGATGCGCCAGATAAGGCAACCAAGGCCGCTATTACAATCGCTCCTATTGTTGCGGTAATAGTTACTTTCGGTGACATCTCCTTATCCTTTCGTTAATTCAAGAGATTCAAGAGCGCTTTGCAAGTCAGGCGAACTGAATTGAAATCCAGATTTCTCTAAAGCTTCAGGGAGAATCCTTGAACTTGAAAGCAAAAGGCCGTCAGCCATTTCACCTAGTAACGCTCGTAAAGCAAAAGCTGGAGCCGGTATGAAGGCTGGTCGTTTGAGCGCTTTGGCGATCTGTTTAGTGAGTTCTTTATTCCTCAGTGGCTGAGGAGAGACAAGATTTACTGGGCCTTCAATGTCGGTATCAATCATGTGCATCAGCGCTTTCACTTCATCCGCAAGTGTTATCCATGGCCACCATTGCTTTCCTCCGCCTAATGGTCCGCCAAAGAACAAACGGATAGGAATGAGGAGTTTCTGTAGCGCCCCTCCAGAGGGGTCGAAAACCACTCCTGTTCTCGCAATTGCAAGACGAGTTTCAGACGATGTATCTGCTGCTGCTTCCCAGGCTTTACAAACATCAGCGAGAAATCCGTTTCCTGCCGTGGATGACTCAGTAAGAATCTCTTCTCCTCGGTCTCCATAAAATCCGGAAGCGGAAGATGAAACGAAGATTTTTGGCGGAGTATCAAGGCGTTGAAATGTTTGAGACAGTAACTGGGTTCCTTTTACACGGCTTTCGAGGATCTTTTTTTTCTTCTTAGCAGTCCATCTTCCCTCTATAGTTTCTCCGGCAAGATTCACTACTGCATCTACTGCTTCAATCAGTGCAGGATCAAGGGTTCCCTCCATTGGATCCCAGACGATGTCTCCTTCTTGACGGGCTGTTCGTCCTATTCGCAGAACTTGATCGCCCCGGTTTTCAAGCTCTGAGACCAAAGCTGAACCGATAAGTCCTGATGCGCCTGTTACTGCTACTTTCACTTTTCTCCTTATCAATATTTTATTTATATGTAAGCCACATAACCCTGTCAGCAGTAGGGTTTTAAGCCCGTAAGGTAATAAATTGTAGATTCTTTCAAGAGGTCAACGATGTCAATAATCACAATCTCTATAAAAATTTTTTCTTCTTCAGAAAATATCTGGAATCAAATTTCAGATATTGAATCGCACACTAGTTGGATGGCTGACGCTGAAACGATCACCATCACTTCTGAGCAGAAACAAGGTGTTGGAACAACATTTGATTGTGAAACAAAAGTCGGACCTTTCCGGCTAACTGATCGGATGGAAATCACCGACTGGACAGAAGGTTTAGTGATGGGTGTCGCCCATAGTGGAGTGGTAACGGGAAAAGGTCATTTCACCCTTGAAAGCATTGGAGATAACGAAACCTTGTTTTCTTGGGAAGAAACTCTTTATTTCCCTTGGTGGATGGGCGGCAGTATTGGCGCTCTAATTGCACGGCCAGTTCTGAAAGCAATTTGGAAACGTAATTTAAAACGGCTTAAAAAAATCATCGAAGGCTAGTTTCCAGTAATGACTTCATGGTTGAACGAAATTGATCTTGACCCCTCCGATCCACCTATCCGGATGGGAGTAAGGACTCTTGGAGATAGGCCATGGCTTGTACAGGATGAGAATGAAGAATCTGAGTTGGAACTCAAAGCAAATTTGACCCGAGATGATTCTTCTGAGGTCTTTTTAGCTTTACCTGGAAGTGAAGCCGCTGGAGAAGAAGTTTGTTCTTTAATTACTGCAAGTGGTCGGCAACTAATCTCAAATGAAGAGGGTTTACATCCTTTAGAACGAGCTGGCCTTTCAATTCAAGAAGATCTCTGCCTTATGCAACGCAAAGAAGACCGTTGGATTTTGGCAGCGGCGTCTCTCTGTTTTCCTTCTCGATGGAGGCTTTCCGAAAAAATAGGACGAGAAATGAGTGATGTCCATGGTCCGGTAGATGGATACCCAGAGATTTTGAAGAGAAAAGTGAACTCTCTAATGGATCGTTTATCTGATTCACCCGTTTGGAGACGCAATTGGTTCATTCACCCGGATCCAAATCTGCATCAACCTGAGCGACCAGAGAACGGAGATCCAATAATTGAATCGTCCCATGTCCAGAATGACCTTTTTCTTCGAAGTGAACGTCAAACTTTACGTTCTTTAAACACTGCCGGATGGATCCTTTTCACAATCAAGATTGAACAGGCCTCTTTAGGAGAACTTTTTATAGCAAGAAAAACTGACTTTGTTGAGTGGTTAATGAATGTATCCCCTGAGGGCTCCTTGCATAAAGGGATTCAACCTAAACAGAAAATTGAAATATTGAGATCTTTGGAGCTTTAACTACCTAACTCAACATTCCGTCATGGATTTGATCAATAAACGCTAAGGAATCGTCAACGCTTTGAACTGGGGCGAGAAGTACAAGTCTATCTACACCCATTTCTCCATATTTTTCTAGCATTTCAGGACCGGGACGCATAAGAGGAGTGACAGTTATTTCTATTTCACCAAGCGCTTCAGGTCGTTCATGCTGTTCTTGTAGTTCTTTGATTCCTGCAATGTTTTTAGCAGTGTTTTCGGGATCTAACATGAAGCCATACCACCCTTGACAATGGGTCACTGTTCTTCTCCAAGCAGGTTTAGAATGGCCTCCCATAATCACTGGAGGCCCTAAAGGATTAACTGGTCGAGGGTTTGCTTTTACTCCACCAAAAGAAACGTAGGTGCCGTTGTAACTCGGTTCGTCATCATGCCAAATTGAACGCATGGCCTCTATGTACTCAATGGATCGTGGTCCTCTGTCTTCCATAGGGATTCCTAAAGCTTCAAATTCTGGGGTGAGATATCCGACACCTACTCCAAACATCAATCGCCCGTGAGAGAGCACGTCAACACTCGCTAACTCTTTAGCTAAAACAAGAGGGTTGCGTTGCGGAAGAATAATTATCCCTGTGCCTAAATTAATTTTTGTGGTAACTGAAGCTAGGAACGCCAGTGCAACTGCGGGATCCAGAAGAGGGACTTCTGCTGGCAATGGTGATGGTGGGACTTGTGGGTCGGGTAGGACTACATGCTCCGCCGTCCAGAGAGATTCAAATCCTGCCTCTTCGGCCGCAACCGCTACTCGCTTCATGTCATCTGGATTTGCCAGATGCCCACCATTGATTGAATACAGTCCGATTTTCATTGGGGCGGTTGGTCTCTAAAGACCTCAAGTCTATGTTCTTCAGGCATCAGAAGAAGCGAAGATTCAGTAACATCCTCTGGCTCTACCCATAGAGAGAAATAGTAACGTCCATCAGGAGAGATAATTGGTGACTCCAAGTTCGAGAAGAGTTTCCATTCAACTAAGTCCGACAAAATAGTAGCATTGTTAACATATTCTAATTCATTTTCAATTGTTGCTTGCACTATAGAAAACTCTGATTCTTCCGGGATGTATGTTCGTAGTCGTTCAATCTCTTCCATCACCACTTCGTAAGCTAAATCTATTGTTTCCATACTCGTATCAACACTAATATCAACAAAGAAGCGAACATCTGGTCTGAGTTCGTAGGTTATATTCACAAAAGCCGCTCCATAGGAGATCCCAAGTTCTTCTCTAAGCCTTTCAAAGAGACGATCCTCGAGAATCTTTTTGATAAACATTCCATCCACTTCGAGTCTCAGCACACCTGCTATTACTCCTTCTTCATCAAATTCGCCCCAAGGGAACTGTTGTTGGAATTGAATATCAAACCCTGATGATGCCT
>Ga0208130_1001763_pt1 | contig 10291 bp, 10 predicted proteins | sample ETNtaG_31_FD_185771 | JGI IMG/M metagenome (GOLD analysis project Ga0208130, IMG submission 185771) | Marine microbial and viral communities from oxygen minimum zone, Eastern Pacific Ocean - ETNP201310SV78 (SPAdes) (version 2) | ecosystem: Environmental > Aquatic > Marine > Oceanic ...
CATTGTAGGCGGTGAACCTACACTGTGGCCCAAGTTGGGAGAATTTGTAACAGAAATAAGAAAACACATACCTGCGTATATAACAATAAGCAGTAACGGAAGTAGAACATTGAGATGGTGGGAAAAATTCGGCACAGTGTTTGACAAAATCTTATTGAGTTGTCATCACAAAGAAGTAGACATAGATCATTTTATCAAAGTCAGTGACACACTGCACGAGATGGGTAGAAGTCCAAACGTAATGGTTTTGATGGATCCTTCTGCTTGGGACAAGTGTTTAGAACTTATTGAAACTTGTAAAACAAGCAAACACCCATGGTTCATCAGTGCTATGGAAGTGATGCACGAAACAATCAACTACACAGATGAACAAAGAGCATTTGTTGCCAAACCTACAAAAAGACGACCTAGCATATGGCACATATGGAAAAATAGAAAACATCTTAAAGATAATCCTGTTGTTGTGTTTGAAGATGGGTCTAAAAAACGTGTAAACAGAAATTGGATTGTATTAAACAAGCAGAATGATTTTTATGGGTGGCGTTGTAACATAGGAGTAGACAGCATGATGATTGACCCTGCTGGTATTATTACAGGTGCTTGTAGAACAAGACTGTTTGACAATTACAACATATACGATAAAGACTTTGTAGAAAAGTTTGATCCAGAAATTAAACCTAAAATTTGTGATAAAACAAATACTTGTATGTGTCAGCCAGAAAGTTTATTGGATAAAGTTAAGATTTAACTTTGGTAATGTTTATATCTGCGGCACACGTACACCAATCTCTTGTGCAGTCAATAGGCTCAGTTGGTTTATTAAAAGTTCCTTTGTAAATATTTCCTAAACTGCCACCCACTCTGCAAGTTGCTCTGTGTACATCTCCGTCCCAATTAATCATTAAACTTTCAAGTCCTGCATTGCATTTCCAATTTTTAAATTGATTAGTTTTTTGGATAAGCATATCATTTACGTTGCAAGTTTTTGGTCCATTATCTATTAAAACATTGTGTGGTGGATTATGGTTTTCCAATTTCAAAAAATCCAATTCTTCTGGCGAGTACCGATTCATGTCTTCAAAAATATCGTGTGTCTGTGTCCAACGAATTGGTCGCAGTGCAAACTTTATTTGCTCCTCAGAAAGGTGTCTACAAACGTCTCTGACGTCGTATAAACGTCCTGGAAGCATCATTACGTGTACAAGTATATTTTTGTTTTTCGACCCTTGTGCGGCCCTTAAAATTGAATTCAAAACTTTTTGGTGGTCATATTCAAAGTGCAAACTGAATACCAAATGATCTACCAAATTGTCTAAAAGATTGATGTAGTACTTAGAAGTTCTGGTACCATTTGTTGTTACATTTAACCAACTTACTTTTGGTCTTGCATATTCTAGCAGTTGTAAAAATTTTGGATGTACACAAGGTTCTCCACCAGTAAAACTTATTCTTACTTTGGTTCTTAAGTCTGGCATTGATCCAACTAAAGAATCTACAGCATTTTTCAAAATTTTTATATCAGTGTGTTTACTTGTATTGTCATGTATTTCTGCAGGGCAGTAAGAACAATCATAATTACATCTTTTGCCAAGATTCCATTCTACCTTTACACTTTCTTGTACGTGTTTGTATAAATGTTCGACTCTAAACATAATTTGCAAACTCCGGATTAATTTTTTCGAATGGTCCTTGCTTTCTTGTTGCATCTAACTTTCTATTAAAATCAACACAATCGTTCCAGTGATTATGTAGATCTCTTGCTTGTAAAAAGTTAATATTGTCCTGAATCTGTTGTAAAGTAATTTTTTCTAACACAGGATATTTTTTAATCATTTCGTAGTCTTTTACTTTACTTTTCATTGCTTCTAGTTTTACAACCACTGCTTGTTTTAATTCTTCGGGCAAAACTTGTGCCGATAAGGCTCTCGGATAGTTTACTCTGTGACTATAAAATACAATTTGCATTTCATTTAAAAAGTAATCAATTACTTTGTCTATTTGTAATATGTTGTTGGCTTGAACTGTAAATGCTCCTACAATACGACTTACTGTTGGTATCTTTTTCATTTCTTTTATGTTGTATTCAACTTCAGAAAACTTGCCATTACCTCTGATATATTCATATGTGTCATGCAATCCATCTATACTCACATTTACAGCAACACTTTTAAATTTGGGCCAATACTCATGCACAGTTCTCCCACCTTTAATTCCTAGTGTTGTACCGTTAGTGGCATATTTTATTTCAATATTTTTTCCGTTTTTCGAAAGTAAATCTAAAATTTTATAATGTGATGGATCCATAAGTGGTTCACCTCCAGCAAATTCTACACGTCTGAAATAAGGTAAAAGTTTTTCTAGATTTTCCCAGAAGTGTAACTTATCCTCAAATAAACCAACATATGGTGCTTTTTCTAATCCTAAACTTTTTACTGCGTCTACAAGATAATTTCCTTCTTTTTCATAGTGCGATACAATACTGCTCCAATCTTTCCATTGTGTACTATCTAAAGGGTTACACATTCTACATTTAAGATTGCATAGATTGTTAATTTTTATCTCCATGGTAGGCAATTCAAATGGCATTGAATAATCACTCTGTAAACTGTCTAATGCATTTGGATACAAATTGCTTCTTGATTCAGGTGAAGAATCTGTAATGTGTCTTTGTCTTAGACTTTGTACTCCTTGATCTTCTAAATCAAAACAAGGTTGACACACATCAGGTCTTTCGTCATTTAATACTTGTCGTCTTACTTCTTTCATTGCATCTGAGTTCCAGGCTTCTTCTAAACTCATATCTTTTATGTTTGCTATAGGCAAACTTCTGCAACAAACTTTTATTGCTCCATCTTCTCTAGTAGCAAGTCCTGTGAAAGGATGCATACAAAAAGTACAACTATTCTTCATCTTCATAAGGATCCTTTGGATTTTTCCAATCTTTACCAAAGCGCCATAATGGTGCTCTCATTGATTCTATATCACACTCAGTAAATTTTGTAACTGGACCTGCTAACATAGGATAATCTACAAAACCTGTCCACGAGTGCATAGATGCAATTAAATGGATTTTGTCATACTTTTCATTTAGCAGTTTAATTAATTTGTTTTCTCTGAATACTCTTTGCTTTGTTGGAACCATTGCCGCTGTTGGTTCATAAGCAAATATATTACTAATATTTAAGATTGTGCCTTTGTGATTCTTTATTTTAAGATTGAATTCATTTAAAAGGTCACACTCAACATATTTGAATTTTAATTTACTTCTTAATGTTAACAAACCTCCAATTTTACTAATATAGTCTGCAATATCTTTTTTACTATTAATCCAATCAGGTGTTCTGTGTGTGTTATTTTGTTTTAAAAACTTATGCAAATCTCCACCTTCAAATTTTTCTATTATGGTTTGCATATAATATAATGCATTAGGATTGTAATCATAAAATATTACTTCAGTGTCTTCATCATATCCATATTTGTCTAGATATTTTAACCAATTAAATCCACTTGCAGGTGTGACTAGTTGTTTGACAGGGCCAACAAAATCTGGTAATGGCACAACTTCCTCTGTGTTAATTGGATAAAACAATCTACTTGCACTCAGGTTATATTTTTTTAAAATATGACTACTGTTTTCAATGTAATCAGTTTCGTGTGCGGCATAATAACATCTCTTTGAGTGTCTTATATTTTCATCAAACACAAGAACTTCTTCTTTGTTATCAAACGCAGTTCTTAAAAGATTCCAGCCATGCCATTTGTGTTTGTATTTTTCCATTTCAATACCAGGTTTAATCCAAAGAGGAGTATGATCATCATGAAAATTTTCATCACTTCTTATTGGCACTGTTTCAAAATGTTCTGCATTTCTTTTAGCCTCTCCTATTTCAGGACACTCATATTCTTTGTATTTCTTTAAATTTAAAACATAGCATTGTTCATGGATTTCATACCAACCTTCTTTTCTATCTAAGATGTGTCCTGCAACTAAAAATTCAGATTTAATTAATTCATGCAGATGTTCGAAAAACTTATCTCCTTCAAACTCCGTATCCGTGCTGTAACATACAGCATAATCATAATCGTCTACAACCTTTTGTAAAGTTGTATCTTCGCTAATGGCAACATAACAGTCATAACCTTTGCTTGTGATATTGCTAATTTGATACTCTGAAATATTCATAATTGTTTCTTTTGCACTAATATTATCTATTTGATGAAAATTAGTGTTGCAAATGAATACTATGTTTTTCTTTTCTTTTGTCTGTGCTTCAAATAGAAACGCCATATTTTTTAATACTCCTATCTAGCAAGTCGTTGAATGCTTGTCTTTTGTTTCCAATATGTGCTTGGGCAATCATGTGTATTCTATCTACATTAGAATTGTTCACAACTCTATGATTCTTTAAAATATTTACTAAAAATACTTTGCCATGTTTCCACGGTAGTATTTTTTCAGGCTCAATTTCCATATAACATAAAGCAGGATGTAATACTGCAACATTTATTGGAATAAGATATTCACATAAGTCATCTGGTAATGGTGTGCCAGGATCGTCATTATGCCAGTCTATCATGCCTGCTGGTTTTAGTTTCATAAATCTTATTCGACTATATTTTTCTGCCGGGAAATCTTCCCAGAATTTTTTCGCTGTTGGAGCCAATTTTTGTAACGCTGTCCAATCATACGGAGCATTAAGTTCGTCATCATATCCATATTCTTTTGCCACTCTAGTTTGATCAATACCTAGTCCATGCAAACAACAACTTTCCCAACCTTTATGTGTTTCATCTTCCCTGTGTTCCACATAATAAGGTTCAATGTTATTAAATTCAGTTTTCACTTTGTAATCATTAAAATTTAAATCTAATTCTAAATAATCTAAACTTCCATCTTTAAATTTATTAAACACTTTTGTTGCAGTGTCTAATCCAATGTTATGATATTCTTCTATGTCTTTATTACTCATAATCATGATATAAGTCCTGCTTTTTTGCTTCTAATTTGATCTGCCATATCGTGATTTACATCTCGATGTCCTTCTTCGTCTTTTCTTACTGCAATTACAACATCACGCAACCTTGCGTCTTTAGGCAAATTATAATAATCAATTGCTATCTTAGGTGCTTTAATATTTTCTGTTCTTCCCTCATCTATTTCTTTCAAGTACTCTGTATAACTTATGCAGGCTTGCTCTTCAAAGTATGCAACCATTCTATGAGCACACTGCGGAAAAAATATGTACAAGAACATATAAAAATGCCAAAATATAAATTGTGCTGTGATAATCATCCAACGTTCAAACCAATTAGGCTTTGCTATGCGAATAAAAATCATAAGATGCATACGTTCATTCTCTGCTTCTGCTAATAGTGTTTTAATCCAACCTCTGTCATCAGGTTTCATTTTTCTTAAACTACGTAAATGATTCCACATACCTGCAACCATTCCTGGCACACCTGCAACAGTTTCTAAAACAACTGCTCTGTGTCCGTACCTTTTTTTGAAAAAAGTATCTGCTATCCAACGCAAAAACATTGTAATTCTATAAGCAACCTTATCTGAAAAATTTACTGGTGCTTTCATGTTTTAATTCCCATTATCATAAATCTTTTATATTTGTCCGTAGGCAATTCTGCCGCAAAGTTTACATCAATACCACAACCGTTTTTAAATTCATCTAAATTTGTTTTGCAATTAATATGTTCTTTGTGTGCAAAATAATCATTACTTTGTAATATAATCCTTGTTGTAGTCGGCAGTAAATCTATCCATTTGTTAAAATCATCTTGTGTCATATGTTCACAAGCAGTATTGATTATTAAATTATAATTGTCATATTCTTTGTAGTCTAACATATCGTTTGTAATTGCTTTAAATTTGCCTTCAATTTCGTATGCTTTGTTTATATCACAAGCGATCTTTTCACATTTAGGATCGATATCCATACTTGTAATTTTAGAAATATTTAAATCAGTATTGAACAATAGTGTTGCTAACACTCCATTCCAGCCACCACACAGTAATATATTATAAGGATGTGGATTGTGATAGTGCTTTAGATTGTCAATTAACCATAACTTACTGTTCACTTGACCTTTCCAGAAACTCTCAAGTGTACGATATCTGTCATCAGAATTTCTGATTGCATCCATCCAAAACAAAACGTCTTTAATATCAATTTTCAAATTGCTCTCCTAGTTTGTCAAATGATCCACACTGTTTAGAACATTCTTGCAATGGTGTTTCATTCCATGTCTGTTCAATTTTATTAAAAAATCCTTTTTCAAATATTTCTTCTAAACTACTTGTATTTAAATTCGGAAATTCTCCAATTCTCTTCATATAATCTATTCTTGATTCTTGCATTGGCGGAATCCATTCCATATCAAGCCAGCAACACGGTGATACATTACCACAAGCACTCACGTAAATTTGTTTGTATTTGACTGCTTTACACACAATAGTTGGTTTAGTTTCTTTTTGCGATTGTTCAACTAAAGGTATCATGCTTGAACTTTTTTCTGTTGGTCTTAATTTGTGCAAAGGTTTTCCTTCTTCATCAATCACTTGTAAATAATCTCCTTTAAATCGTGAAGTGTGTTTAGTAGTGAATGTTTTAAATCCTAAATGTTGAGCCATTTGTCTTGCTTCTTCCACTTGATGTTCGTTGTGTTCAAATACCAACATATGCCACTTGGCGAATCCTCCTGCATCTATAAATGCTTTTGCATTTTTAATAATCTTATCAAAATTTGTAGATATTCTATATAGATGATTAGTGTCTTGCAATCCATCTAATCCAAAAGTTACTTTTACTCTTGCTTTTGCAATTTGTTCCCACCATTTAGGATCTCTTGCACTGCCATTTGTGTGCATGGCAAGACTGATATTTGGATTTACTTCACGCAAGTATTGATATATCTCTAATGTATCTTTGCTTATGATAGGATCGCCAAGATTTCCACACATAAACATACTGTTCAATTGTTTTATAAATGATTCTGGAAACCATTTTTTAAATGTTTCTAAAGAAACTTCATCTAATTTAATAAAAGGATTTAAAGGGCCACCTGCAATACGTCTTGGACACATAGGACATTTTGCTTGGCACTTACTGGTTATTTCAAAATGCACATCTTTTATATCTTTTAAATTATACATTGGCGTAATATTCCTCTAATTTATTTTTGTAATCTACTTCAGATAGATTGTGCCAACCACAACATCTGCCAGTTGGTGAACGTCCACAAGGACATTCTTTCTTTTTAGGTATTTTACTATCTGCACTACTAACACAACTAGGTGTGATACATGGCATAGGTGCATTGAATAACTTAAATCCTTCGTCTATTGTTCCTAAATGTTGATCATTACAACTGTAGGCTCTTTTTACTTCACCACCTGGTTCCCTTACAATACAACTTTGATACCCTGCATTACAAGTCCAATTTTGAAATTTATTAAAACCAAAAGCATTTAATCTTTCTGCTTGATCAAGATAATATTCTTTCTTTTTATCATCTATTAGTTTTAGTTGATATATTTTATTGTCTATTCTATCTGCCCAATTAGATTCGAAACTATCAAAATTATTGTAATATTTTTCTGGAAACTGCTGTGGAAAACCTTGCTGTAAAAGTTCTTTTTGTGCTTCAGTGTATCCTTCAACAATAAAACTTGCTGTAGGATCACTCTGAGGTTTCAAAGTAACATTTATTCCTCTTTCATTAAATCTTTTACATCTAGCATACAGTTCGTCAAATAATTCAGGCACCATCACTTGATTTATTGTTACAAATACATTGTGATTCGTAAGCATTAAAATTTTATCGCCAAACTCTTGTTCATTTGCAAATTCATGATGGAAACTTGCTGTAATTGATCGTCTAGTTAATTGCTTTGTTGCATCTAACCAACGTTCCCACCATTTCATACCAGGACTTAGATTAGTCGTCATATGAATACTTTGATAGTTTGCATCAGGATCTTGATTATAATGATCAATTAATTCTAAAAATTTTTTATACGCAGTTGGTTCACCGCCTGAAAAACTAAAATGAAAATCTGTAAAACCATTATCTCTTGCTTGTCTTTTTATTTCATCTATTGTTTTTTTATATTGATCCAAAGGTCTATGATCTGGTTTATTACTATGTGCATAGGGCCAGCAGTAGGAACAATTATAATTGCAGAATCTACTCAATATCCAACTGACATTGAATAAATCTTTTTCAAGCATTGTGCTTTGTCCAAATTTTACAATCTTATTAAATGGGATTGTCATTGTATTGTTCCTTTAACCAATCGAAATCATTAATTTTCGCTAATGCTTCTTTGTTATTTTTGTTCGCTTCACCATATTGTCTTCCTGCTTTTGCACCCGCAATAGCAATACTGTCATTTGAATTGTTGCACCACACATCTAATCTTGCTTCAGTTTCTTTATTATCTTGCCTGTCTATCACTTTGCTTGATAATTTTACACATTCTCTAAATGCACTTTTCCAAGTATTGAATGGTGTACTATTGAAACGAGACGTATTAGATATCTGCTCCATAGGTCTGAACCTATTGCTAATGCTGGTTGTCATATCTGTTGAAGCACAATCCATGTCTAGTGTAAGTTTTGTTGGTAATAATTTTACTCCACCATAGCCATACACTAATTCATTTACAGGATTTTTACTTCTCCAAACATGAACAGCATTCATATCTTTTTGTGGTACTTCATAATCAAAATTAAAATCATCTTCCACTAAAGCATCACCATCTACAACATAAAACATTTTTGTCAGTGCTTTTTTGGCGGCTTCTTTATGTGCTTGGTGTATACCTTTAATACCATGCACTCGTTGAGCAATAGGAAATCTTTCTTGCAGTATTGCAAAATTTACATCTGCATTAGGTTCTTGATATGATATAAAAAATATATCAAACATTCCTGAATCTCCTTTTCCATATTCTTGGCGTATTCAAATACACTTCTTTAAAAGTTTTACTTTGTGCTGGATTGAAAGGCTCAGCACTTAATTCTATATCATGTTGTTCTAATATTTTTTGTCCTAATTCTACACTTTCTTTGTAAAAGTCAGGAGTCCTGTTATCGTCATGCATTTCAAACTTCCAATACTGTTGAAAAAATCTATAATTGTTTGCTTTTGTGAAGTCCCAATCTGTACAACTTGTTAGATAACATCCTAATCTTGCTCCATGTATTGCGTGAATGCCGTATTCAACATCTGCACCAACTGACATCCAAACAAGCAGTCTTTGATAGTTTTGCCACCAACCATCTTTTAAATTTTGTAGTTTATTGTTTTTATCTAAAGACATTTTTACGCCTTCTCTGAATCCTGCTCTCCATGCCTGATAAGCCGAACCATTTATAAAACTTGTTGAAAAGTTTTCATTAAATTGAAAATATTTAGGATTGTGACAAAACTCAATTACGTTTTTATTTTTACCATCGTGGTTTTCATGAGTTTTCATTTCTTTTACAAATTCCTTTGTCCAACATTTTAAACTGCCATTGCCATATTGCAATCCATTTAGGTCAATTTTACCACACCAACTTAATGTGTATGTGTCATCTATTCCTAAACTATTGAAGTCTACAAGCATTGATAAAAACTCTTCATCAATCTGTGTGTCTGCATCTACTGTAATAAATCTTTGTGATTCGGATATTTCACCTGCTTTTTTATGTGCAGAATCAAATCCCTCTACACCATGTACACGTTTTGCCCATGGCACTTTCTTTTTTAAATCAGCAAAGTTTTTATCACCATTTGGTTCGTCAAAACTTAAAAACACAAAATCTATATCAGAAATTTTTAATATCATTGTGTGACCTCATATGCATAATTAAAGACTTTTCTGCAAAATATTTTTGGAACATAATCAACTGTGTGCGGTATTGTAATATTATTATCAAATAGATTTTGCAGTTTAATTCTAAAACTGTATGCTGGTATTGATGTATTGCTATCATCAGTTGCAAAGAATTCATATTCGTTATTAGCATCTACACTATTCTGCAACGATGATTTTAAATCATTGTCTATTGATATATTCCATTCCTTTTTAGTCATGTTTAAATTAAATCTAATACAAGAATCATTTGTGTTTGATTTTATTTCATACAAATTAGTATTCACTATATCTTTCTGATGTATTTCTGTATGTGTCTTGCTTTCAACAGCATTCTTAGGCACTGCTTTGTATCCATCTTTGTCTAATATAACTTTATAAAAAATATAATTTGTTTGTCCTGCATACAACTTGTCT
>Ga0208130_1001764_pt1 | contig 10285 bp, 7 predicted proteins | sample ETNtaG_31_FD_185771 | JGI IMG/M metagenome (GOLD analysis project Ga0208130, IMG submission 185771) | Marine microbial and viral communities from oxygen minimum zone, Eastern Pacific Ocean - ETNP201310SV78 (SPAdes) (version 2) | ecosystem: Environmental > Aquatic > Marine > Oceanic ...
GCGCGCGAGACCTCTTCCCGCGCGAACGCATCGACGGGAACGATCATGCACGACGTACTCGCGCTATCCGCGGCGCGCATCGCGCACCGATGCGTCGCGTCCGCGTCTCCCGCGCGCGCGCACCAACGGCATCTCGCGGTGCGCGGCGCGCCGACGTCTTCCGGCGCGCCGCGCGCGCGCTACGTTCGAGTCGAGGCGAAGAAGAGCAAGAAGGACGTGGCTATGTCCGAGGCGGCGTGGTTCTTGGATCAGTTCAAGTATCAGGCGAGATACAAGGCGGAGACGAACGTGTTCAGCATGCCCACCAAGGAGCTGCCGGGCGGGGACAAGTTGACGCCGGAGGGCGTGGCGGTGGGACTCGTCTTCGGGTTCGTCGCGGTGTGGTTGGCGATCGTGAGCATCAAATTAGTCAGCGTGACGTGGGCATTGATCTTCACGACGTTGAAATACGGCGCGATCGCGGGCGTGCTCGTGCTGTTAGGAGTGTTGGCGAGCTGAGTTTGTAGTAACATTTTAGAGAGATTTAGCGCACGATGTGCTCGCTTCTTCCGTCTTCGAGATCTTGATCTTCGAGGTGTACGCGCAACATGTCCGCTTCCGCTATACTGCGCGATTTTTCGTTCGCGAGCGACGCGGTGAGTGCTCGATACATGGCGAGCTCGGAGACGACAGCGAGGAGCTGTCGCTCGATGGAAGAGAGTTGGAATTTTGAACGATTTAGCGATGAGACCACCTCGAGCGCCTCGTCTGCGTTTTGTGCGATCGTGGTGCGCAAGTATTCAATCTGTTCGTCCGCGTCATGGCATCTCAGGTCGTAGTTTGCCGACTCGTATTCTTTATCCTCGAGTCGCGCTCCCACGCTGGAGAGCTTAACATTGAAATCATCGACGTCGATATCGTTCCCCTCTTCGCCTTTGGGGCCGTGCACGAGCCTCCAACGAGTGTGCTCTTGAGGGTCTTCGAGTTGGTGGCTCAAGTTTTCGGCGGCGATTTGCATCTCGTACAACATGGTGCGCTTGCTCGAAATCTTGGCTTGGTATTCCGGCACGGCACCCGCGCGTCGGCGCGCTATGGCGAGAGATCTCTCGATGTCGTGCGCGTGTCGACGGAGTTTTTCACACTCGACGACGCGTAAACCTAGTTCTTCTTCGCACTGACGAGTGACGTCCTCCGCCGTCGCCACTCGATCACACAATTGACAAAGCTCGTTGTTTCTATCCAATAATTCAATGGCGACGGCTTCCCGCGACTTGATGATGGCCTTCGATTGCTCGAGCAACAAGCTCTGCTGACGCTTACCAGCCTTGAGATCATCTTTAAGTTTTCCAAGCTCGGTATCGCCCACCTCGACGTCCGCTCTCGCGCTCATGATGGCGTGCGCGACGCCATCGTTTTGACCGCGGCGTCTGTCCCTCTCGAGCTTCCTCGCATCCGTCTCGGCGCGAGCCGCGGAGACCGACGCATCCTTTTCGCGAGTGTGCTTCTCGAGGTCTGAGACTTTGGAATCTAAGCGCATGTGACGTTCGTTCGTCGTCTTCGCGACGACGAACGACTTCTTCACGACCGCCGCGAAGGCGTCGCTCTGCGTCTTTGTAAACTCTTGCAATTGCTTGAAATGCTTCTGTTGCTCCCTCGCGCGTTGTATGTTTGCCTCGTAGTCTGCGATCTCCGCTTCTCGTATCCTCAGCGTCGATCGCAACGCACTCGCGGTGTTTTTTATCCTGTGATGTCGTAGCATCGCGCGAAAGACTCTGTCGGCGACGTGCGCGTGTACCCTATCCCTCACCGACTCCTCGCGGCGAAGACACTTCACCTCCTCTTCCAAATCTACAATTTCCCCGCGCAGGCTGACGCTCACCGTGTGCGCGACCAAGTCGCTCTTCGCGATCGCCGTTTTACACGTCTCGCGTTGCTCGCGGATTTCAATCTGCAGAGCGTTTTGTTCCTCCGAAACGCGCGCCGTCTCGCTCGCGGTCGAGGCGATCTCTCGCTCGAGCGACGATTTGACTTCTTTGGCGTCGTCGATGATTTGTCGCGCCGCGGATTCGTTCGTCAGCACTTCGTCCACGCGGTAATCGAGCTGTGCGGTCGAGCGAGTCTCTCGAACGTTGAGTTGTTTCGCTCGAGTCAATCGTTTTTCGCTCGCGCGTCGATCGATCTCGCACCGCACGCCCTCGCCGGCTATCTCGTCTCCCTTCAAGGATTCGCGTTCCAAAAGCGCCTCTAATTCGTGCAAGCTCGCGTTCGCCGTCGCCAATCGCTCGTCGAACTCGGACACTCGCGCGCGCACACGCGCGACGTCGTTTTCACGTCCGATGAGCGAGCTCTGCGTCTTGTTCTCGGCGCTTCGAAACGATTCGAGCTCGGAATCGATCGCCGCCGCCGTCTCGCGTGCGCGAATGGATTCGGCAAAGGCGACGTCTCTCTCGCATCGCATCGCGCTCGGCGCGCGCTCGCTCGCCTCGAGCGTCGCTCGCTCGCTCGAAAGCGCACGCCGTAAACGCTCGGACGCATCTTCGACCTCGCGCGCTCGCCGCGCGCGTTCATCGCGCGCGCTCGCCAACGATTCCGCGCGTCTCGCGCTCGCCTCAATCTCCTCTCGCAACGTTTCACATTCTTCGCGCACACCCACGAGCACGGGCGCGAGTCTCTCCGCCTCCAGCCGCTCCTGCCGAGCGCGCTCTCGCATCAACGCGTCTCTCTCCCTTCGCAACGTCTCGACCCGGTCCTCGCACCTCCTCTTCGCCGCCTCCGCGTCCTCCCTCGCCGCCTCCGCCGCGCGTCTCGCCGCGCGCGCGTCCTCCTCCGTCCCATCCTCCCTCAACGCCGCCATCCGATGCGCCAACGCGCGCCGACGACGCTCGTACCGTTCACACCGCCGCCTCGCTCGCGCGCTCGCCTCCACCGCCGTTCGCACCGCCGTCGACCTTCCCGCGCGCGCGCGCCCGCTCGGACGACACCAACCGTCACCCTCCACCGCCACCACCGCGTCCTCTTCCTCTTCCCGCGTCTCTCCTCCCGCGTCCACCATCGCGCGATCGCTCGACGCGCGACCGCGAGACGCACGACGACCGCCTCCGCGTCTCGCGGTCCTCGCGTCGGTCTTCGCCGCGCGCGCGCGTCGAGACCGCGCGAGAGAGACGCGTGGATATTTTTAACTCTGCACCGTCGCCGCGCGGACGCGCGGACAGAAACACGCCACGTGGCGATATATCACATCGAATCGAATCGAATCGAATCGAATCGCGACGGCACTCCGCGACGCGCATGACGCTCGCGACGCAGGATTCTCTCAATCGATGGGCGCAGAGGATCGTGCCGCAGATATCCGGCGTGGATGATCCCGCGCTCGCGCTCACGCTCGAAGACCTCGCGACGACGACGACGACGACGACGACGATGGATGAATGCGCGAAGAATCGCGATGGAGGACGGAACGTCCCGACGACGACGACGACGACGACGACGACGAGCGTGAGGCGAGGAGGTCGCGCGAAGGGGAAAACGACGGAGTGCGTCGAACGCATGAACGTGCGAGAGGTGACGACGATGCTGAGACGGCAGACGAGTAAGGTTGACGGGAGCGTGTTCGAGCGCGTCCCGGACGACGTCGGTCGGTTACGGCTCGGCGAGGTGTGGGCCAAGGTGAATGAGGGTGGGGGGAGCGAACGAGGGCGAGGTGAGGGTGGGATCGGTGCGGACGATGGTGGTGGGATGTTCAGTCTGCCTCGATTGTCCTCGCTGACGTTTTTACAGCTCACGGAGGCCATCGCGGCGGAGCCGACGAACGCGGCAGAGAAGGAAAATCGAGGCGTCTCCGCGAGAGGGAAACGCGCGGCGAGGACCGGAGGAACCGGGCCGACGAGGACGAGGAAGGCAGCGACGGGGACGAGGAAATCGGGACGAGGCGCGAGTGGGACGAAGAGGTGCGCGACGGATGTCGCGTTGGTCGAGGTGGAAACCGTGCCGGGGGTGTCGTACGAACCTAAGAAACTCAAGATACGCAGCGGCGTGCCAACGCCCGCGGTTCGTCGCGCGCTCGCGCCGCGTAAGATGGGTCGTCGTCCGAAAGACGCCCCGGAGGAGACCGAAGCCGAGAAACGGATGCGCGCGGAGGAGCGTCTGTTTCGCAACCGCGAGAGCGCGGCTCGCTCTCGCGAAAAGAAACAAAACGCCATGAAGACGCTCGAGGACGAAAACGGGCGCCTTCGCGCCGAAATTCAAAAACTTCGAACGAAACTCGCCAAGTTGGAGAAACAACTCGCCGCTCGATGATCGCGACGTGTAACTGAAATTTTTGTACGCGACGAACAACGAGACATCTTATACCCCACACGCGGTCGCGCGTCGTCACCGTCGTCTCGCCCGACGCGCGACGTCCGTGCGCGCGGTCGATGACGGAAGTCTCGTCGCTCGCGCTCGCGGTTCCGAGGAACGACGGCGACGACGACGACGATGACGGTAGTCCCCATCGCGTCCCGCCCAACGACCGTTCCTCATCTTCCTCTTCTTGTTCTTCCTCCGAGCGATGGCACCGCTACGCCGTCGTCGCCCTCATCACCGCCACCTCACTCTTCCTCTACGCCGACCAGAACCTCATCGGTCCGAACATGAGCGCCATCGCGGACGAGTTCGGGATGAGCGAGGAGGAGAAGGATGTCAAGCTCGGCGGTTTGCTGCAGTTGGCCTTCTTCGTCGTCGGATCGCCGGCCTCTCTCGTCATCGGGTACTACGCCGATCGAACGAACCGCGTGCGGTTATTTTTCTGGACCACTCTCATCGGCGAGGGGCCGTGCATGGCGACGTATTGGGTGAAAACGTATTGGCAGTTGTTTGCGCTGCGAGCGATGACGGGCGTGGCGGTGGGCGGGTGCCTACCTCTTTTGTTTTCGCTGTGCGGAGATTTGTTCGCGAGTCACGAGCGGAGTTATGTGGCGAGCTTTTTGACGATCGCCACGGGTGCCGGGGTGGCGCTGGGACAGGTGGTGGCGGGGACGGTGGGACCTGCGTACGGGTGGCGACTGCCGTTTATTCTCACGTCGGCGCCGGCGGTGGCGCTGGCGACGGCGATGGTGATCTTCGTGGATGAACCGAGGAGAGGGGCGCAGGAAGAGGAGCTTAATCGGTCGTCTCGATCATCGGGCGAGAGAGAGGGTGAGGCCTCAACGACGAACGGAGGCGAGGAGATAACGTACAGGGCGCACACAAATTGGTCCAAGGTGAAGAGACAGCTGTGCGTGAAGACAAACATACTGGTGCTCATGCAAGGTTTGCCCGGAACTGTGCCTTGGGGGGTGTTTAATTCATACTTTGTGGACTTTTTGCACAAGCAAAAGGGCATGACCGTGCAGAACGCGACGGCAGCCATCGCCGTCTTTGGCATTGGCTCGGCTATTGGGACCGTCGTCGGCGGGTTCGTCGGCCAGAGAATGTACAATAGGAAAAAGGCGCGACTACCGATTTTCATGGGAGTCACGACTGCGATGGGAGCGATTCCGTCGTATTATTATTTGAATGTGGTGAATTACGGGCCTGAGAGAGTGTGGCTTTACATCACGTGCTTCGTAGGCGGCGTTTTGTGCTCCATGACGCCGCCCAACGTGCGCGCAATCTTGTTGAACGTGAATCCACCAGAGACGCGCGGAAGCATGTTCGCCGTGTACTCACAAATAGATGACGTCGGTAAAGGCGGAGGACCTGCATTGGTGGCCGTCCTCATAGTGAGCATGGGTAGAAGAGTGGCTTTCAACGTAGCGTTTAGTTTTTGGTTTTTGTGCGGGATTCTGCTCACGTGCATCACGTTCACGATCGATCACGACTTAGAACTAGAACGACTCGCGGTGCTCGAGGCGCTTGAGCATCGTGTCCCGGAGAACGGTGTTGAGGGGCGCGAAAAGTGACGATCGAGATAGACTCGGACGAATCGACATGTAGCTTAAATACTATTGCAACTTGAGGGTTGTGGATTCTTTTGTACAGGCCTACTCCATGCGTATTATGTATTAGGACTCATCCATGTGGGCGTTTGCCTCGTTCCATTCCGCAGTCACCTTTGCCGCGCTCTCAGGATGAGCTACGGGTTTCGTAGTTTCCAAAGAAGAAAGTCTGAGCGACCGAGAGTTGGCGGTACGAGGATACACAATGATGTAAAGCACTTCATCTTGAAAGATGCACCGACACGTCTGCACCTGCACGAGAGACGGAAACTGACACAGCAGCTCGAAAGGGCGTCCAACTTTGGGATTCGTGTACTGCTGCTGCGGCGCCGGGTCGGCTCGAACGAAAGTTCGACCTTGATCGTCGATCGCCATCGAGAAATCGACCGCCGTGTGACCGAGAGCGCGAATGGCGAGCACGTGATATTGCACACCATCCGTCGATTCAGCCACTTGAAGCTGTACGTCAGACTTCGGAATCACCGGATACGGTTCTCGTTCATCCGCCAGATACTTGCCGACCGCGCGCAGCAAAAGTGTGCGAAACACAGCCTTGGACACGTTCGGTCGCAGGATGAACGGATCGTGCACTCGTTTCCCAAATATTTTCGCCTCGACGTACGGAATGCCATCCGCAATCTGGAGGTTTTCCGCGCTTTGTATCGCTCCAATCGATTGGATGCCTTGCTGTCGAGACTGCACCGAGGTCAAGCCAATGAACGTCTTCATCTCCATGACCATGTATTGCGTATTGCTATATCCTGGCGCTGGGGCGATATTTCCGTGTCTCGCGACGTACCAAACCTGAGTGTCCAACGGCACTTCGAACGACTCACCCAGGGCGACGCCCACCGGTAACGAGAGCGTTCTCCTGTCGTTAGCATGCGGTAAGTTACGCTCTCGATCTCTCCAACCCCTCGCCTCGCCCTTGATTCTCGTCCAATTGGCAAAATATTCAGCTCTGTGGATGGCGTCCCGTACCGTCTCAAACGGCGCCGTCTCCACGACCACCTCCGCCACCCCGTCCACCGATATTCCCACGCCCCGAACGACGACGTACCCCGCGTGTCCATCCTCCTCTTTCCGCCTTCGTTTCTTCCCCGTCCCGTTCTTTTTATCCGCGACCACCATGACGCTCGATTAGTTGAAACCACTCGAATCACTCAAATCACAGGCGCTCCACCCTCGCGCGTCGCCCTCGTCGCCCTCGTCGCCCTCGCGATCGCGATCGACGTCCGAACCGACGCGCACGCCTCCCGCACGCCTCCCGCACGCCTCCCGCGCGCCTCGCGCGGGTCACTCACCGCGCGACGCCGACGTCCCGCGCGCCCGAAACCGTCTCCGGGCGCGCCCGAAACCGACCGTCTCCGCGCGCGCTTGCCCGCGTTTCCACCGCCGCGCGCGCGCGACGTCGACCGATGCCTTCGCTCCGCGTCCCTTCGAATCTCTCACCCCCGTCGACACGCGCGTGTGACGCCCCCGCGCGCGTCCGCGCGCGCTCGGGAACGAATGATTGGCATCCCAAAAAATCGGGGAACGGTCGGTCGCCGCGCCCGTCTCGCGATCGATCCGCGCCGACAAAGACGCCGACGCGACCGCGCGATGGACGCGACGGGCGACGCGACGCGGGCGCGATATTTTGATATTTTTCCGCGTTCCCTCGCGCGCGTTCGCGTCGACGCGATCGGGCGCGACGGTCGTTCTTCCGCTCGTCTTCCGCGCGTCTTCCGCGCTTCTTCTGCGGAACGCGGAGTCTCCGGGAACCGCCCCGAACACGCGCGAGAGCGGGGAGAGAGAGAGAGAGACGGACGCGACGACCGTGGAGACGCGAACGCGCGGGGTAGACGACGCGCGTCGCTGGGCGAGTGCGCGCGACGCGCGCGTCGCGGGGGGCGGAGGCGCGCGCGCGCGATGGAGGGGATCGATCGTGCTCTGGGAAGTCTGACTTTGTGGCGATTTTTCGGAGATGATCACTGTTTGTCCATATGGAAGTACATGTGTCGGCGCGACAGGCGACGGGACGCGCGGCGCGCGCGAGGTCTGGGTCGGAGCTGGCGGGAGGGAGGGCGCGCGCGTCGTCGTGACGTGCTCTCGCGTGGTCGCGCGGTTTGGGTCGGAGGTCAGCCGCGAGCGACGAGGAGCGCGCCGAGGGCGACGGAGAGGGCGGAGAGCGGCGGCGGCGGGGAGGCGGCGGCGCCGGCGGGGCCGGCGTCGTGGCGGGCGATGTCGGCGAGACCGGAGAACGCGACGGCTAAGAAGCCCCCGGCGGAGGCGGCCTCGGTGAAGACGACGACGGCGGCGAGCGCGGGTGCGGAGGACTCCGCCGCGGCGGAGGCGGCGAGGAAGACAAAGGTGAGGAGCACGGCGACGACGGCGACAAGCGCCGACGCGAGGTTAAACAGTAATGCCTGCGCGTCCGTGAATCCGGCGACTCGAAGGACACCGTAATCGCCAATCTCTTGCGGAAGCTCGTGTGCGAGCGCCGCCCACGTCGTCGCCCAACCCGCCGACCGACCGCGTCGAGCGAACGCCAGGGCTATGACGACGCCATCGGTGAAATTGTGCATCGCGTCCGCGAACAGATTCAACCAGCCGCTCGTCGCGATCGCGTCCAGGTTCGCCGTCAACCCGCGTTCGGTCTTTCCTCGTCGTCTCGTCGACCTCAACCTCGACCTCGACCGTCCCGGCGCGCGCGAGCGCTCTCGACGCTTCGTCCATCGAACCGCCTTTTCAATCTCATGAAACGCCAGCGCGCCGAACACGACGCTCATCGCCGCGAACGCGTTCCCATTTTCACCCCCCACCGCTCCCTCGAGCCCTCTCGCCGCGTCGAACATCGCCGGGAGTTGGTGCGCGACGGCGTCGCCCAGTATCGCGCCGACGCTCAAATCGTTCAACCACCTCGCGCTCACGCGCACACCGATCGCTCGCATCGCCAACAGCGAGCACGCGGCGAGAGAGGCGAGAGAGACCACCGTCGACGCGAGGACCGCGTCCGCGAGGTCACCGCGCGTCGGCGCGCCTCGTCGTTCGTAAACGTCCCGTCCCGAGCTTTGGCCATGGTGATGATGACCACCGTGCGCTCGACACCCGACGACGAGCGCGAGTCCGACGACGACGACGACGACGACCGTCGCGACGAGTTCCCGCCTGATCGATCTCGGCGCCATGCGTCGCGGACTACCGCGTTCGCCGACGACCGCGCGCGCTCTCGCGACACATCTGCATTGCGGCGCGCGCGAGAGCGATGCGCGCGCTCGCGCTCGCGCTCGCCCTCGCGTGCGTCAACGTTTTCCTCTGGTTCGTTCGAAACCTCGCCCGCCCGCTCCGCGCGCGATGGCGCGCCAAGGAGCGCCTGCGCGCGCTCGTCGTCTTGGGCAGCGGTGGACACACGAGCGAGATGTTGTCGCTTCTCGAGCGATTACCCGCCGATTCCTACGCGCCGAGGACGTACGTCGTCGCGAGAACGGACGATAAGAGCGCGTCCAAGGCGCTCGAGCGCGAGCGTCGACTCTCGGGGGCGTCCGCGAGCGTCGTGCGCATCGGACGCGCGCGCGAGGTGGGCCAGAGTTTCCTCACCAGCGCGGCGACGACGGCGTTCGCCCTCGTCGAGGCCGTCGCCGTCGTTCGCAGATGCGCGCCGGACGTCGTATTTTGTAACGGTCCGGGCACCTGCGTGCCCGTGGTGTTCGCCGCGATGCTCAGACGCGCGCTCGGGTGGTCGACGCCCGCCGTGATTTTCGTCGAGAGCGCGTGTCGAACCCGCACGCTCAGTCTCACGGGGAAGATTTTATATCACCTCCGATGCGCGGACGCGATGTGCGTCATGTGGGAGGGCGTGCACGAGAGGTATCCTCGCACTGATTTCATAGGACGCGCTTTTTAGTCCGATCTCGCCTCGCCGGCGCCCCTCTCCGACGTCCCGGGACGCCGCCTCGCGAAGACTCTCAACCACCGCCGCCTCGCCGTTGCCCGCGTCCCCGCAGTGATCGCCCGCGCGCGCGCGATTCTCGCGTCGAGAACGGCGAGCGTTCGAAGGAGGACGCGACGCGAGACGAGTGGGACGAGACGAGGGCGCGAGACGCGGACGAGGACGCGCGGGCGACGACGACGAACGCCGTCATGTCCGCCGGCGGGGACACACTGTCCCGAGCGACGAGCCAGCGGTTGACGCGCTCGTCGATGCCGTTGATGCTGTTTTATTGCACAGAGGTGCGGGAGGGTGACGCGCGGAGATGGTGTGACGCGTCGACGGCGATGGATGGACGATGGGGGGGGCGCGCGCGCGGGATGAGGACGACGGCCGTCTGTCTGTTTTGGGAATGGGATTCAAAACCGTCCGGCGGCGG
>Ga0208130_1001768_pt1 | contig 10277 bp, 12 predicted proteins | sample ETNtaG_31_FD_185771 | JGI IMG/M metagenome (GOLD analysis project Ga0208130, IMG submission 185771) | Marine microbial and viral communities from oxygen minimum zone, Eastern Pacific Ocean - ETNP201310SV78 (SPAdes) (version 2) | ecosystem: Environmental > Aquatic > Marine > Oceanic ...
AGGAAAATGGCCAAATTCAGCCTAGCACTTTCTGTACCAACCTAAGAAATGTATATGGAACTACCTCTAACAACCCTAACGCATATTTTCAAAGGTCGCTACTCAACTTCACAAATGATTTTAAGTCTGACATTTTATTTGTTCAAGGGTTAGATGATTCTCCTATACAAATGTACTTGTGGCCAACTTTTAAAGAAGATGTAATAAGTTGCTCAACTTGTCAAAACAGACAGTTTGTTGAAATTCCTGGCGGTGGACACGTTTCTCTTTTTGAAAGTCTGACTGCAAAGACGGAATTCAACAATTTCTTAAATAACCATTAATAATTTTTTTATGGTTTGTCAAGTAAGAAATATTGATATTGATATAGCGTATGTTGCTCCATACATTAAAAATTAACTATATTGATAAACTAATTTTTAAACTTTTATTATGAAAAATATTATATACTTATTTAGTTTATGTCTAATCTTATCTTCTTGTGGTCAAGAATGTGAGGTTGAGTCCAATGGATTTGCACCTATGGAGGGTCAAACAGTTATGATGGGAAGTCAAGCATCAGTTGATGTTGTTATTGCAATGGATAAGGTTTGGGCAGAAAGAGATTATGATGCTTTAAAATCTTTTATTGCAGATGGGGCTAGTCTACAATTTTATAATGGTACAACTGCAAGTAATGGAGATGAGTTTGTTGCAATTATTGAGAAACAATATCAGGATGGACTTGCAGAAGGAAATTCTGGGGAATGGGTATTTAGATACGCATTTTCTATTAAGCCTTCTAAACCTGAAGGAACAGATCACCCTAACAACAGAGGAGAATGGGTTAATGCTGGGTTTGCAGGATCTGACGGAAGTAACTATAATGAATGGTACCAGGTTGAGAATGGAAAAATTATTTCTTGGTCACAAACTAGAGGCGTAACTTCTGCTGAATAAATATTTTTATTAACTCTATACTAATCAAAATATTTAAAATATTAGTATAGAGTTAATATATTAATTTTTAATTTAAGGATTTTAAGTACTAGTTTTAGTTGCAGGGTCCATCTGCATATGCAATAACCCCGTAAAAATTAAAAGCCTCACAGCTATTTCCATAGGTGTTTCCGTCACATCCGCATACAGGCTGATATTCTTCAGTGCAAGCATAATCTAAATTGATTAATGATTCATCAACACACATATTAGGCGCATCCTCATCATCACTACTACAATTAAATACAATTGGAATAAATAGTAATAGTATTAGCTTTTTCATTTTTTAAATTGAATATAGATTAAACATATAGTTACTATTATCGTACAAACAATTATAACTTTATTATACCACTTTAACTTTTTCATTTCTTTTTCTGTTTTCTAAATTTATAAAGCAAATAGATAAGAAATATAATAAAGACTACAAGTAGTGTAATTTCTAAATTTTTTTCTGCAAATTTTCTTGCTGCACCAATTATAGGTAAATCATCAATAAATTTAAGTAGATATTTAAGAAGTTTTAATAAGAACTTCCCCATATTATTCAAACTTATGTTTTACATCTGTGAAGAATAAAAATGCTAAAATTACACCATCTAAAAGTATCAATCCGTTTTCAATCAAATCTAAAAAGCGTGTTAATGGAGTTACATTTGTGAAAATATATGAATCGTCTGACACTGCAAAAAAACTAATAGCACCCAAAACAAGATAAAATATAAACAGCTTTTTACCTATAGGCTTTAGTTTATATAAGAAATACCACATAAAAGGTAACATCAAAATAATGAACAAGAACAAAACCCCTTCTGTCATTGTAATATCAGAATCAACTTCCTCATAGCCATGTAAAACCCCTTCGGTAATACCTAAAGAAATTGCTAAAAGAAAAAGGAAAATTTGAAGTAAAATGGTTTTTTTAAAAATATTAATAGTCATAGCCTTTAGTTATTTAATGTATTTACAAGTTAGTTAATAAGTTGTTTAAGGATTATCTTTTATTTTATTTTTTTTTCTTCTAAGTTTTTCAATCCTAAATATGTCATATAAAAAAATAAAATATATATCGGCATCTCTATATATTCATTAAGAAATTCAGTTTCTTTAACTACATTACAATAAATGTCATATCCAATTAATCCAGCTGATCCAAAATATAAAAATGGTGGGAGATATTTAACTGAATATATTAGTTTTTCGAGTTTATCCATTTTATTTATGAGGTATTAGTTTTTCATTTTTTTAAATATTTATAAAGCAAATAAATTAAAATAATTAAAATTAATATTAATAAAATAAGAAAAATACTGTCATTCAGTATTGGGTTCTTTAATTTATCTGTATGAATTAAAATTAGCATCTTGATTTTTTATTTTTTAGTCACCCTCCCCAACTATCATGAAAGAAAATTCCCATACCAAGTTACGCCCAAAGATAAAGTATTACACAAATTACTAAGAATACTAACCACTGCTTCCAATAAGTTCTGTAACAAAACTTAACTTTAAAAAAGTTGTAAATAGATTTCATAGTTTTAGTTATTTTTTATCCTTTTTATATTAATTAAAATTTAACAAAAAAAAGTATAAATAATCAAGTTTATATATATATTTTTGCGGCCGAATTTTTTAATAATATTAAATGATGAAAAATCAAGACAACGGAAACACTCAATTAAATTCAGCTAGAAACGAATTTAACGACAGAGTTGAGTCAAAGTTATTTTTGGGAAGAACCAAAAAAGTTTCTTGGACAGGGGCAAGAAGATTTAGAAGTATTTAAATATATTTTAAATTATTGCAATAGACTTAAAGGCCATGCATTTTGCATGCTGCTGTATTATATTTATTGTAAATTGTTAAGTATAACTTTATATCATGGAAAATAAAATAAATAGATTCATTAAATACCCCGTAATAATGATTGCTGTAGTGATTTCTATTTCAGGAATCAGGTGGTTGGTTAGCTCGGAGCCATGGATTTTGGATCAAGTTGCAAATGAGGAGCGCCTGGCAATGACCTTCAATGAATTGTTTTTAATTGAAGGAAATGACACACTAGCGGCGTACCTAAAACAGATTTATAGATTTTTAGGATTATATGTTTTTGGAACAGGCTTAATGCTAATTGTATTTGCCTGTAATAAGTTTTTCAAAGAAAAAGGTTTTAGAAATAAATATCTTCTCGTTTTAGGCATCTTATTATTTACTAATATTCTTCTGGCTTATTTTTGGATTCCATCATCACATTTTATTTATATAATGTGGGGAGCAATTTTACTCTATTTAATAGGCTTGTATAATCACATTAGAATGCAATAAAAAAAGGCCTCTAAAATTTAGAAGCCTTTTTACTAATTTTATTCAAGTGATTTTATTCAAGTGATGATATGGATGCTGTCCAATCGCAATACCATTGAACAAATATAGCTTTACCTTCATCATCAAAATCAAATGATTCGTAGATAGGAATTACAACAGACTTACCATTCTCAGAGTTAGTAACTTGCATGTCATAATAAAATCTAACAGATCCATCAGACTCGCCAGTTTCTGGATTTACCCCCTGTAGAAAATTAAATGGAGCCATGTGCTTCACATCGTACTTTGCAAAAAAGTCTTTATGAATTGCTTTGATCTGATCAAGTCTCAATGTGTCAGGTGCACCCAGAAGAGTACCTCTAAATACAACATCATCAGAAAAACGAGAATAGTCTACATCCTCATTTGCATAACTAGTTAAAAGTGCTTGCATTGTTTTTGAATTTTCTTCAAAAGATTGATTTACAGCAGAATCAGTCTCAGAATTACATGAGAAAATAAAAGCACTAATTAATATTGAATAGATTATTTTTTTCATAGTTAATAGGTTTTGATTATACTTAAATGTAAATAAAATTATTACTCTTTACCACCGTTTGAGCTTATTTTTTTTGCTAGTAACTGCATATCATCAACCATATCTGTTTCATCAACAATTTCATAACCTAAAATAGTCTCAATTATATCTTCAAGTGTAACAATTCCAATAGTGTTTTTTTCGCTATCAACTACAAGTGAAATGTGTTCACGTTTTTTTAATAGCTTGTCAAAAAGTTTTGGAATTTTTGTGTTTTCAGTAGAAATAATTATTGGCCTTTTTATTTCTTTTAATTTAAAATCTCCTTTATTATTTATTATGCTTTCCAATATGGTGTCCTTTAGAACATAAGCTTCAATCAAATTTTCATTTAAAATTGGAATCCTTGAAAATACTAACTCAGGATTTTTTTGATAAAATTCATTAATTGTCGAATTCTGATCTGCTGTAACCATTACTGAATATGGAGTCATAATTTCTTTTACACTAACATTTCTTAGCTTAACAATATTCTTTATAAAATTTGAATCTTTTTTACCAATTATTCCTTCCTCTTTTGCAATTTCTGCAATAGTTGAAATGTCTTCCCTTTTAAAAAAAAGCTCTTTTTTTGAAGCTCCAATGGATTTTGTAAATGCTTGTAGAATCCACAAAATCCCAGTGTATTTGAAAACAGGAATTATGGACGAAAGAAAAATTGTTGTAAATCTAGCTAGGCTATTCCAATATTTAGCACCAATGGTTTTTGGAATAATTTCTGAAAAAAGTAAAATCATAATAGTCATTATTGTGGAAACAAACCCCACTAAAACTTCATCTGAAATTCCACCCGGGAAAAAAGTGTTTTCTAGATTTAGTTCTGAATAAGCAACTTTAGCCTGAACTCCGACTAAGATTGCCCCAACTGTGTGGGCTATTGTATTCAGGGTTAAAATAATTATCAAAGGTTCGTCGATCGAATTCTTTAGGTCAGATAGAGTCTTAGCATATTTTTTACCCTCTTTGATTTCAATTTTTATAAATGTGGTATTTATGCTTAGCAATACAGCCTCTAGAATGGAACACAAAAAAGATAGACTGATGGTTAAAAAAATGTATAGTATTAAAAGTTCCAATAGGAATAAATAATTACCTCAAATTTAATAAAACAAATGCAGACATTAGGGTCTTTTTAAATTATTGTAAATTGTAATCATAAAAAATTATTTTTTGATAAAAAAAGTATAGCATATGAAAAGATATTTCCTCGCTTTACTTGGTCTGATTTTATTTTCTTCAGGACTATGCATTTTCGGAGAAGCAGTAATCTCTAAATATGAAAACACAAACTGGTTTTGTGTCGGAACAGTCTCATTAATTTTAATTAATGCAGGCCTTGGTCTGATGATAAAAAATAAATGGGGTACCTTTTAATCTGTAATAATTGCAGGTGTAATTTCAGAATTACTTTTAATGACTATATAGGTTGAAATAGCATAGAAAGCATTTCCCCCGGCACCATCACTCGTCCAATCTTCAAAATCATATTCAAATGAAATTGTAGAGCCACTAAAACTTGTATCTAGCATATTCATTCTAACCGGAACAGCCATCCCGGGGCACCAGCCAGCACGATCAGGCATCCAATTTCCAGGACTTTGATTACTAACTGGGTTAGCTGCACATCCGATTGGACTAAGGTTATGTTGATATGTATTTCCTCCGTTAATTTTAATATCATGAGTTCTATAACACCATTCAGCACAAGGCCTTCCATCAGCATCATAAGGAGTTGCATGGCCCCAACCAGAAATAATAGTTCTAAATTCTATACTTTCTGAATCATTTGGGATTAGAATTGATTTTTCTAAATCTACATTATGAGCAACGCCATAAGGAACACCGCTTATTGAGTTTGAATGAAGATTTAGCACTTCCGAAATAGCATAATTCTCATAATCAGGGGTTCCAACGATGTAATCAAAATCAATGCTAACGATGTCAGCTTTTGCCGTCCAATTTTCAATATATATTCTTAGCTCAGCACTATCTTTTAAAAGCATTTTAAAATCAGTAACGTCAAATTCAAGTCCTCTTTGTAATTGTTGAGTTCCTACCCAGTAGGGAGTTATATATCTAGCTATTTCATACCAGTTTCCGGTACTTTGATCTTTAACTTTTACATTTGCAAAACGATCCCAATCATCACATCCAGTTGATGGGCAATCAATTTGTAGATACATTTTTATTTCTTGGATATTTGACAAATCATCATGTAAGTTAAACACCTGACTAGCAGATTGACTAAATCCCCCTCCATAACCTAAAGCTTGATTTTGAAAAGCTTGGTAATTGTGAATCATCGGAGTACCTACACCAAATAAATTTATATTGATATTATTACCAATATCATCGGATGATATTACAAGTGTTGAATAATAGTTGGTGGCATCAGATGGTCTAAAACGAACATATATTTCGTTTGAAATTTCTGGAACAAAAGAAATATCTTCAGAGAAAGAGTTATTATCAGTTGATATTTCATAACCATTTGGTGAGCTGATATTTAATTCAGATGTAGTATTTTCTGCACTTATAATCAAAACTTGAGAATCAGAAACCTGAGTGACCATTGTATTTTCAAATGATAAAGAACTAACATTGGTTGAAATGCTGGCAGGTAAATTAATTACATTGTCATTTCCAGAATCTTCATCTGAACCACATGTCATTAAAAATGTGCAAAATAAAAGTCTAAATAAATTTTTCATAGTCGTTTTAAATTTATGGTTATTAGTTAAGTATTAAGTTTTTATCTCTGATTTTATTAATTCTAAGCATTGTATAATCAAAAAAATAATTTTGATATAGTTTCCAGGGTAATTTAGATCCTTGTTTTGGGAATAGGTGAGATGACCTGTGAATATATCCAGAATTAAGATTTAGTAAAGGGGAAATATTCATATTTTGATTCTCAACTTTAGGCATAAAGAAAGAATAATTTTTCTTATCCATTAACTTAAATAGCCTGCTTGCATATTCACTTGTTAGATCACTTTTTAATGTCCAAGAAGCGTTGGTGTATCCAGCAAAAAAGATACAATTTGGCAATCCACTGAGCATTAGCCCTTTATAAGTAATTGCATCTGAAGGATTATAAGTAACGCCATCAATACTAATCTTTGACCCACCAAAAGCCAACAGCTTTAATCCTGTAGCACTAATAATTATATCGGCATCTAAATTTTTACCGGATGCTAGTTTTATTCCTTTTTTATTAAATGAGTCAATTTTATCAGTGATAACATTAGCTTTACCTTTTCGAATAGCTCTAAATAAATCTCCATCTGGTGCAACACAAAACCTTTGATCCCAAGGATTATAATTTGGCTCAAAATGGGGCTTAGCTGGAAAATCACCTAATTTTTTTTGAGCAGCTTTAACAAGTAATTTCTTCATATAGTTAGGCCAGATTTTACATGCCTGAAAAAATAGAATTTGAACAAAAATATTTTTAAATCTTATCAGTTTATGGGCAACTTTTTTTGGAAAATATTTTTTAAATAATTCAGCATATTTATCCTTATTAGGAAAAGCCCCCACGTAAGTTGGTGACCTTTGAAGCATTGTAATTTCTGATGTTTCATCAGCCATCTCAGGGACAATTGTTACTGCTGTAGCTCCACTACCTATCACCACAACCCGTTTGTTTTTATAATCTAAATTTTCAGGCCAATGTTGTGGATGTATAATTTTACCTTCAAAATTTTCTAACCCATTATAATTAGGGGTATAACCTTCATCGTAATTGTAATATCCCGTGCAAGAAAAGAGAAATTGAGAGTAATGTATTTCTTCATTTCCACTTTTGTTAATTACCGTTATTGACCATAGTTTATTTTGAGTATCAAAGTTTGCTTTTAATACTTTGGTTTGGTATTTAATTTTATCTTTTATTTTGTATTCATTTGCCGCCTCATTTAAATATTTTAAAATATTAGGAGCGTCTGCAAAAGACTTTGGGTTATCCCAAGTTTTAAATGAAAAACCAAATGTATACATGTCAGAGTCTGACCTTATGCCGGGATATTTAAACAGGCTCCATGTACCTCCTAATTCTTCTCTTGCTTCAAAGATCACATATGATTTTTCAGGATTTTTTCTTTCCAAATGACATGCTGCCCCCACACCTGAAAGCCCTGCACCAACAATTATGATATCTGTATAATTTTTCACTTCAAAAATTTCCTTACGGTTGGTGAAGATACAAACCATAATGAAAATCCACTAATTACAGTTATAAGACCCAATAGCGAGAATATCCTCAAAACCGTATTATTAAAATCATCTCTTCCTTCATAGTCCATAGTATGGGTCATCCATAAGAAATCAAACCACCTCCAATCTCTATGCCTTACTGTTTGGAATTTGGCATTTTCTATTGAAATATATGCTTTTAAATTTTCATCTGATGTATAGTTAATCACATAAGCTGGAAGAAGCTTTTCTCTATATTCGTGGTGTTTGCCAACTTCATAAATTGTTTCAATACTTGATATTTCTAAGCCTTCTTTCATATGATTATTTGCTATATAAATAGCATCTTCCTGAGAAATCATCTTTTTATGTTCACCGGTTCTTGCGTTATACAAATAAGAATCATTTATTAAAAAAAAAGGTTCTTTTTTTATATCACGTATTTCAATGGTTTTAATCGATTCAGAATGATTAATCTCAGAGGGACTAATCAAATCTTCAAAAGCTATTGGTTGATAATCAAGATTTTTAAATTGATCACCATGAATTTCATCCAAATTAGTCCAGCTAAAATACAATCCACTTATTGTCCACATTAAAAATTGTATTCCTAAAAAAAGCCCTAAATACCTATGAGCTCTTCTAATTTTATGTGAAATTTTTCTATTCATTTTACTAGTTATTAAAACATATAAAAAAATTCAAAATTATTTTTTTATATACTTTTTATAAAAGGAATAAAGAATTGCATATATAATAAGCACAATCCATAGATATATAAAAACATCATTTTTATAGCCCATTATTGTTTGGTTATTAAATAGTTAGTTACAACAATTTAATAAAAAATAAATAATTAAGTTTTTAGATAAAAGAAGTAGTAGAGACTACTACTTCTTTTTAATTTTAATCTTCACAATATTGCTCGGTTATTTCCTCAAGCATAACTTCTGATTGAATTGTCATTACAATTATATCACCTTGGTCATCTTCAAACTCCATTGTTATTGGAAAAACCAATTCAAAATCTGTGTCACACTCCATCGTATTACAATTATTCGAAGACCATTCTTCAATAAAAGTCATAATTTCCTCTTCACTATTCCCAGTAAATTGATCACCGTTTGGAGCTTCGACTGTTACTGGGTAAACGATTTCACCACATGTATCAAGTCCGTCTTCGCCATCACCATCATCATCATTATTATAACAATGCTCATCTAAAAGCTCTTCTAATTCCTCTTCGGAATTAATTGTCAATGTTTGTACTTGATCATTAGTTTCAGAGTAGTATTCAACGGTTAATGGATAGTAAAGGTTAAAATCACCACAATCGTTACTGTTACAATTTTCGTAATATTGGTCAATGTATTCGTGAAGATTATTTTCGCTATCTACTGTGAGAACTTCACCTTCTGGATTTACAATTGTCAAAGGATATACTAAATCAAAGCAGTCAATCTCATACCAGTCTTCATCGTCCCAGCCATTATTGTTCTCATCGGGACACACATCAAAATACATTTCTAGTTCTTCATAGCTTCCAATTTCAATTACTTCTTGCTGTTCATTTCCATTTTCATTCTCAAAATAGAAAACAATATTTATTGGAAAATTAATTTCAGGTAATCCATCATACTCATCACTCATCTCATAATATAAATCCACAGCCTCGAATAATTCATCTTCATTCACGACAGAAACCTGAGAATCGTCAGGCATAGTTATTTGAATAGGAAATTGAATATCAAAACACATGTAATTCCCCCATTCTTCAAAAACATCATAATAACCATCATTGTCTTCATCATAATTTTCATCAAAAAGTAGTTCTCCGTTTTCATTAAAGTATATGTAAAGTATATTTAGAAGAGAAACCAAATTTCTAGATTGTCTTCTAAGTTTTACTTCATAGCCTATGTTTTCAGCGTATAATATCAATTCAGCTGTAATGTTATTTTCTAGATCATTTATATGATTTTGAGAAACTTCAGGTAACTCATCAAAACTAATTTCAATTTTACCTTCGTGGTTTTTAATTAATTGAATATGTTCTTCTATTGTTAGATTGTCAATAGAATTATCTGTTTCTGAATCAGAGCATGAAAAAATTAGTACGCTAAATAAGAATAAATAAATATACTTTTTCATAAAATTGATTATTTTGCGCAATATACAAAAAATGCACTGCGCGCAGTATT
>Ga0208130_1001771_pt1 | contig 10266 bp, 10 predicted proteins | sample ETNtaG_31_FD_185771 | JGI IMG/M metagenome (GOLD analysis project Ga0208130, IMG submission 185771) | Marine microbial and viral communities from oxygen minimum zone, Eastern Pacific Ocean - ETNP201310SV78 (SPAdes) (version 2) | ecosystem: Environmental > Aquatic > Marine > Oceanic ...
AAGACTTAAATCTATTTGAAACTGGATATGTAGGATTTGTTAATTTACCAATAGTGGTGTGACTAGAGCAAACAACTCTGCTTGAGATGATATATTACATTTCCGATATAACTGCTTTCGAAAAACTTTTACGGTTTGTGGCGATATTTCTAACCGTAACCCGATTGATGCAGAGGAATGTCCCCTGAGAACCAAAAGGGCGACTTCAGCCTGTCGTTTGGTTAAATTTATATTGTGGGTTTCAGAAACTAAACGAACCATTCGTTCAAGGACATTTTCTCCATGATCGTCGCTGCTGAACCGTAAATTTCCCCAATGTTTACAAACAAGTGTCTCAACTATCGGAAGTACCTGTTTTGTTGAAGATATTTCTCGTATCGTAAAGCGACGCTTAGATTTTACATCGCGTCCTAAACAGACATGTACGCTCATTTGCGGTGATGGCCAGATTATGAAGGCAATTTCATCAATTATGGTAGTTCTTTGATAATATTCCAAAAAATATTGGTTTCGACTGAATTGATCTGGTGCAATATCTGACATCCGATATAGATTAGTGTCAGCACCCGAATTGTGCAGTTCATAAAATGGATCTAGCAAGTAAGCACCACTAAGGTAAACATGCGACATATTTTGGTGAACTGCTATAGTTTCCGAATCTGTTAGCAAAATTTGAGGTGTTTCATCCCGGAAATAAGCTAAAATTGTTGTATTGTCGTGGTTTGCTAAAGTACGAAGCCAGCGATTTAAATAAAAAGAAAAATCATTTTTTTTCAATGACTTAATCGTTTTTGCCAACAGTGCCTCAGAGTTATCGGCATTCATGGTTTTTACCTCTTTGGGGGTATATACCCCTCAAATTGCGTCAGATAGGATAAAATATCAAGTTTTAGGGGTATAGCCGCATCTGAATTTTGGGACCAGAATGTCTAAAGACAACGAAATTGCAGTTGATATACAAAACGTAACAAAAATGTTTGGTGGTTTCACCGCTCTAAAAGGCGTGAGCTTAGATATCCGCGATAATGAATTTTTTACCTTACTAGGCCCTTCTGGATGTGGAAAGACTACCTTGCTGCGATTGATTGCAGGGTTTGAGGAAATTTCAAATGGTGCAATTCTTTTGTACGGTCAAAATATTGCTGACTTACTACCAAACAATCGCCCGGTTAATACAGTGTTCCAGCAGTATGCATTATTCCCACATATGAATGTTACTGATAATGTCATGTTTGGATTGCTACGACTTGGTCAAGAAAAGTCAAAGGCTATAAACCGAGTTAATGAGGTGCTTGAACTTGTCCGGCTTTCTGATTTTGCAGACCGGATGCCTAGCCAATTGTCTGGAGGTCAACAACAACGCGTAGCACTAGCACGCGCGCTTGCACCAAGCCCAAAGGTATTGCTGCTTGATGAACCGCTTTCTGCGCTTGATCTAAAGCTTCGCCAAGCTGTTCGGCTTGAACTTCAACAAATTCAGGTTCAAACGGGAATAACATTTATTTTCGTTACTCACGATCAGGAAGAAGCACTGACTATGTCTAACCGCATTGCAGTACTGGAAGGGGGGCGAGTGCAGCAAGTTGGATCTGCACGGGAGATTTATGAGGCGCCTGAAAATAAATTTGTTGCTGATTTTATAGGTGAAACCAACCTAATCGATGTAAACGTTTCGAACCTTGAAGCTGGAAAAGGTTCATGCATTCTACCCGGTGGAGAAAAGATCACGTGCTCTGCCGCGAGAGGCGCTCGTTCTGGGCCTGGGCATCTATCCGTGCGCCCTGAGCGTATTAAAATCAGCGCATCAAGCAAAAGTCTGCTGAAGGGTACTGCTGTCCGTCACATATATCTTGGTACCGATCTCCACATTGAGGTGAAATTAAATACCGGCGGTAATGTAACAGTAAGAATGCAAAACTCCACTCAAATTCAAATTCCTGATGTGGGTCAATCAGTAGGGCTTGATTTTGATCCAAGCTCTGCGCGATTGCTGGTGGACTGATGGCTAATCTACCGAAAACAACCACAAAAGGCTCGGCCAGAACCTATGATGGCTTCGGTATACCATTAATTATACCTACGTGGATCATTATTGGTTTCTTCTTAGTTATTCCTGTCGCTATGATGTTGGTATATTCTTTTTTAACTAAAGAGTTTCGTGGTGGCGTTATTTGGGAGTTTTCGATTGGCGCCTATGACCAATTCTTTTTTTACCGGGGGCTTTTTGGCGATAGTCCGCCAACAATAGAGTGGACTTATATCGGTATTTTTTGGCGTTCAATATGGCAAGCGGGGCTAGCTACTTTTTTTTGCCTTTTAATTGGTTTTCCTACAGCATGGTTCATTGCCACTAGGACAGGGCGAAATAAAACAATTTGGCTATTCTTGATAACAATACCTTATTGGGTAAACTTACTGATCCGTACGATTTCAATGAAATTTCTTATCCGAGATAATGGTCCTTTAAATGAATTCTTTTTATCCATTGGAATAATTTCTGAACCCCTTCACATCATAAACACAAATTTTGCAGTACAACTCGGACTTTTCTATTCGTATCTGCCTTTCATGGTGCTTCCCATCTACGCTGCGGTCGAACGTTATAACTTTGCGCTTAGCGAAGCGGCTGCTGACCTCTATGCATCGCGGACTGTAACGCTTACAAAAGTTATTTTGCCCACTGTAAAACCTGGAATAATAGCGGGTTGTATACTCGTCTTTGTTCCGAGCTTAGGTGCCTTTCTGGCACCTGACTTATTGGGAGGTGCCAAGAATTTTATGATAGGTTCATTAATCGAGGAGCAATTTAAAGGCGCTGCAGGAAACTGGCCGTTTGGAGCTGCTGCATCCATGATCCTGTTATCTCTCGTGTTAATTGTTCTTACATTTTATGCGCGCAGCCAAACAAAGGATCAGATTTGATGGCTATAAAGTCTCTGGATATACGCCACTTTACAGGGTTCCAACCTCTGACACTTTTATGCCTTTTTTTGCTTTATGCGCCCTTAATTATTGTTATGATTTATTCTTTTAATGACAGTAATTCTATTACTCGATGGGATACGGTTTCGCTGCGATGGTACTATGATTTATTTTATGGAGTAGATGCTCCAAAATTCAAAGCCGCAGCGATAAACTCCGTATCCATTGCTATTATGGCAGCAATATCTGCAACTATAATCGCAACAATGGCAGCGACCGCAATGCTGCGTGCTGGAAGGTTTCGAGGTAAATCTGTAAGTTTTGCATTGATTAATTTACCTCTGATGGTACCCGAAATCGTTACAGCGGTTGCTACACTAATCTTTTTTTCAGCAATTGGGTTTACGACAGGGTACCTGACGATCCTAATCGCCCACATCGTATTTTGTATTCCTTTTGCCTATTTACCAATTGCTGCTCGTATGCAGGGTATTGAGGAAGTCTATGAGCAGGCAGCACAAGACCTGTATGCTACAAGATTTCAGGCGTTTCGCCTTATCCTCCTACCATTGATGGCTCCAGGAATTATGTCAGGATTTCTGCTGGCATTTATTATTTCACTAGATGACTTCATCATTACAAACTTTGTCAAAGGTGCCGGAGTAGAGACGCTACCTACTGTAATCTTTGGCGCTGTTAAGCAAGGAATTAAACCAAATATAATGGCAATTTCCACACTACTCTTGGTGGTATCCGTGGGATTTGTCGCCCTGTCCTATTTCGTCGGGCGGATAGGGGAAAAGGCAAACCCGACTACAACTAAAAAAGGAGAATAGAATGAAAAAACTTATAAAACTAGGCGTTGCGGCGCTAACCCTTTCAGTGGCGGCGAATATCGCCAGTGCGGAAGGGAAGCTATCAATCTATCATTGGTTTGAATATATTCCACAAGAGCTGTTGGACAAATTTTCTGCACAATACGGTGTTGAAGTTACCATGGATACTTTTGACTCCAATGAAGCGATGCTAGCATCTCTTAAAGCTGGGAAAATGGGAAGTTACGATGTGGCTGTTCCTGGTGACTATATGGTGGAAATTATGGCCGGTGATGGCATGCTTGATACTTTCACAAAAGCTGAGATGCCAAATCACGGGAACATAATGGATCAGTGGGTGAATGTTGGTTTTGACATGGGGCGCAAATCGTCGATCCCTTATCAGTGGGGGTCAACCAGCTTTTCGGTAAATCGTGATGACTACAAAGGGGATATCAACACTCTTGCTATAGTTTTTGATCCACCTGCTGAATTGCAAGGAAAAATCAATGTGCTCGATAGCCAAGGCGAACTTCTTGCTCTTGCATCAATGTACCTCGGTATTCCGCAATGCACAACGGATCGTGACCAGCTTAAGACTCTTAATGAGCTTCTTCAGAATGCTAAACCTCACTGGGCCAGTTTTGGTTCTGATATAGCCAAAGACGTACTTGTATCTGGCGACGCATCAGTTGGTATGATTTGGTCTGGGTTTAGTGCAAAAGCTCGAGAAGAAGGTGCAAACGTTGAATATGCATTTCCGAAAGAAGGATACGTTGTTTGGATGGATAATGTTGTTTTACTAAAGGATGCACCAAATCGTGACAATGCCTTGAAGTTCATGAATTTTCTACTAGAGCCAGAAAATGCTGCAGCTGTAACTAACTATGCAGCTTATACTGCTGGCGTCAAAGGCACGGAACCTCACCTGTCTGACGCAGTAGCAAACTCACCTGAATCAAATCCGCCAGCATCACCTGTAGGTGAATTTGTCCAAGCGTGCTCTCAGGAAGTTCAAACGGTCTATGACACCATCTGGACTAATTTGAAGAAGTAAACAATTCTAACGTCTTCTTAGAAAGGAGGAGCTATGATTGTTGCAGCATACCAAGGCTTCTCGCCTGAGGGGAACATAAAAAGTGCCTTGGCCACAGTCGATAAAACACTGGCCAAGGCAGCTAACGAAAATGTAGAAATGATCGTGTTTCCAGAGTTGTATTTTCCTGGTTATAATCAAATGAAAAGTCATCCTGTTGTAGCCCAAAAGCAAGGAGGCAGTTGGGAAACTAAGCTTGCCGCGCTGGCGAAAAAGCATGGTTGTGGTCTAACAATAGGTTGGGCTGAACGGGACGGAGACAGTATCTATAATAGTGCGTCCACATTTGACCGGGCAGGCACAAAATTAGCTCATTTTCGGAAAATCCAGCTCTGGGGTAAAACAGAGCAAGAAATATTTGAATATGGGGATAGCTATGTAACCTTCGAATTAGCAGGGATCAAAATAGGGCTTCTCATATGTTATGATGTTGAATTTCCCCAGCATGTTCAGGCGCTCGCCCAAATGGGCGTTCAGCTTGTACTTGTGCCGACTGCTAATCCTGTGAATTTTAGCATAGTAAACACCACGTTGGTACCTGCTAGGGCATCAGAAAATGCCATGACTATTGTTTATACAAATTACTGTGGAAGTGATAATGGCCTGTCATTTTGCGGTCAATCAACGATCGTGGGCCCCCTTGCCCAGCCTCTCGCTTCTGCTGGTCCTGATGATGAAGATCTTCTAATCGCCGACCTCATTTCAATCAATAATATTGATGCAGCTTTACTATCAACTCAACTTACTGATTTCAGAAAGGTTCTTACCAAATGACTCTAGACATTCCGACAACCACTGATGACGTTCTCACTTCTGATACTCATTTGATCCAATCCTTTGCAGATCTAAATGCGCTTAAGCAAAACGATGCACGTACCGTTATTGTTGGTGCTGAAGGTGCTTATGTCACTGACAGTGATGGCAATAAATTAATTGATGGCATTGGGGGCCTTTGGTGTGTTAATATAGGGCATCGTCGGAAAGAGATAATCAATGCAATTACCGAACAGCTGAATACTCTTGATTACTATTCCACTTTTTACAATTTTACACATCCAACAGCAGCTAAGCTAGCTGCAAAAGTTGCATCTCTTGCTCCAGGTCATTTAAATACTGTGCACTTTGGAAACTCTGGCTCTGTCGCAAATGACAGTGCAATCCGGATGCTTCATCATTACTATAATCGTCTTGGTAAACATAATAAAAAGCTCGTTCTTAGTCGTGAGGGCGCGTACCATGGTTCCACCCATCTTGCGATGGCAATGACAACACCGGCTTATGCTGACGGGTGGGACAAGGCGGAAGGCCTTGTACATCATTTAAAATGCCCACACTTCTGGCGATATGGGAACGGCATGACGGAAGGAGAATATTTGGATTTTCTTCTTGAAGATGCCAAATCTCGGATTGAGACACTAGGCAGCGAGAACATCGCTTGCTTTATCGCTGAACCTATACAGGGTGCTGGTGGCCTTATTGTCCCACCGAACGGCTACCATGTAAGAATGGGCGCGCTATGCAAGGACTATGATATCAAATATATTACTGATGAGGTAGTTACCGCTTTTGGTCGTTTGGGTCATTTTTTTGCTTCCAAAGATGTCTTCGGCGTGCAGCCTGATATTATAACTACTGCTAAAGGCCTGACTTCTGGCTACCAGCCGCTATCTGCTACCATTATCAGTGACGAAATCCACGAAGTGATCTCTGGAGAAGGTTCTATGTTTCTTCATGGTATGACCTATTCTGGTCATCCCGCAGCGTCAGCAGCTGCACTAGCAAATATTGCCTTAATGGAGAAAGAGGGTATTCCACAGCGAGTACAAAAAACCGGAAAGCATTTTGAAAATAGTCTGCATAAGCTGTCAGATTTGGACTTGGTTGGTGAAGTCCGTGGTAGTCACTTCATGATGGGAATTGAATTTGTCAAAGAAAAAATCAATAAAACGCCGTTTGAACCGGAAGATAAAATTGGCCTAAAAATCGCTCGTGCAGCGCAGCGGCGTGGCTTGATTGTCAGGCCTCTTGGCAACATTGCCATCTTGTCGCCAACATTAATTATGGACGAAGATATGATTGATGACGTTGTGAATATAATGAGTAACAGCATCAAAGAAGTTCAAAGTGAGCTTTGAACGATAAAAGGGCTTTTCTAATGACATTGGAAAAAACAGATGTTGTCGTAGTAGGTGGAGGTCAAGCGGGTATCGCAGCAAGCGAGCACCTCACAAGGGCTGGTATCAAACATATCGTTTTGGAAAGAGCACGAACTGCGGAACATTGGCGAACAATGCGCTGGGATTCGCTTGTTGCAAACGGTCCTGCATGGCACGATCGTTTTCCGAATATGGAGTTCAAGGGCCAGCATCAAGATGCCTTTGTTCCAAAGGAAGAAGTTGCCGATTATCTTGTTGATTATGCCAAGATGTTTAATGCGCCAATTCGTGAGGGCATTAATGTGAGATCTGTAAAGCGTAAAGATAAAGGTGCTGGGTTTGTTGTTGAAACTAGCGATGGAGTGATTGAAACTTCTTATGTAATTTCTGCTACCGGAGCATTCCAGCGGCCACTGGTGCCCCCAATTATTCCAGAGATTGAAGGGATTAAACAAATACATTCTACGGCCTATCGAAATCCTGAAGAATTACCAAAAGGTAATGTCTTAGTGGTTGGTGCAGGCTCATCTGGCGCTCAGATTACTGCAGAACTGATGAAGACTGAGCGAAAAACCTTTCTTTCTGTAGGGGCTCACGATCGACCGCCGCGCCGTTACCGCAACCGAGACTTCTGCTGGTGGCTAGGTGTCCTAAATCTCTGGGATGCGGAAGCAAACCCATCATCAACTCATACGACGATTGCTGTCTCAGGGGCTGATGGTGGTGCAACTGTTGATTTTCGCAAGCTTGCAAGTCAAGGATTGACGCTTTTGGGTCTGACCGAGACTTATGACAATGGCGTGCTCACCTTCGCAAACAATCTTGCTGATAATATTCATGCAGGTGATAAAAGTTATCTTGCAATACTTGATCTTGCTGACGCCTATGTAGACCGAAATGGACTTGATTTACCTCTTAATCCTGAAGCCCGTGAGATTGGCCCAGATCCAGAGTGTATCGCTCGGCCAATTCGCTCCATTAATCTTTTTACTGAGAATATAACAACAATTCTCTGGGCGACTGGCTTTTCCAATGACTACGGTTGGCTTCAACTTGATGCATTTGAAGCGGATAATGTTCCCTCGCATAAACGTGGTATTTCTACTGAACCTGGCGTTTATTTCTTAGGTTTACCCTGGCAATCACGCCGTGGATCTTCCTTTATTTGGGGAGTTTGGCACGATGCCAAATTTATCGTTGATCATATTGAGAAACAACAAGGCTATCTTGCCTACCAAGGCAGTGCAGAGTGCCTTCAACTTTAGTGGAGCTTGCTTATATGACGCATATTAGAATCCGTAAATTCAATACCGCAGAGACCTATCCCGAGCAAAATCTAGATAATGATCTCTGCCAAGCGGTTATTGCGCGCGGGGCAACAGTTTTTCTTCGTGGTCAGTGCCCCCAAGATCTGGATACGGCAGAAAATATTTCCAGCAAAGATCCTGTCACGCAAACCCATAAAGTAATGCAAAACATCCAGCAGTTAATTGGCGAAGCTGGAGGTAAAATGGAAGATATGTGCAAAGTCGTTGTATATATTACGGACACCCGTCATCGCGAGGCAGTCTACAGAACTATGGGTGAATACCTTAAAGGTATATACCCAGTTTCCACAGGTCTTTGTGTGACAGCTTTGGCACGCCCGGAGTGGTTGGTAGAGATAGATGCAACTTTTGTAATTCCAGACTGAAAAGGGCTTCGGATGACTTTTTCCATTGTAGCGAAATGCGTTGACACTGGGCAGTTTGGACTGGCAATTTCCTCATCCTCACCCGCCGTTGCAGCACGGTGTGCATTTGCAAAAGCGGGCGTGGGTGCAGTTGCCACACAAAATGTAACTAACCCAGCTTTAGGTCCTATGGTGCTTCAACATCTTGAGTCAGGAAGTTCAGCTTCCAATGCAGTTACAACTTCGATTTCTAGTGAGCCATTCCCTAGTTATCGGCAGCTCTTGGCGGTCGATAGAAATGGTAATACATGTATTCATTCTGGAGAAAACTCTCTTGGCATTTGGACAGAGACACAGGGCCTTTACTGTGCAGCCGGCGGAAATCTTTTGGCAAATGTAGACGTGCCGAAGGCCATGGTTGAAGGCTTTGAAAATACAAAGGGAACTTTAGGCGACCGTTTAGTTGCAGCTATGCAAAGTGGATTAGCTGCGGGTGGCGAGGCGGGACCGTTGCACTCGGCAGGATTGCTAGTCGTTGACAAACAAGATTGGCCATATGCGGAGCTTCGCTGCGACTGGACGGAAGATTGTCCAATCACCATGATTGCACAGGCTTGGAAGATTTATAAACCGCAAGCCAAAGACTATGTGATGCGTGCCCTTAATCCAACGGATGCGCCATCTTACGGAGTTCCAGGTGATGAGTAGAGTTTGATGAAAGGTGTATAAAATGCAGAGCTTTGAAGATTACACATCCCTAGCTAATTCAATGGATTTTCGAACCAAGTGTTGGATAGATGGGCAATTTGTTTCGGCTAAAAGTGGCGAGACCTTTGAGAACATCAATCCGGCTACTGGCAAAAAGCTGTGTGATGTCGCAAGGGGCAACAGTAATGATATTGATGCAGCAGTAAATGCTGCTCGCACTGCTTATGAGGATGGCCGTTGGTCAGGAAAGACACCAAGTGAGCGAAAAGAAGTTATCCTAAATCTGGCGAGACTTATTCGTGAAAATGTTTCAGAAATGGCCCTACTCGATACTTTAGATATGGGTAAGCCTATTTCTGAAACTGTGAACGTAGATGTGCCGGGTTCTGCTTTCTTTTTCCAGTGGCATGCAGAAGCGGCCGATAAAATATATGATGAAATTGCGCCGACAGGTGGCCGGGACATCGCTATGGTCCGCCGCGTTCCGCTGGGTGTGATCGGTGCCGTAGTACCTTGGAATTTCCCACTAGATATGGCTACCTGGAAATTAGCACCGGCTTTGGTCACCGGAAACTCTGTAGTACTTAAGCCTGCAGAACAATCACCTCTTTCTGCGCTTCGCCTTGCAGAGTTGGCCAAAGAAGCTGGGCTACCAGATGGTGTTTTTAATGTTGTGCCTGGATTTGGTGAAGATGCTGGTCAAGCATTAGGTCGTCACATGGATGTGGACTGTCTCGTATTTACAGGTTCAACAGCTGTAGGCAAACTCTTTCAGAAATACGCTGGTGAGAGCAATATGAAACAAGTATGGCTGGAAACAGGTGGAAAAAGCCCAAATATTATTTTCCCTGATGCGGATTTAGAAAAAGCTGCTGATATGGCGGCATTTGGAATCTT
>Ga0208130_1001772_pt1 | contig 10256 bp, 3 predicted proteins | sample ETNtaG_31_FD_185771 | JGI IMG/M metagenome (GOLD analysis project Ga0208130, IMG submission 185771) | Marine microbial and viral communities from oxygen minimum zone, Eastern Pacific Ocean - ETNP201310SV78 (SPAdes) (version 2) | ecosystem: Environmental > Aquatic > Marine > Oceanic ...
AGGTTTAGATGCTGTTGTTGTAACAGGCCTAGGTGGAAAAGAAGATAAAAAAAAACTGGGGGTTTTAATTGAAACTGTAAAACCGGAAGCTGCTCAAAAATCTGGAGAAACAAATATCGTTACTGCGCTAAGGGGTAACGTTCCGGGTTTTGAAATAAAAAAAACAAGCGGTGACGCTGGTACAAACGCATATTTTAGAATTAGAGGGACTGGCACTATATCCGGCGGGCATGAACCGCTTATCATTATTGATGGGACACCTGTTAATTCTAGTACAAGAACTGTGGGGGGGGATGAGTCTGTTCAAAGCCCAAGAAACAGATCGGAGGCTTCTTCAAGGACTTCAGATATTAATATTGATGACATAGCTTCAATTGATGTTTTAAAGGGGGCGGCAGCATCTGCAATATATGGCTCACGAGCCTCAAATGGTGTGATTCTTATCACAACTAAAAGTGGAAAAACTGGTAAAATGGAGGTTGTATACAAAACCCAATTTGGATTAAGTGGAATAAATAAAGAATATCCACTTCAAAACTGGTTTGGTCAAGGAGCTGGGGGAGATTCGATTAAAAACTCAACATTTAGTTGGGGTAGGCCACTAAATATAACAGGTGCCCCTTGGTATAATTCAACAGTAGCAAAGGATCAAACATATGACCACCTTTCTTCTATATCTAGTTTTGGTTCTACAAACGAACAAAGTTTAATAGCGTCTGGGGGAAACGATAAAACAACTTTCTATTTATCTTTTGGAAGAACCTATGAAAAATCACACTGGATTGATTGGTCAGAGTATAAAGGGCTTGTGCCAACGACTTACGGCCACAAACCAAATAGAGAAACGCCCTCTGATTATACGCGACACACCATTAGGTTGAAGGGGAGTCACTTATTAAATGAAAACCTTACCCTTTCCAGTAGTATTTCTTATGTGAAGGTAAACACAAATAATATAGCAAGGGCACATACCACAGACGGCATAGGTAGGGGCCTTTTGAGTACACCTCCAGACTTTAATTTATTACCATACTTAAACCCTGAAACACAATACCACAGAACATCAACAAACGAAACCTCTGTAAACCCGCAAGGGCCACACTCTTGGAATAATCCTTACTGGGTTTTATTTGAGATGATGCAAAAACAAGAATTAAACAGAGTATATGGGAACATAAAAATTGATTATAAACCAATTTCTTGGGCTACAATTAGTTATAATATAGGCGCAGATTATTCATATGATAAGCGACTTGATATTCTTCCAATTGGGACATATAGAGACGGTGGGATAGGTAGGATGTATAGGAATCTAAATAATAGCTTAGAGTGGGATGCTAATCTTATTGCTAATATTAATATTAAATCAATGTTTGATGTTCCAGCAAAGGTCACAATTGGTCACAATCTAAACAGCAGGTCTTCAAACACAATAAAAAATCTCGGGAATGAACAAATAGTAGAAAATTATTTTCAACTTGAAAATTTCACTAGTCAGACCATCACAGAATATCTTTCTCTAGTAAACACAGAATCAGTATTTGGACAGTTAAGATACGATATACAAGACGAAGTTTATTTAACGGCTGCGTTAAGGCAAGATGGCTCCTCTACTTTTGGCCCAGCAGACAGAAAACATTTATTTAAAAAACTAAGTGGTGCGTGGGATTTTACAAAAAGATTTACAATACCTTATATTAATTTTGGAAAATTTAGAGCCGCATATGGCGAAGCAGGAGAGCAGCCAGAGGTTTACAGTATATATTCTGGATATGTATCAAATAGCATAGGGTACTTTGACAATAAAGTAAGCCTGGGAAAATCTGGGGTATATAATGGTGTTTTGGGTTACGTTTCAGACTCAAGACTTGGTAACAAAGCAATAAGGCCGGAAAGAAGAACGGAAAATGAGGTTGGCCTAGACCTTGAGTTTTTAGATAGTAAATTTGGACTTAATCTAACGGGATATAGAGCTGTAAGTAATGATGTAATTTTCACCATGGATGTTGCGCCATCTACCGGCTCAGACACTTACACAGCAAATGGGGCCATTATAGAAAATAAAGGTTTAGAGCTTACATTAACGGGTAACATCATAAATAAAAAAGATTTAAAGTGGACATCAAGGTTTTTATACGCAAGCAATGATAACATGTTAGTTGAAATGAATGGGGTCACAAAAGAATCAGCAAAATATTTAGATCCATCTAATGTGCCAATTGATCAACTTTCAAAGTTTACTTTTGTTTCTCCCGGCCATCCGGTTGGAGAGTTTAGGGGTTATAGTTGGGCTAGGTTTGGGTATGGTATACTTGCCTCTGATGTTGATGAAAATGGAAACAGTGTATATATAAACATTGATTCTGTTTATGCTGGAAAATGGAAAAGAAATGATGTGTACATTCAACGAGATGGAAAACCAGATGTAAACTGGAAAACATCTGATGGTGAGACTGGTGGATATTTATGGAGTGGCTATAGTCCTAATCCGGACTGGACTGGAAGTTTTTACAATGAAATAAAAATATCTAAAAACATAAGTATCTCTGCACTAATAGATATTAGCTCTGGTGGTCACGTTGTTAATTATACAAAAAACAAATTAAATGAAGTTGGAACGCACGGTGAAACATCAGGCCGATACCACCCATTGTTTGATGATCCATCGTGGGAAGAGTATGAAGAGGGAGTTACGACAAAATGGGGCAAGGGTGTTTTTTCTAATCTTTTAAATAATGGACACCGAGGTGTTGGTCCAGGATCAGAAGAAGAAATAAAATATGACGAGTCTTTTTATACTTCAATTATGGGTACGGCAACCGATATAATAAACAATATTGAGAGCGCTAGCTATATTAAACTCAGAGAGGTCTCATTTTCTTATCGTGTTGATCCTTTATTAATTAATAAATATAGTCTTTCTGGTTTAGACATTAGGTTAAGTTTTAGAGACCTAATTACCATATCTGATTATTCTGGTTGGGATCCAGAAACGAACATGATGCAAAACCGAATTTCAGGTGAAGACTATTTTAACCAACCTCAAACCTGGGGTGCAAACTTATCTTTATATTTAAGGTGGTAGAATGAGTCGTATATATATATATGTGTCAATGCTTTGTTTGTTTATGTTTTTCATGTGTGGCTGTGAAGATTTTTTAACTGGAGAAAATTTAGACAGCAACCCTAATAAAGTTGATGACATAGAACAAATCTCTGTTGAGTCTCTTTTTGTGGGTTCTCAAGTTACAATGTATGGGGTAATGAGCGGATACATAAACAGGCTTGTAATAATGTTTATGCAGCAACTTGGTGGACAGCTTTATAGTCACGCAGATGATTATAAATGCGCTCCATTAGATTGGAGAATAGATAATCGGTGGTCTGATTTATATGGTACTGGTGGTCTGGTAGACCTTAGGTCTATACAACAAAAATCAGGAGAACAAGAAAAACATGTTTTAAAGGGCATAGCTCAAATGTGGGAAGCGCTAATATTTAGTACTGCTGCTGATTTATGGGGAGACATACCATATTCTCAAGCCGTAAACTCCTTATATCCAGAACCTCTTTTTGATTCGCAAAAGAGTGTTCACGATGCTGTTTTGTTGTTGATTGATAATGCGGTTGCTAATATTCAAAAGGGGCAGGTTTTTTCCAACTTAAATGATTTTACTTTTAACGGTGACCTTAGTAGGTGGGTGTCTTGCGCTAAAACGCTCCAAGCCAGAATTGAATTAAACTGGGCAGAGGTTAACGGGTTAGAAGCATACAGTAGGGCCCTTTCTTATGCTGAAGAAGGTATTTTAGATCCCTCTGGCGCCGGTGACTGGAGACCGTATCATCAAGAGGGAAGCGATGGTCAAGAATCAATGTGGCATCAATTTTTTGATGAGAACTTATATGTCATGGGTGCGGGGCTATTGCTTGTTGATATGTTGAAAAGAGACAACGACGGAAGATTAACAATATATTTTGACCCAGAGTCAGCATTTAATGACACAGTTGTTGGGATAACTCCAAGCAGCTCTGTTCCTCCGTATGCTTCTCAATTAAATGAGGCTACTTTAGGTTCAGAAACGTGGGGGATAGAGTGGCTGTCTTGGCATGAAAACCAGTTTATTATTGCTGAGTGCCAGTATAAACTAGGGTTAGAGGTTGAGGCGCTTTCTACGTTAAACAATATTTTGTCTGTTTTGGAGATTAGGTGGCAGACTTATGAACCTTCTTGCCAACTCCCACGATATAGCAATATAACAGGGGAGCAACTTTTTGGTGCAATTATGAACGAGAAGTATAAGGCTATGTTTTTAAACATGCAGACCATGTCAGACTGGAGAAGAACGGGGTATCCTCTTTTTTTAGATAATAATAATAATAGCACAGAGTGCGATGCTGGAGTCCCAAGAAGGTTGCCTTACCCTGATTTAGAAAAAAAATCAAACTCAAATGTCCCACCAGGGGACTCCATTTACGATAGGGTTGAAAATGACCCAAGTTAAAACTCTCGTTTTTTTATTATTACTTTTATTTAATTATATTTTTGGCATAGAGCGGGTCACTCCACCCTGGGGATATGTTTTTAATGATTGGGAGGGTCACCCAATTGACGTAATCGTTTATATACCAGATGGTGCGGATGAAAACACTAAGCTTTTAATCGTGGTTCCCGGATCCTCAAGAGATACGCAAAGGTTTCATGCTTCTTGGTTGTCATCTGCAAAAGAAGACACATTTGTTGTCGTTACCATTGGTGCAAGAACAGAATATTATAAAGATGAATATTCTTACAATGCGGGAAATGTCATTGACTCTTCTAATACTAAAATAAAAAAAGAAAAATGGCTTTTTAGCTCCGTAGAAAAAATATTTAACAGTGTTAAAAACAAGTACGGGTTTAAAGCTAAAAAGTTTTATCTTTTTGGTCATTCAGCGGGTGGTGGGTTTGTTCACCGGTACATGTTGTTTCTGCCGAATGCTCCTGTTGAAAAAGCTGTGGCAGCAAACCCTGCGTTTGTCACTCTCCCTGACTATAACATTAATTATCCTTTTGGTGTGAAAAATGTATTGGTAAGCGACTCAATGATAAAGAAATGGTTTAATTCAAACCTGGCTATTTTTTTAGGGGCATATGACACAGGCCCCAGAACTAAACCGCTCAGTAATGGTCCTATGGCTAGAGCGCAGGGGCCAAACTGCCTCTCGCGTGGCAGGTTGCTTTACAATGAGGCCAAAAAAGAAGCAAAAAAAAGGAAGACTGATTTTAATTGGGAAATGGAGATTGTCCCAAGGGTGGGACACAACAACAGGCTAATCGCTCCACACGCTAAAACATATTTATTTAGCAACACAATACTAGTCAAATGAGTTATGATAACAAAACCATAGCTGTTTATATTGGCCCCTTCTTGGGTTTATTGCTTGGAGTGGTTTCATTTATTAATGGGTTTGATTTGTTGGCGTCTGTAACTATTTGGGTTACAGTTTGGACAGCGACCTGGTGGGTTTTTGAGGCTGTTCCCATTCCTATAGCATCTTTGGTTCCTTTAGCGGTTTTACCACTTTTTGGAGTATTAACATCAAAACAGGTTGCACAGGCCTATGGACACAAGCTAGTTCTTTTGCTTCTTGGGGGATTTCTTTTATCTAAGGCAATGGAAAAATCAGGTGCACATCGTAGAATCGCATTAAAAATGGTTTCTCTTTGCGGTGGTGGTGGTGGGAAGACTCTAGTTTTAGGTTTTATGTTTGCTTCTGCGGGGTTAAGTATGTGGATATCAAACACAGCCACAACTCTTATGATGCTTCCTGTGGTAATAGCTGTTTTAGAAAAAGCCAACGATAAAAAAATTAAAGTACCGCTGCTTTTAGGAATTGCTTTTGCTGCTAATGTTGGCGGCATAGGTACTCCGATTGGTACCCCACCTAATATGGTGATGATGGGTTATTATGAAAGTATTAAGGGAGTAGAGATATCTTTTTTAGACTGGATGAAGGTAGGTGTCCCCATTGCTACTATAATGGTTTTTGTCATCTGGGTTTGGCTAACTAGAAATATAACATCCAAGTCTCTAATTCCACTCCCTGACCCTGGCTTATGGAGGGCGGAAGAAAAGCGCACGCTTCTAGTTTTTTTTATAACCGCGCTTGCCTGGATTACCAGGTCTGATCCTTTTGGTGGTTGGAAAAATTTATTTAATTTGTTTTCAGAAAGTGACCTAGGGTTATATAATGTTTTGTCAGGAGCGAACGATGCTAGTGTGGCATTTTTATCTGTTATTATTTTATTTTGTATACCCAGCGGTAACAAAAAAGGAGAAAAGCTATTAGACTGGGAAACAGCGAGTAAAATCCCTTGGGGATTGCTTATATTAGTTGGTTCTGGCATATGCTTGGGATCAGCTATTTCTGAATCTGGATTAAGCAAATCTATTGGTGAGTTGTTAACGGGTATTGGTGGCGTTAGTGTTCCGGTCTTAATTATTTTAATAGCCCTTCTTGTTACATTTATGACTGAAATGACAAGCAACACCGCAACCACTAATATTTTAATGCCGATACTTGGGGCAGCCTCAACAGCTAGCGGAATTAACCTTGAGATTCTTTTGTTTCCTGCCGCAATAAGTGCAAGCTGTGCTTTTATGCTTCCTGTGGCTACCATGCCAAATGCGGTTGTTTATGGTACTGGAGAGTTTACTATAAAAAGAATGGTTTCTGAGGGGTTTGTGTTAAATTTAATTGGTGCTGTTGTGATTACGATTGTCTGTTCTATTGTGTTTTCCTAACTCAAAACAAAGAAAACCTTAATTTCAATCAAAAACTTGACCTATCCAAAAACCGGAACTAAATTAATCCTAGAAATAAGATATTTGCGGGCGATTTAATAATGTCTTTTTCGTTTCACATACCTGTTAACACTTAAAGAAATAACTATTCTAATAGGGAACTAGTGTATGAAAAACAGATATTTCGTTTTTATTATAAACAATATCTTTTCTTTTCCGGCCTTTATTATTTACGGCCTTTCGCTAATCGCGCACTACCCCATTCAAAATTAAACTAAATTAATATATTAATCTTAAGGAGAGGAAATATGTATCATAACACAATAACAACAAAGATAGCATTAGTTTTTGCTTTAGTCTTTAATTTTGTTTTTACCCAGGTGGTGATAAATGAGATTCATTATAACCCTGGTAGCTCACAGGGAAGTGACTTTGACTATGAATTTTTAGAACTTTATAATGCTGGGGCAGCCGCAGTTGATATGTCTGGCTGGTCTTTTACGCAAGGTGTGACTCATGTATTTGCTGATGGTACATCATTAGCTGCTGGGGGATATATGGTTGTTTCTGTTCCTGGTGCGGCTTCTCAAGGGTCTCTTGATACAAACCCGTATGACCCTGATGGCGATGGGCTTATGGATAACGGTGCTGTTGTTGTAGAATGGACAAGTGGTGGATTAACCAACGGAGGAGAAGACATTACTATTGTTGATGCAACTGGTGCTGTTATGGACTCTGTAGATTATGAAGATGGAACCAATGCTTATGGTGATTGGGGAACTGCACATGATGGAGGAGGAGGATCTTTGGAGCTTAAAGACCCCTCTCTTGATAATAAATTAGCTGAAAACTGGCAAACTAGTTGGGTTGTTGGTGGTACTCCTGGTGCAGCAAGCTCTGAGGAGCCTCCTTTTACAGTTATGACAATCTATGATGTTCAATATACAACTAATCTTTATGGGACTTCTGACAAAGTTGATCAACAAGTACAGGTCACAGGTATTGTTACCGCTATTGATCGACTAGGTTTTAATTCTAATTTTGTAATTCAAAGTGCTACCGGTGCTTGGAATGGTATTTATTGTTGGTGGGCGGCTGATGATGGCGTTGTTCTTGGTGATGAGGTGACAGTTCGTGGAACAGTAGCAGAGTACGCTGGCTATGGAGACTTAGGTGATCCAAACGCTAGTTTGACACAACTAACTAATGGTTCTATTTTTGAGGTTTTGTCATCAGGTAACGATCTTCCTGCTCCAGTTGAGCTAGACATAAGCAATGTAGGGCAAGAGCAATATGAAGGTGTTTTAGTTAAAACAACTGCCAGGGTTGTAGAGGAAGCTGTTTATAATTCGGACGATCCTTTTTACAATTACGGTGAGTGGAGAATGTCAAACAATATAGATGCTTCACTTACTGATGCAGATACAATAAATGTAAATGATAGGTTTGCTGAGACTGACCCTGCCTTTGGTAGCATAGCTACAGTGACTGGTGTACTTAACCAGTGGGGTGGCTCAAACAATACTTCTCCAGCTTGGAAGATTGAACCAGCTACTGAGGCCGATGTTACAATTTCTTGTCCAGACGCTAATCTTACCGTTTCAGTTGAGATGATTGACAGTTTTGGTGATGGCTGGAATGGCGCTACTTATTCTATTGTTGGTCCTAGTGGTGGAATTGTTGCTACTGGAGGTCTAACAACTGGTAGTTATGCTATTGATAACATTTGTTTATTTGAAGGAACTTTTAGTGTTATAGTTGGTGGTGGAAGCTATGATAGTGAAATAAGTTTCAACATTCTTAACGCTTGGGGCACTCCAATGATTGCAGGCGGTGTTGCCAATCTTAATCCAAACCCACCTTATATTCCAGATCCTTTTTATGCTTTTGAAGTAACAGGTGTAAATGAATTGTTTGGCTGTACTGATGCTACTGCTGAAAATTATGATCCTCAAGCAGGTGTAGATGATGGTTCTTGTTTATATACTGGAGATACACCAGAATACCCTTACGGCTTAACAGGAACAACCAACGCAGATGGTTTTGCAGAAGCGGTGGGAACAGTTATGGACGCGAGCGTTGAGCAATGGTTTCAATACACACCATTAGCTACAGGAAACTTAACGGTTAGCACTGTTGGTGTTACAACAAACGATACATACTTAGCTGTATTAGCAAACACAGACACTATTCACACTTATGTAGATGGTGAATTATTTATTACATATGAAAATGTCATTGGTGAGAATGATGACTATGACTATGGCGCTGGGGTTTTCCAGTCTGAGTTAACTTTTTGTGTTACTGCTGGTGACCCAGTTTTAATTGGTTGGATTCCGCAGTGGTATGACCCAGAAAATCCTGACCATTCTGCAACGCATGAGTTTGATGTTTACGAAACTCCAGACATAACCACCCCTGTTAATGTTAGCGCTTTTGGTTATGAGGACGGGGTTGCATTAGCGTGGTCTCCAATTCCAGTTGGCTGTGCTGGTGACGGTTCAACCAGGGCTTCTTTGAACAGTTCTGGTAGTTCAAAGCCTTTTTATAGCAAAGCTGGTCCTATGAATTATCACGTTGGGAAACAAAATACATATAAAACCTTAAACCCAGAAAGAGCTCAAAGCTCAAGATCTCAAGATACTAACGAAGAGCAAATTAGGGTTCCTTATTTAACAAGGGATTGTGATGCTGGTACTAGTGAGATAACATTTGTCATTTCTGGTAGTGCTTGGGCATCTGAGTGTTCTTACACTGTAACGGATGATCTTGGAAATATAGTCGCAACAGCAACTGGGGCGGCTACAGCAGTTCCCGTTCCTGTCTGTTTGGCTGACGGTGACTATGATGTTTTAGGTGAAGATAGCTTTGGTGATGGTTGGAATGGTGGAGTGTTTACCGCTACAACCTCTGATGGTTCAGTTATCTTTTCTTTAGGGATGGCAAGTGGTTCTACTGCTACTGGTTCATTCAACCTGAACTCTTCAGCTGTTTATGGTTGTACAGATAGTGATGCTCTGAATTATGATGCAGCTGCAACAGAAGATGATGGCTCTTGTTATTACACTGGGGATATTTGTAGTGCCCCTGTAGTTATTGACCCTGCAGTTGGTGTAACTAGTTCAAACGCTGAGTGGTTTAGCGTAGCTGTTCCTGCAGATGCAGGTATGTTAACCTACACTACTAGTGGCGCTGACTATACATACTTTTATACATACAGTACTTGTTCTTATGAGGAATACCCTACATACACTGGTAGAATAGGGTACTCTGGATATGTTGCTGGTGGTAGTTCAACCATGCTTGATTTTAGTGCAACTGCGGTTGATTATAATGGTTTACCAATGAGTGGATATCTTGGTACAACGGTTTTAATAAACAACTCGCAAGGTGCTCAGGTTGACATTGCATGGACCGATTATGTTCCGGGTTGTACTGATCCTAATGCTTCAAACTATGATCCAAATGCAA
>Ga0208130_1001776_pt1 | contig 10251 bp, 8 predicted proteins | sample ETNtaG_31_FD_185771 | JGI IMG/M metagenome (GOLD analysis project Ga0208130, IMG submission 185771) | Marine microbial and viral communities from oxygen minimum zone, Eastern Pacific Ocean - ETNP201310SV78 (SPAdes) (version 2) | ecosystem: Environmental > Aquatic > Marine > Oceanic ...
AATATAGATTTTAATTAAAATTATTTTAATTTTATACTATAAGGAATTCGTGCTTGAATTTTTTCCTCTTCAATTAATATTTCAATCGGAGGAATAAGAGTGCTATTTACACCTAACTTTTCTATAACATATTTTTTTATTTGGGATTTTTGGTCGATATTATTAAATAATTTTTCAATTGGATCTTGTTTTTTTGGTAATGAAATAATTCTATAATCTTTAATTTCTGCAATTGAGGCTGTAATATTTATTGCTGTTTCTAAGCCTCCATAGATATCAACTAAACCAATTTTTTTTGCATCATATCCACTCCAAACTCTACCTTGACCAATTTTATCAACTTCCGATTTTTCTATACTTCTTCCTTCGGATACTCTAGTAATGAATGTGTCATAAATATCTTCAATTTGCATTTGAATTTTGTTTTTTTCAAACTCAGATAACTTTCTATTTATTCCAATATCAGAATACTTATTTGTATTTACAGTATCAATATTAATACCGAGTTTATTTTTATAAAAATCCTTTAGATTAGGTATCATTCCAAATACACCAATTGAACCAGTAAGTGTTGTTGGATTTGCAATAATACTATCAGCAGCACAAGCAATATAATAACCTCCACTAGCCGCGTAATCACCTAAAGAAACAATAAATGGTTTTTCTTTTTTAGCTAATAAAACTTCTCTTAATATGACATCCGAAGCTAGAGCACTACCTCCTCCAGAATTTATTCTAAATACTATGCCTTTAACATTTTTATCTTTTTTAGCTTTTCTAATTGCTTTTACAGTTGTTGCTGATCCAATACTATTTTCATCACCTTTCCCAGAATTAATTGCACCGGTAGCGTATATGATAGCTATCTTGTTTTTACTTATTTTTTTCTTCTTATTACTAGAAACTTTTGAATAATTATTTAAACTAATTGTATTAAGTTTTGCATTATCACTAATTTCAAGTAGAATTTTTTCAACTTGATCTTGATATAAAAGTTCATCAACATATTTTAATTTGTGACAATCTTTGGCTGAGTTTAGACTTAAATTATCTGCATGATTTTGCACAGTTTGTAAAGATAAATTTCTTTGGTTAGCAATACTATCCATTAAATTATTTGAAAAACTATTTAACAATAATTTAATTTGTTCTCTGTTTTCAATACTCATTTTGTTGAGCATAAAAGGTTCAACAGCGCTTTTGAATTTACCATGTCTTATGATTTGTATATCAATATCCAGTTTATCAAATAAATCTTTATAAAACATGATACTTGCTGAAAATCCTTTCAACTCTATTCCTCCTTGAGGATTTAAAAATATTTTGTTGGCAACTGATGCTAAATAATATGCACTTTGGCTATATACTTCTGCATAAGAAATAATTTTTTTCTCTGTTTTTTTAAATTCAAGTAGTTTATTTCTAATTTCTTCTATCTGTGATATACCTCCAGATGTTATGGATGAATTTATATATATAGCTTTAATATTTTCGTCATTTTTAGCTTTTTCAATATTATCTAATATTTTTTTTAACTCCATTGATTTCTGCACATTACCTGATGGGTTAAGATTTTCAAATGGATTTTCTGATTTTCTTTCAACAATTTTTGTTTCAGAAAAATTAATAACTAAAATACTATTTGGTTTAGTTGTTATTGTCTTCTTATTGTTAAAGGTGTTGGAGCCAAATAAAACAATAATTAAAATTAAAATTACTATCGTTAGTACTAACGCTATAGTTGTTGAGATTATATTTTTAAAAAACGAAAACATTTATTTACAAAAATACACAAAACATTAGTATATTTTTTTTTTCTTACTTATTTTTGGTTAAAATGAAAACAAAAAAACAAAAAGTATTTTTGCAACTTGGAAGTAATATCGGTGATAGAGTATGCTATCTTAATTTAGCAAAGAGATTTATTGTTGATGAAATTGGAAGTGTTAAAAATGAGTCGAGAATTTATGAATCCGCACCATGGGGTGTTAGTAGTCAAGACTATTATTTGAATGAAATAATAGAAGTTAATACAGTTGATGATCCTTATACTGTTTTAAAAAAAATATTAAATATTGAAAAGAAAATTGGTAGAGTTAGAAAAAAAAAATGGTCTTCGAGAATCATTGATATTGATATAATATTTTATGATAATTTTATTATCAATAATAAAAATTTAACTATTCCGCATGAATATATGCATAAAAGAAATTTTGTTTTATTTCCTTTAAATGAGATTGCAGCTGACTTTCTTCATCCAATTTTTAAAAAAACAGTTAATAAATTAATGTTAAAATGTACTGATAAAAATGAAATCAAAGTCTATAAAATATAACCATATTGCTATTGAAGGTAACATCGGTTCCGGTAAAACAACATTAGCAAAAAAATTATCGGAAGATTTAAATAGTCGTTTATTGCTTGAAGAGTTTGCAGAAAATCCATTTTTACCAAATTTTTATAAGTCACCTGAAGAAAATGCATTTCCTTTAGAGCTTTTTTTTATGGCTGAGCGTTATCATCAAATTAAAAATTCAACAGATAAGGATTTGTTTAGGCCATTGAAAATTTCAGATTATTTTTTTGTAAAATCAAGATTGTTTGCAAAAAATAATTTAACATCAGATCAGTTTAATTTATTTGATCGTTTGTTTAAAATTATGTTTAATTCATTAGATTATCCTGATTTGGTTATTTATTTATATGCAAGTGTAGAGAGATTAAAATCAAATATTAAGCAAAGAGGGCGAGTATTTGAACAAAATATTAATAAAAAGTATCTGAACAATATTCAAGATACTTATTTAGATTATTTTAAAAAACAAAACAATTTTCCAGTTTTAGTAATAGATGTCACAGCTATTGACTTTAAACATAATACACATAACTACAAGATGATAAAAAATAGTATCTATAGAAAGTATGAAGTGGGGATAAATAAACTCAATCTATTTTAACCAATGAGTCAGATCTTTAGAAATTAAATTTTCTAATTTCAAAATATCATTTTTATAGTATTTATTAGTTAAATCATTAATTAATTTTTTATTTAATTTTTTCGGTTTTTTGTAAATTATTTTAGAAATGAAACTTATAAAAGATGAAGGAAAAATTTTCGAGTAAACTATGTTAGGTAGTAGACTGTAATAACGTAACTTCATAACAAACCAACCAAGCAATCCATAAGGTAAGCCCGAAACGTTAGTTTTTTTTTCATTAGAAAAATTAAAGTTTTCATTTACATTTAGAAATAAACATATTTCTTTAAGACAGTTATTTTTATTTTTAGTTAGTTCGTTAAATAAAACAACCTTTATATTTTTTTTAGGAAATATTTTATAATACTTTTTTAGTTGAGCATAATAAAATCCTTGATTTATATAATGATATAATGGGCTCCAGTTTTTTTCAATTCTTTCCGCCTCCTTACTAATTGCATGAGTAAATTCTTTTATTTCTTCCTTTCCAGATCTTTTTGCATGTAAAAAGTTAGAGTATGCTCTATTTACGGGATGTCTAAGAACTACAATTATTTTTGTTTCTCCTCCAAGGTACTTATGTATTAGTTTTGCACAGTTAGCGTTATATAAGTATCCAGGTGAGGCTTCGCCAATTGCAATTTCCTTATTAACATTTTTAAATAAATCATAATATTTTTTAAATGATTTAATCTTTTTTTTAGCTCTTCCTTTTAATATACTTTGTTTATTTTCAATATTTATATTATTAAAAAACATGGGTTCTTTAATTGAAGGAAGATATATCTCGGGGTGTTCTTTTAAGTACATATACAATGAAGTTGTTGCGGATTTCATTGCCCCGACTATTAAGAAGTTCGGTTTTTTATTTGTGTTCATAAAATTACCGAAAAATTATTGTTGTAAAATGTCTGTCTACTAATTTATTGTATTAATAAATATTTCACTACTTCTAAAATTTAAAAACTCTAAATCAATTTTAGCATCGCTTTTATATTCTGGATCTAATTCAATAGCTTTACTAAGACTTTCAATTGCAAGGTTTTCGTTTCCAGTTCTTGCATAGCTAATTGCATTTAAATAAAAACACTCAGCAGTTTTCTCACTACATTTAGCATTGTTGTTTCCGTTTAATATTTTTGCTAAAACAGCATTATAGGTATTTTTGTTTTTAAAATATCTTGCAGCCTTTTCATAATTTCCTAATCTAATATTTAATAGAGCATAATTAAATTCAGAATTATTCGCTTTATCAAATAGTTCTTTTGCCTTGTTTAAATTTCCATTTCTAGATTGAATAATACCGTTGTTTATTAAAATATCATTTTTTATTCCACCAGAGATTTTAGTTGCTTTGTTTAAATATTTTTCTGCTTCTTCAAGTTTATTTTTCTTAATGTATATTGCTGATAAATTATTAAAGATTCTCCAATCGTCATAAAGCTCAATTGCAGATTTAAGAATTTTAACTTTATCCTCTTCAGAATTTGTTAAAGAAGTACTAAATAAAATTTCTTCAAGATCAAGTTCTGTTGGATTTTCTAGTGCTAGTTTTTTAATTTCTTCATCAGTCTTTTTAGGTTCGTATGCACGAATAATTATAGTAGCTTTTCTTAGTTGAGGTAATATATCATCTTTAACCGCATCATATATTTCAGTCATATCTCTCAATTGCTCTTCTCTTTTTTCAACATCTTCAATTGTGTTTAACAAATTACTGATCTTTCTTTTGTCTTTAATTTGAGATTTTTGAATAATAGATTCAAATCCAACCCAATCTTCACCGACTGAAGTTTCAGTATATAGTTCAGGGTTTTTTGCTCCTTCTACATTAAGTTTGTCAAGTAAATGTCTAGTGTATTTTACAGTACTCTTCATTCTTTTATCAGATACTTTATCATTTCTTTCCACAGATCCTTCAGGAGAAGCATAAGACATGATTTCAATAGAATGTGTTTTGTAACCATTTTTAGCAAATTCTTTTAGCTTTAAAATATCACTATCACTTTTTTCAGTTGTTCTAATATTAGATTGGTTAACTAAAAAGTATATCGTTGCTCTTTCTTCAAGTATTGTTTCCTTTTCATAATTATGGTTGTTATCAGCTACTTCTTCTTCATTAATTATTCTTGTTGGCGTCGCTAACGTTCCATTTGCTATATTTATTGGTCCAAGAACTTGTTCTTTAATTTCACCAGTTGGATCAGCCATTTTACCAATTGCACGAAGTTCAAGTCGTGCATTTTGCATATCTTTTTTAAAAGGAATGATACTTTGATAAGAAAACGATCCTCCTGAGTTAAAAAAGATTGTTTTATCACCGCCAGCAGCTTCTTCACCTTGCAGTATTATTTTTTCAAAAGATGTTTCAGATTGATTGTTATTATATATTAATACTGGTGTTAACTCTAAAGTTGCTTTCTTTGCAAAATATTTCTCTGGAAAATTTCCATCAATTTTGACTTCAATTTCTCCTCCATGAGTTTGTAATAAAGGAGGTGTTACAGTATACTTAACGGTATCATATTTATTCGCCATATTAGTCAAGCCACAACTGCTAATAACTAATATTAATAATAATAATAATGGTTTAAAAATCCTCATAATTAGGTTGTTTTATCAGATAATTATTTAAGTTCACAAATGTAATAAAATTATTGTACTATCTTAATAACGAATATATCTTTTAAAAAATTGTTAGTAATTATTTTTTGTTTTAATTTGTACTATTAAAATAACTTGTTGTACTATTAAAAATAAAGTGTAATGAAAATAATATATTTACTAATGTTTGTTGTTTTGACAAATTCTTTTTTGTTTGGGCAACAAACTGATTTTATTTCAACTAATGTTAATCAGTCAAAGCAAGATTCATTGATCAATTATAATTGGCAAATAGGTGCTAGTGTAATGTTTAGTGAACAGCGAAGCGGTATTTATCATAATAAGTTTGTAGACTTTAGTAATTTAAAAAGTGGCTTTAATATTTCTGTCTCACGAAAATTAAATACTCATTTAGTGTCGTTAACTTTTAACAAAATCAAATTAAATTATTCATTTTCTGACACTATTAATAATTCACCTGATGTATATGATCCTTGGAATTTTTATCAAAATAAAGGTTATATTTTTTCATCTGAATTGTTAGCTTTAAATTTAAAGACAAGTTTAGATTTGGAAAAGTTATTTAATTTAGATTTTGATACTTATATAAATAAAGTATATAAGTCAAAAAGAATTAATGATATTATTAATTTATATTTTGATGTTGGTTTAGGTTTAACATATTTTTCAAGTATTTCACGTAATTTAGTTAGTGATGATTATATTTATTCTTATGGATATAAAGATTTGGAAGGTAGTCCTGAAGAAATAAAGTCTATAATTGATAGACCTAAATCAAATATATTTTTGCTAGGATACACTTTAAAATATAATGTAAAACCAAATATTTCTTACTTTTTTTCTTGGGAAGAAGCTTTTGTTGATACAGATATGTTAGATGGTATTTCTAATTCCACAAAACGAGATAGATATAGATCACTTCATTTAGGTGTAAATTATATGTTTTGATTTTTTAACATTTCATAATATTTCCATATAACTATTCCTGTTGCTACAGAAACATTTAATGAATGTTTTGTTCCAAGTTGTGGTATTTCTATAGATTCATCACATAAATCAATTACTTCTTGAGAGACTCCACTGACCTCATTTCCAAAAACAAGAGCTATAGGTGTTTTTGGTAATTTTACTTTTTCTAATGAATGTGACATGCTAGTTTGTTCCACAGAAACAATATTATATTTTTTTTTAATTAATACATTAATAGCGTCAATAGTATTTGAATAATATTCCCATTTTACAGATGTATCAGCACCAAGCGCAGATTTTCTAATATCTTTTTGAGGTGGGCATGCAGTAATACCACAGAGCATAATTTTATCTATTAAAAAAGCATCTGATGTCCTAAAAATTGAACCAACATTTAAAGCACTTCGAATATTATCCAAAACAATAATTAAAGGAGATTTTTCACAATTTTTGAATTCATCTATACTTATTGTTTTTATTTCATTGCTTTTTAATTTTTTCATGTCTTATATTTGTTGCAATATTACACAATATTTAATTTCATAATTAATAAAAATGTCGAAGAAAAAAACACCTTTAATGATTCAATATGAAAATATTAAAAGGAAGTATCCTGAAGCTATGTTGCTTTTTAGAGTAGGAGATTTTTATGAAACTTTTGGAGAAGATGCAATAAAAGCATCTAAGATTTTAAATATTGTATTGACAAACAGAGCTAATGGATCTTCAAAAATTGAACTTGCAGGATTCCCATATCATTCACTTGATAATTATTTACCAAAACTGGTAAGATCAGGACAAAGAGTAGCAATCTGCGATCAACTTGAAGATCCTAAAAGTTCTAAGGGAATTGTAAAAAGAGGTGTTACTGAACTTGTAACACCTGGACTTTCTTACAACGATTTGGTTTTAGATGTTAAAAAAAATAATTTTTTAGCAGCTATATATTATTCGAATAAAAATATTGGAATAGCTTTTTTAGATATATCAACTGGAGAATTTTTAGTCTCAGAGGGAAGTAAGATATACATTGATAAATTATTACAAAGTTTTAAGCCCACTGAAATTCTTTTTCAAAGAGATTGTAAATCGAGAATCTTAGATGAATTTAAACTTTCTTCAAATCATTTTTTTATCGACGAGTGGGTGTTTAATAGTGATTACACTAACGATTTATTATTAAAAAAATTTAATGTAAAATCATTAAAAGGATTTGGAGTAAATGAATTACAAAGTGCATTAATAAGTGCGGGCGTAATATTACATTATCTAAATGAAACTCATCATAATAAGACACAACATATTATTTCAATAAATAGAATTGAACAAGACAAATATTTGTGGATGGATAAGTTTACAATTAATAATTTAGAACTATTTTCTTCTAATAATGAAAATGCTAAAACATTATTTGATATTATAAATAAAACACAGTCTCCTATGGGGGGGAGATTATTAAGAAGATGGTTAGCACTTCCCTTAAAAAACATAGATAGTTTAAATTATCGTCATAATATTGTTGAGGAGTTAATCAAGAATGATAAAGTAGCTCTTGTTATTGAAAACAAAATTTCTAATATTGGAGATTTAGAAAGATTGTCTTCAAAAGTTGCTACTTTAAGAATTAATCCTAAAGAATGTAATAAGCTAAAAGAATCTTTACAAATCCTCGAACCTATTAAGAAAATTTGTTTAGAATCTAGTAATAAAGAGCTCAAACAACAAGCAAAAAAAATAAATACTTTTGATGAATTAGTAGATAAAATTAATTTTGTTCTCAATCCTGAAGCCCCATTTCTTATAAACAAAGGAAATATTATTAATAAAAATGTAAATTCGGAACTTGATAGTTTAAGAAACATAAAAAAATCAGGAAAAACATATTTAAACGAGATGCTTGATAGAGAAAAATTATCTACGGGAATTTCTTCTCTAAAAATATCATTTAACAATGTTTTTGGTTATTATTTAGAGGTACGAAACACTCATAAAGATAAGGTTCCAACAGACTGGATACGAAAACAAACATTAGTTAGTGCAGAAAGGTATATTACAGAAGAACTTAAAGAATACGAGGAGCAAATAATTTCTGCTGACAGTAAGATAATTGAAATTGAAAATTTACTTTATAAAAATTTACTTAATGAAATATCACCTTATATAAGTCAATTACAAATAAATGCGAAAATCATTGCCGAATTGGATTGTTTATTCTCTTTTTCTAAAATAGCCCAAACAAATAGATATTCTAAACCTAATATCAATAACTCTTTTAACTTAATTATAAAAAAAGGAAGACATCCAGTAATAGAGCAACAATTAAATGAAGATGAATTTTATGTTCCAAATGATGTAATACTAAATAGAGATAATCAACAAATAATGATGATTACAGGTCCAAATATGTCTGGTAAATCAGCCTTACTTAGACAAACTGCTTTAATTGTTTTGATGGCTCAAATAGGATCTTTTGTGCCTGCTGATTCTGCTCAAATTGGTATAGTTGATAAAATTTTTACAAGAGTTGGAGCTTCAGATAATATTTCCATGGGTGAATCAACTTTTATGGTAGAAATGAATGAAACTGCTAGCATCTTAAATAATCTTTCTGATAAAAGTTTAATATTGCTTGATGAAATAGGTAGAGGTACTAGTACATACGATGGAGTATCTATAGCATGGTCAATAACTGAATATTTACATGAACATAAAACTAAGCCTAAAACATTGTTTGCAACACATTATCATGAGTTAAATAAGATGGAGGGATATTTTGATAGAATTAAAAATTATAATGTGTCAGTTAAAGAAGTTAATAAGAATATTATTTTTATTAGAGAATTAAAATCTGGTGGAATAGAACATAGTTTTGGAATTCAAGTTGCTAAGATGGCAGGAATGCCAAAAAAAATACTTGAAAATGCTAACAAGATGTTAATAGAACTTGAAAATAAAAATTATAAAAAAACTAGAAAAAAAAGAACAGATAATTTAAATAAGGATATGCAACTGAGTTTTGTAAAGTTAGATGATCCAATATTAGAAGAATTAAGAGATCAGTTATTAGGAATTGATATTAATAATTTAACACCTATGGATGCGTTAATGAAATTAAATAAAATTAAGAAATTATTAGATTCATAAATTAAAGTGAAATAAGTAGTGAAACAAATAAATTTATTAGATTTGCTGTCGATTTCTACAGGCGAGTGTAGCTCAGGGGTAGAGCATCACCTTGCCAAGGTGAGGGTCGTGGGTTCGAATCCCATCACTCGCTCAAACCACTTACAATTGCCCGGGTGGTGGAATTGGTAGACACGTTGGACTTAAAATCCAATGGACATTAGTCCGTACGGGTTCAAGTCCCGTCCCGGGTACATAACGGGAAACTTTTGAAAAATAGTTTCCCGTTTTTTAATTTTCTAATTTAATCTTATACTTATGATATTAAGATTTTCATTAACTAAAAATCAAATTAAATTTTAAAAAAACAATTAAAGGATTAAAAATTATTAAATTTAGTATTTAAAAAAATTATTATATAAATTTATCCAGCAATTATTGGAATGATTAACAATAATCCTAATATGGTTCCAAAAATTAACCATGGTCTTTTTTCACTCGATTTTTTCACAGTACTAAATTTTGGATTACCATGTGTCTTTGGTAATGTATGACT
>Ga0208130_1001778_pt1 | contig 10243 bp, 7 predicted proteins | sample ETNtaG_31_FD_185771 | JGI IMG/M metagenome (GOLD analysis project Ga0208130, IMG submission 185771) | Marine microbial and viral communities from oxygen minimum zone, Eastern Pacific Ocean - ETNP201310SV78 (SPAdes) (version 2) | ecosystem: Environmental > Aquatic > Marine > Oceanic ...
AGTTAAGAGAACTATTCTACCTGGCTCAACATTCTGGAATGACTGGACAAAATATCCGTTCAGCTCGACAAACTGGAACCACAGACCATTTGCAACCCAAGTTTGGGGCTTAGCTTACCGGTCAGGTGAGGCTTGGAATGAGTTCGCGTGGGATAATAAAGAATTTGATGCTCTATTAGCAGAAGCAAACTCTATTGCTGATGCTGATGAAAGACGTAAAGTCGCTGGCAAGTGTCAAGCTCTAATTAGAGATGAGGGTGTTACAATTCAACCTTACTGGAGAAATCTCTATAGGAGCCACAGACCTGATCTGCAGTGTGAGCAGCACATTGCGTACCACCCACATGTTTATAAGTGGGGCTTCAAAGCTTAATATTTAATAAACTAGGGCCGCGCCAAATTTAGGCGCGGCTTTTATAGTTAACCTTTTTAATCTCTAAAGTTTACGGGTAATAAATGGCACTATTCATACTTCGACGAATAGCAATAATGCTGTTTACGTCCCTATGCCTGACATTCGTAGTATTCTTTCTCACAAATCTTTATCCAAATTTAGAAAAAATGGCGAAAACCCAGGGCAATTTTCGTATGAACGATGAAGCCGTCCTCTCCTTTTTGGAAAACAGAGGGTATCTCCTACCGCTCCCGATAAAATATGGCGAATGGTTAGGAGTATATCCAGGATACGTTATAGAGGGCTCAGACGGAGAGATACGAGGGAGATGTTTTAAAAGTGATCAAATTCCATCTGAAGCGCCTAGGTATTGTGGCATATTACAGGGTTACTGGGGGTACTCTACCCGCTTTAAAAGCGATGTGTGGGGTATAGTCACAACCCGATTAGGCCTAACTGGAATTTTAATGTTTTGGGTCATGGCTCTGATGGTCCCAAGCGCTTTAATCATTGGAATATTAGCAGGAATGCGTGAAGGCAGTCGTACCGACAGATCCTTATCAACTTTTTCAATTGTCACTACTGCGACCCCCGAATACGTATCTGGGGTCATTCTAATAGCAGTTTTTGCATCAAGCGCGTTTGGACTTAAATGGTTTAAAGGTACTGCTACAGCAGCGATGGACAATCCAAACTTAGAAAACTTTTTTCTACCAGTCGTAACAATAGCAATCTATGGGATGGGTTACATTGCTCGAATGACCCGTGCCTCAATGGCTGAGGTAATGACAGCTCAATATATCAGAACAGCCCGTCTGAAAGGTGTATCTTTTCCAAACATAGTTTTGAAGCATGCTCTAAGAAATGCACTGATTGCTCCATTCACAGTTATAATGCTTCAATTCCCTTGGCTGTTAAATGGTGTTGTAATTGTTGAGACACTATTTAACTATAAGGGTTTTGGATGGGCTCTTGTGCAAGCGGCAGGTAACAATGACATAGAACTTTTGCTGGGCGTATCTGTTGTATCAGTATTCGTCGTTTTAGTTACACAACTCATATCTGATATTGGGTATGTATACCTAAATCCCCGCATCAGTGTCACTTAGGAATTATTGATATGGATTTGTTAACTTGGAGTGACATAATTATCCAGATAGTACTCAGACTAGGGCCAGTTTGGGTTGCTTTAGTTATTCTGTTTCTTGTTTCATTTAGATTTAAACGTTCACTTGGTCTCTACGGAAAATTATTTGACTCAACAATCGGCATGATTGGCTTTGCAATAGTGATGTTCTGGGTTTTCGCAGGTTTTTTTGCTGGAGCTCTGGACTGGATTACAACGCACGATCCATTAGCACAGTTCTCTGGTATGAAAAATAAAGTCCCTGGGACACCACTTCGCGGCGCCGAAGATAGCGACTACAGTCACTTTCTATTAGGAGGCGATCATCTAGCTCGCGATGTTTTCAGCAGAATGATTGCAGGCTCCACTATAGTTATTATTATTGCTCCGATGGCGACATTATTTGCTTTTATGGTGGGTATAACTTTAGGGGTTCCTGCAGGATATTACGGTGGGCGCCTTGATACAACAATTTCGTTTATAGCTAACTTGATATTGGCATTTCCAGTTATTTTGCTATTCTATCTTCTGGTCACACCAGAAATTCGGTTAACTGGTTTACCTCAATATATGGCTGTTTTCCTTTTCCTATTTCCTCTGATATTTTATACTGTACTTGTGAACTCACGCTTTCACATAGTCCCGACTAAAAGAAACGCATTGCTCGGTATTGGCCTCGCTGTCCTGGGTATTTTATATATTTCATTGATTAATGAAGCCGGCAGCAAAATTTCCTTTTTATCATCTATCGATCTATTCGATGTCGACGCGGGACTACTGACTGTGTTTGTCTCAGTTGTTTTTGTAAATGCTCCAACAGTTTTCCGTATTGTAAGAGGTTTAACGATGGACATAAAAACGAGAGATTATGTTGCAGCAGCTCAAACCCGAGGTGAAGGCGCTTGGTACATAATGCTTTGGGAAATATTGCCGAATGCTAGAGGTCCTCTTATCGTCGATTTTTGCCTCAGAATAGGATACACAACTATACTTTTGGGAACTCTAGGTTTTTTTGGCCTTGGGCTTGCACCAGAGGACCCAAACTGGGGTGCTACTATTAACGATGGTCGTAAGTTGCTTTCAATTTACCCCCACCCTGCTCTAGTGCCATCGATTGCTTTGCTAAGTTTGGTCCTAGGATTAAATTTACTCGCAGACGGCTTAAGAGAAGAAAGCCTAAAAGATTAAAAATAAGTTTGTGCTATTCACAACAAGAGGTCTAAACAGAGAATATAATGTCAAAAATTAGCTACGATGGACCAATTCTAGAGATCGATCAACTTTCCATTTCGTTCTTCACACGTCTTCGGGAAATCCCTGCCGTAATGGACTTCTCCGTAGTTGTACAACCTGGGGAAGCGGTTGGTTTGGTAGGTGAATCTGGCTGTGGAAAATCAACAGTTGCATTAGGAGTTATGCAAGACTTAGGAGTAAATGGCAGCATTGTTGGAGGAAAAATAAAATTTAAAGGGCAAGACCTCAGTAAGATGAGCCCCGAACAGTTGCGAGATATTCGCGGCAACGAAATTGCAATGATTTATCAAGAACCCATGGCGTCTTTAAACCCAGCCATGAAAGTTGGAAAGCAGCTTATAGAAGTTCCTATTATTCACGAAGGTGTATCGGAAGAGGAAGCTTTGCGCAGAGCAAAAGAAGTTCTTGTCGATGTTAAGCTACCCGATCCAGAGAGAATTTTAAAGTCATATCCTCATCAGCTTTCAGGTGGCCAACAGCAGCGCATAGTCATCGCTATGGCTCTAATGTCCAAGCCAGCACTTTTGATTTTAGATGAGCCAACGACAGCATTGGATGTGACAGTCGAAGCCGCCGTGGTAGATCTAGTTAAAGACTTAGGCAAAAAATATGGCACTTCTATGCTGTTTATCTCGCACAATCTGGGATTAATTTTAGAAACTTGTGATCAAATTTGTGTTATGTATTCTGGTGAAGCCGTAGAAACAGGTTCAATATCAGATGTTTTTGATAAAATGCAGCATCCCTACACTCAGGCTTTATTCCGATCCATCCCTCTTCCAGGCGCTGATAAAAATAGTCGTCCCCTGGTAGCAATTCCAGGCAACTTTCCATTGCCTCATGAGCGACCAACCGGATGCAATTTTGGTCCAAGATGTAATTATTTTAAAGATGGCTTATGTAACATCCAAGCTATACCAATGAACAAAATCAAAGGTTTTGAGAGACACTTCAGTCGATGTTCAAGAATAGAGGAAATAAATTGGGACACACCAATTTCGAGTTCGTCACAGTTCGAAAGTCTACCACCGGGGGATGTGGTCCTAAAAATAGATAATCTGAAAAAATATTACGAAGTAGCCGCTAATGCATTATTTGGCTCAAGCGGCACATATAAAACAGTGAAGGCAAATGAGACACTTTCGTTTGAAGCTAGGGAAAGTGAAACATTAGCGATAGTTGGAGAATCTGGTTGTGGGAAATCTACATTTGCAAAAGTATTGATGGGTCTAGAGACCGCAACCGACGGTGGCATCCTTTTAGAAAATGAAAACATAGGATCTACACCGATAGAAGCTCGAGACACTCAAACGGTCGCAGATATTCAAATGGTTTTTCAGAACCCATTTGATACGCTTAATCCATCAATGACAGTAGGACGTCAAATAGTACGAGCACTGGAAGTATTTAAATACGGCCAAAGTGATGACGAGAGAAATGACCGCATGCTTCAGCTACTTGATTTGGTGAAGTTACCCCGAGCATTTGCAACCAGAATGCCTCGCCAACTTTCGGGAGGTCAAAAGCAGCGGGTTGGAATAGCGCGCGCTTTTGCTGGCGGTGCTCGGATTGTAGTTGCAGACGAACCAGTATCAGCGCTGGATGTATCTGTGCAGGCTGCTGTAACTGATTTACTAATGGAAATTCAAAGAAAAGAAAAAACAACTCTGCTCTTTATAAGTCATGATCTGTCGATTGTACGTTATCTTTCAGATAGGGTTATGGTGATGTACCTTGGTCACGTTGTTGAGTTGGGAACAACGGACCAAGTCTTTTCACCGCCCTATCATCCATATACGGAGGCACTACTTTCTGCGGTTCCAATTGCCGATACGAGTATTGAGAAAAAACATATAGTGCTAGAGGGAGATATTCCGTCGGCCATGAACCCACCTTCTGGTTGTCCATTTCAAACTAGATGCCGTTGGAAAAAAGACGTTCCTGGTTCACTATGCGAAACAGAAATACCACCAATAAAAACTTTAGACGGCGGACACCAAATCAAGTGCCATTTAGCAAAATCTAAATTGGAAAAAATGGAACCAGTTATCAAAATTGCAGCTGAATAAGCCTATATTTTATTAGCAAAAGTTACTCCAATGCCAGTTCGGGCCGATCTCTAAAGTAATCAAGGGCTTCCGGGTTGGCGAGCGCTTCTTTATTTTTTACCTCCCTTCCATGAACAATATCCCTAACAGGTATTTCAACGATCTTACCTGACTTTGTTCTTGGTATATCTTCTACCTGAAGTATTTTTGATGGCACATGACGACTGGTGCAATTATTTTTTATTAATTTTTTAATAGTATCAGCCAAAGTTTCAGTTAAATTAATTCCCTCTCTTAACTTAACAAACAAGACTATTCGCGTATCACTTTCCCATATTTGTCCTATAACAATACTTTCTAAAACCTCTTTGACCCTATCGACTTGTCTGTATATCTCAGCAGTCCCAATCCTTACGCCTCCCGGATTTAAGGTTGCATCGGATCTGCCATGAATAATATATCCGCCATCAAGAGTTTGCTCGGCAAAATCACCATGAGCCCATACTCCCTCAAAACGATCAAAGTAGGCTGCATGGTATTTCTTACCATCGATGTCATTCCAGAATTTAACTGGTCTGGATGGAAATGGCTTTGTGCAAACTAATTCCCCTCTTTCTCCTCGATTAACCCTGCCACTGTCATCCCAAATTTCTACTGCCATACCTAAGCCAGCACCCTGAATCTCTCCACGTCTTACCGGAATATTGGGAACTCCTAGAACAAAACATGATACGATGTCTGTTCCGCCAGAAATGGAAGCTAAATGAACATACCCTACGTTGTTGTAAATATAATCATAACACTCTGCACTAAGGGGTGAGCCCGTTGAACAAATAACCTTCAAATTACTCAGTTTAAAAATTGCACTTGGATTGACGTCATCTTTCATTAACGTTTCGATGTATTTTGCCGAAGTACCAAAATGGCTGAACTCCTCTTCATCTGCAAACTGCCAAAGAACGGTATTATCTGGATATGTGGGAGATCCATCATAGAGCATAATGGTTGCTCCGGTTCCAAGAGCTGAAACCAGCCAATTCCACATCATCCAACTGCATGTTGTAAAATAAAATACTCTATCGCCCGAAGAAATGTTTGTTTGAAGCTGGTGTTCTTTCAAATGCTGAACAAGAGTACCTCCATGCCCATGTACGATGCATTTTGGCACACCAGTTGTACCAGAAGAATACATTATATATAAGGGATGATCAAAACCAACACGTTCAAAACTAATTTCGATTGCTTCATAGTTTTCTAAAATTTCCTGATAGGAAATTGAATTATTAATAATAATATTACTTAGAGACGCATAATCGAATATAACCACCTGCTTTAAAGAGGGTAATCGAGCCGTGAAGGACCTTATTTTATCTAAACAATTATGTGTTTTTCCATTATAGAAATATCCATCTACGCAGAAAAGGACTTTAGGCTCAATTTGTCCAAACCGATCAATCACTCCCTGTTCCCCAAAATCAGGTGAACAGCTAGACCAAATTGCTCCAACTGAAGCAGTAGCCAGCATTGCCACTATTGATCCTGCAAAATTTGGTAGAAAACCTGCCACTCGATCACCTTTAGTCACGCCGAGTTCTTTCAGATGCTGTGCTGTCTTACTTACTTGATTATATAGTTCAGCAAAACTAAGTGTTTCTGAAATACGATCTTCGCACCGGAAAATCAAAGCCTCATTATCACTTCGATCTTTTAGCATATTTTCAGCAAAATTTAATTTTGATTGGGGAAACCATTTCGCAGAAAATATGTTTTCTCCCTCGTATATAGGCCCATTCCATTCACCTTCTACTTTGCAAAACTCAATTATAAATCGCCAAAACTCAGGATTTGATATGGAAAAATGATGTAGCTCATCATACGACTTGAAGTGTTTGCCGGTATTTTCTTCAACAAAGTCAGTAAATTTTTTTAAGTTTGAATTCAAAATTTGATCTTGTGAGGGTGTCCAAACAACCGCCATTTTATGTATAACTCCATACTAACATCCAATAAAAAAATTAGTTCGAAAAATATGGCTCTTTCTTAATCATAATCAGAAGCATTAAACAGCTTAAAATTAGTAAAGGAATACAAAGGGAAAAAGACCATCTGAGACTATAAGCCTCCCCAACAAAGCCAAGAATGGGAGGTCCTAAAAGAAACATTCCAAAGGCAAACTGGGTAAGAGATGCCACATTAGTTTCTGCCGGACGATCACTTCTAGAAGCAGCTATTGAAATTGCCATCGGGAAAATTACCGCACTACCAGCTCCCAAAAATAAGAACCCCAATATTGCCAATGTACTTGAGTTTGATAAGACAACTAAAAATATGCCTAAGAACATGAAAAAAAGGCTCGCAACGCTTATCAAAATGGGTCCAAATTTATTTAGTAAATTATCGCCAAAAAATCTTACCAAAGCTTGAGAAAAAGCAGCCATTGCGAGAGAAAAGCCAGAAATAAAAGGAGAAGCAGAATGTATCTCCCTCATAAATATTACTGACCAGTCAATACTAGCACCCTCCACCAGCATTGCTGACATGGTGAATAGGACCATCACAAAAATAGGGCCAGTTGGAAGTGAAAACTTTTTTATCTTTGTAACATTGGTGTGCCTTGGAGAGGCAACGATATAATCCTCGAAAATTATTTTCGATATAAGAAAAGCTATTCCACAAACTAACAAAAAATGGATTTCTAACATCACTTTAAATTGAGAAAATAATGCCCCCACTACGGCGGCAGAAAAAAATCCAATAGACCAAAATGCATGACTTCTATTCATGATACGGCTGCCCAAAGCATGCTCAACTCGATCAGCCTCAAGGTTAATCGCCACTTCCACTACAGCCACAAAGGCACCACATATGATCAGAAAAAAAGCAAAAAATGCGATTTGATTTACTGCAACTGCCGCAAATTGTGTAAAGCAAATTGATGGAATACCTAAACAAATAACATTTTTTAATGAAATGGCTCTGACCAACCTATCAGCAAATAAAAGTGTGACCTGAAGCCCCAGAGGAATGCAAAGAAGCAACATACCCAATTCGGCTTTATCAATCTCTAAAGAAGTTTGAATATCATCCAAACGAGGAAACATTGCACCCAGGGAAAATGCATAAATAAAGAAACCCACAAAAACTATTTGATGAGGGTTTCCCTTTATCGTCTGTATTATTTTTGGATTATTCACATTTATTCTATTATCAGACTATTTCTCAAAATGAGAAATGTCATAAATGTATCGAGAACTAAAGAGTATTTATGCCTAAATAGTTTTTAAGCGTGATAATCTTTTGAACTGCATCAACATTACTTGGAAAAATATTTACTAAGTCTTCGTATGCTTTGAGAGCTCTTTCGGGATCCCCCAACCGAAGGTGTATCATGCCAAGACCAGATAGCGCACCAAAATGTCTCGGTTCCAGAGTAAGAACCTTTTCGACATCCTTGAGCGAACCTTCAAAGTCCCATAACATGAATCGAAGGGTTGCCCTTTTATTCCAAGCCTCAGTAAAACTTGGATTTAATTCTATTAATTTTGTGAAAATATTTTCAGCTCGATCCAAGTTTCCTTCTGACATCGCGACTAAACCCTCAGACATCAAAGCCTCTTCATCACTATTCTTATGAGCGCTAGTCCACTCTCTCCAAAGCTTATCGACAATTGGACCCGCTTCATCCATGGACTGCGCACGCTTAAGTTGGTCTAAAAGTGTTTGAGTTGTGGAGCTCGCATTTAATATAGAGGCTATCATCAGCCAAAGGAAGCCAGAGACTATTACTATACTGCTTTTCATAAAATAGAAATAGCTCTCTAAATCTTTGTAGCAAGTGAAAGTAGAAAGCATCGATTAAAAAGATTGAATGGATAATACTGATTGATCAATTTTACTCTTTCATTATCACTTAGAAATGCTGTACTATTTTTCTAATTTGGATCGGAAAGGTAAGTATTATGGCAGGGTCAGTAAATAAAGTAATCCTATTAGGAAATTTAGGTCGTGACCCAGAAGTCCGTAACTTTCCAAATGGTGGAAAAGTGGCAAATTTCAGTATTGCGACATCTGAGACCTGGAAAGACCGAAATACTGGCGAACGACGAGAGAGAACTGAATGGCACAATATTTCGATTACGAATGAAGCACTTGTACGTGTTGCTGAACAATACCTAAAGAAAGGTTCTAAAGTTTACGTGGAAGGACAGTTAGAAACACGTAAATGGCAGGATCAAGCTGGAAATGATCGATATACTACCGAAGTAGTTCTAAGGCCATATAGAGGCGAACTAACAATGTTGGATAGCAGAAACTCAGGTTCAGATATAGAAGGTTCAGATTACTCACAACTTGAAAATAAATCTCAAAATAGTAATTTAGCAAATAATGATCAGACGAGTTACGCCTCTAATGATCTCGATGATGAAATACCATTTTAAGGTGTAATTAACGTTCCAAGGACTGCTGTAGAACTTCTAATATTAGGGCTTTGTCTATATTCTCGTGGACCATAGCTTTTCCTATGTCACTGGCTAATATGAACCGTATCACTCCATTCACGACTTTTTTATCTTGGGCCATTAAATCATATATTTGACCTGCGTTCCCCACAAAACCATTTATTTGAGAAATATCAGTCGCTACGTTGATGGAATGATAATGCTCCCTAACTCTACTAGGCACCTCCTGAGGGCATAGCCCAAGTCTAGAAGAGACTTCAAATGCTAAATTACAACCAATAGAGACACCTTCTCCGTGCAATAATATGTCACTGAAGTTTGTGACTGCTTCCAATGCATGACAAAAGGTATGTCCTAGATTTAGAAGTGCACGCTCACCATATTCTCGCTCATCATTTTCAACAATTTTAGCTTTTATTTGACAAGACCTTTTAATAGCTTCCATGCGGAGCTCAACATCCCCATCTATCAAAGAGGCAGCGTTTTCTTCTAACCATCTAAAAAATTTCTCATCGCCAAGCAATCCGTATTTGGCCACCTCTCCGTAACCAGATAAAAAATCCCGATGAGGAAGTGTATCCAACGCCTCAGTGTCTGCAATAACAATTGCAGGCTGATGGAATGCACCAACTAAATTTTTACCGAAACTCACATTAATACCCGTTTTACCTCCAATGGAACTATCGACTTGAGCAAGCAAAGAAGTAGGAATTTGCGCAAATTGTACGCCGCGTCTTACGGTTGCGGCTGCGAAGCCTACTAAATCACCTATCACTCCACCGCCGAGAGCGACCACCAGATCGTTACGCTCTACTTTCTGCTCTAAAATCCATTCCACAACTCGAATTAAGTAATTCCAGGACTTTGTACTTTCACCACCGGGAAGAACTAATGAGGAAACGGATACTCCTGCTGATTTCATCGAACTTTCAAAAGAACGCAAATGTAATGGGGCAACGTT